>Ga0160502_100399_pt1 | contig 33265 bp, 30 predicted proteins | sample DIDnMG_14_FD_108237 | JGI IMG/M metagenome (GOLD analysis project Ga0160502, IMG submission 108237) | Enriched soil microbial communities from UW Madison campus, WI, USA - DID2933_E24_Xylan MG | ecosystem: Environmental > Terrestrial > Soil > Unclassified | place: USA: Madison, Wisconsin... | reverse complement strand
GCAGAAAGTTTTTGGGTAATTACAGGAACAACTTCTAATCACGAATTGTCAAAAGATATACATTTAGCATCAAAATCGGCTGCTACGGTGGTAATTTTGATGGGAATGCATAAGTTAGAAGAAATCATTGCGATTTATCAAGAAAATAGAATGGATGATCTCCCAATTGCAATTATTCAAAACGGTACAAAAAATTCAGAACAAAAAGTGATAGGAACTATAAGTACAATTACTAAATTGGTATCCGAAAAAAATATTTCATCACCAGCCATTATCGTGATTGGTGAAGTAGTGAAAAATACATCAAAACTGACTGAATATTTTCAAGAGCATTTTGATGATGAATTCATTTTTCAAAATTTAAATTTATAAAATGATCGAGGTTAAATATTTTGGAGCTGTCGCTGAAAAAACAAAATGTGAATTCGAAAAACTATCTTTTTCGGAAGAATTATCATTGCAAAAATTATTGCAAGATTTAAACGAAAAATACGAGTTTGAATCATTGACTTTTAGCGTTGCAGTAAATCAGAAAATAGTTTCAAAAGCAGCTGATTACACTTTACAAACTAGCGATATTGTAGCATTATTGCCACCATTTGCTGGCGGATAAAAATAAAATTATGAATGGAGCCGCGAGATATAACAGACAAATTATACTTCCTGAAATTGGATATGTTGGTCAGTACAAATTATTGAAAGCTAAAGTTTTGGTAATTGGTGCTGGAGGTTTGGGTGTTGCTATTTTACCTTATTTGGCTGCGGCGGGAGTTGGCGAAATCGGAATTGTAGATGATGATTTTATTGAGATTTCGAATCTTCATAGACAAGTAATTTACAAAAGTTCAGCTGTTGGAAAAGGAAAAGCGGCTGAAGCAAAAGCAATGATTTCAGAACTGAATCCGCAGATTAAAGTGAATGTTTTTGCGGAGAAATTGTCTGGAAAAAATGCACTTTCCTTATTTGAAAAATACGATATTATTGTTGACGCAACAGATAATATTTCGATTAAATATTTAATCAATGATGCTTGTCTTGTAACCAATAAACCAATGGTTTACGGATCGATTTTTAGATTTCAAGGGCAAGTTTCAGTTTTCAATTATCAAAACGGACCTACTTACAGATGTTTGTATCCAGATGAAAATTCGAATGCAGCAAATTGCGAAGATGCTGGCGTAATAGGAGTTTCGGTTGGAATTATCGGAATGTTTCAGGCCAACGAAGTTCTAAAAATGATTCTCGGAATTGGAGAAGTTTTAAGCGGAAAAATATTGGTTTATAATATTTTAAATAACGAACAGCAGAAATACAATTTTGAAAAGAATTCAAATCTTGAAATAACAAAAGAAGATTTTGAAAGAAAATACAATTCAGCTGAAAATCAAATAGAAGAAATAAAAATGGAACTTCTTTTGGATGAAATAGAAAACAATGACGTTCTTTTTTTAGATGTTCGAAATGAAGATGAATTGCCAAAAATCAAATTAAAAAACAGCATTCAAATTCCGTTGATGAATTTAGAAAATGAAATGAAAAAGCTAAATAAAAATCAGCAGATTTATGTTTTTTGCCAATCAGGAATTAGAAGCAAAATTGCAGTTGAATTGTTTCAAAAGCATCAATTTAAAAATATTAAAAGTATTGCTGGTGGTGCTTTGGCAATGAAACAATTATTAAAAGAGGATAAATTAAAGTTAAAAATATAATATGAAGTTAAGCAATTCATTTAGTGGAGCGCTAAGAACATTCACTTATTTCATGGCAAGTGGGACTCATTATAATTTGAAAGGTATAGAATATATATCTCTTTATGGAGAAGAACCAAGTGCGATTGAACAAGTATTTGCTATCTATGCTAATGTTATTGAAATGGATGAAAATGGAGTGGTTCTTAATGATCAATATGCACAATTGAGAGCAACAGATTATCTGAGACAATATTGTGCCCCAAATTTTGTAGTTAATCCGCCTTATGAAGATTGGGAGATAGAATTATATTAAAAAGATTATAGAATTTGCTTTGTCAGGCTGAGCGGAGTCGAAGCCCTAGTCCAATTGGAGCGCCCTTCGACTTCGCTCAGGGTGACAAATGAGGCAAAACAAAAAATCCAAATAATCCTTTTAATCTGTGGCAAAAAAATAAAAAGAAATGAGTAAAAATGTATTTGTAGAAGGACCGATTTCTCCAGAATTTATTGCTGAATCGATCGCTAAACATCAATCAAAACATACGATTGGAGCGCATAATATTTTTCTAGGACAAGTCCGTGCCGATGTTATTCACGACAATACAGTCGTAGCAATTGATTATTCGGCGTATACAGACATGGCAAATGAAGCTTTGTATGCAATCCGCGAAAAAGCTTTTGCTAAATTCGATTTAACCTGCATGCACATTTACCATAGTTTAGGCGTTGTAAAAGCAGGCGAAATCTGTCTGTTTGTTTTTGTTTCGGCAACGCGTCGCAAACAAGTTTATGAAGCTACAGAAGCCATTGTAAATTGGATTAAAACCGATGTTCCGATTTTTGGTAAAGAAATGTTTGAAAATGATACATTCACTTGGAAACAAAATACCTAAGAAATTATAATGGTAGATATTACGCATAAAATAAGCACTTTAAGAGTCGCAACAGCAACCGCAATTGTAAAAGTCAGCAAGCAAGAAACAATTGATGCTGTTGTCAACAATTTAGTGCCAAAAGGAAACGTCTTTGAAATGGCAAAAACGGCTGGACTGTTTGCGGTCAAAAACACCCATTTGTCCATTCCAGATTGTCATCCGCTTCCAATTGAATTTACTTCTGTAGAATACAATATCGAAGGTTTAGATATTCATATTATTTTCAAAGTAAAGACCGTTTACAAAACTGGAGTTGAGGTTGAAGCGATGCACGGCGCATCAATTGTAGCATTGACAATGTACGATATGCTAAAACCAATTGATAAAGAAATCGAAATTTCGACTATCAAATTAATCAATAAAGAAGGTGGGAAATCGTCTTTCAAAAATAAATTCCCGAATGTAATTAAAGCTGCAGTTTTCGTTTGTTCCGATTCGATTTTTGCGGGCGAAAAAGAAGATCGTTCAGGAAAAACAATTGTAGAAAAACTGGATTCATACGGAGTTGAAACGTCTCATTACGAAATCATTCCAGATGAATTAGATATTATTCAAGAAAAAACTAAGGCTTTCGCCAAAGAAAATCAGCTGGTAATTTTTACAGGCGGAACAGGTTTATCACCAAGAGACGTTACGCCAGAAGCTTTAGAACCATTATTAGAAAGCAGAATTCCTGGAATCGAAGAAGCTATTCGCAATTACGGCCAGCAAAGAATGCCGTACGCGATGCTTTCTAGAAGTGTTGCGGGAACTTTAGGTAAAACTTTGGTTTTGGCTTTGCCGGGTTCAACAAACGGAGTAAGAGAATCGATGGATGCTGTTTTCCCTCATTTGTTGCACGTTTTTCATATTTTAAAAGGAAAAAATCATGACAGCCTCTAACACTATTTTGACAGACGGTTTTGGGCGCAAACATAATTATTTGCGCATTTCGCTACTGGAAAAATGTAACCTACGTTGTACGTACTGCATGCCGGCAGATGGAATCGCATTATCTCCAAAAGCTAGTTTAATGACGGCTGATGAGATTTTTGCAATTGCTGAAACTTTCGTAAAAAATGGTGTTGACAAAATAAGATTAACTGGCGGTGAACCTTTGCTAAGAAAAGATTTTCCAGAAATAGTTTCTAAACTATTTCAGCTAGATATTTCACTGTCTATTACCACAAATGGAATTTTAATTGATCGTCATATTGAGGTTTTAAAGCAATTTAATGTCAAAAAAATCAATTTGAGTTTGGATACTTTAGTTTCATCTAAATTTCATACGATAACGCTTAGAAATCAGTTTGAGAAAGTAATTGATAATTTGCATTTGCTTTTGAATAATGATTTTCATGTAAAAGTAAATGTTGTTTTGATGAAAGGTTTCAATGATAACGAAATTGTTGATTTTGTAAAACTGACGCAGTTTCTGCCTATTTCTGTTCGTTTCATCGAATTCATGCCTTTTGCTGGAAATGAGTGGGACAGAAGTAAAATGGTTTCGCAGCAAGAAATTTTATCTTTAGTTGGAACTCAATTTTCTTCTGAGGAAATTCTGAAATTAGAAGACGAAAAAAACTTCACATCAAGAAATTATAAAATAAAAGGTTTTCAAGGCGATTTCGGAATCATCAGTTCGATTACAAATCCGTTTTGTGACAGCTGCAACCGCATCCGCTTGACGGCTGACGGAAAAATAAAAAACTGTCTTTTTTCCAATTCAGAAACTGATTTGTTAACTGCTTTTAGAAACGGAGAATCTATCGAAAGTTTGATTTCAGAATCGATTCAGAATAAAAAGAAAGTAAGAGCAGGAATGGTTACAATGGATGAAATGGACGATCCTAAAAAACATTTTGATAATCGTAGTATGATTGCGATTGGAGGGTAATATTAATAATTGTTAATTGTTAATTGTAAATGAGTTACTTTATAAATAATTAAGCTTCTTTTGAAAACATAAAGATTGTCAGGCTGAGCGAAGTCGAAGCCTAATTCGCAATGACTCACTGGAGTGAATAAAAAAAGGTTCAACTAGTAAAGTCAAACCCTTCTCAAAACTATTTTTTCTTTTTAGCTTTTGCCTTTTTTTGCACTTTAGCTTTCTTTTCAAGTTTCTTAGCCTTTGCTTTTTCTTTAGCTTTTTTCGCTTTTTCTTTTTTCTTTTCAGCCGCTTTTAGTTTTGCTTTTTTCGCTTTTTCTAATTTTTTGATAACGGCTTTTATTGCTTTTTCTCTTTTCTTTTCTTTCTCTTTTTTGGCTTTAAGTTTAGCTTTTAGCTTAGATTTTATATCGTTTTTCTCTTTACCAATTTTTTCAACAGTTACAACAGGTTTGTTTTCTGCAGCATCATTGGTTTTAATTTCTACAATTTCAGAAACGATAGGTTCTGTTTTTGAAGATGTTGCTGCAGTTTTTTTCACCGTAGCTCTCGGTGCTGTTTTAGAAGCAGCTCTTACTGGAGTTTTTGCTGCTGGTTTGACAGTGGCAGCAGGCGCTTTAGTAGCCGCTGTTCTTGTAGTTGCCGTTTTTGTAGCGGGTGATTTAGCAGCAGTTCTAGTAGTAGTTCTTCTAATTGTTGTCTTTGTTTCTGGTTGTTTTTCTGTAGTACTTTCTACAGTTGTTTCTGCTGCAACATCAGTGGTTTTTTCAGCAGAAGGTGGTGGTGTTCTTTTTATCATAACTGTATTTTTTATTGAGTAAAATAGATTTTAACTAAACAAATTAAAGCTTTCGAAGTATAGTGCTTTAATGTAAATTCTTAGTTAAGTTAAATATACGCAATTTTTGAATACAAAATAGTCCACTTTTTTAGAACTCATTAATTTTCAACTGCTTCCAAGATTCTGAAATTGCTTTTTGGTGCTTCACAAAGTGAACAGCAATAATTTTCAGGTAGATTTTCAAATAAAATACCTTTTGGAACTCCTTGGGTTTCATCTCCGTATTCCGAATTATAAAGCGTTAAACATTCCTGACATTGATAAATGTCTAACTGTGGCTTTTCTTTTTTCTGAGGACTTTCAGTTGTCTCTGAAGTAGAATTTCCAAGTTCATCAAAGTATTTTCGACTTAACTCAATTAAAATTGTTGGAAGTTCTAGTTTATCAATATCTTGTGAATGCACGATATATTCGCGAGTATTTGGGTCGAAATTCTTGGCGAACAATACATTATAAGTATCTCTGATTTTGATCGATTCTAAAGCTACCGGAAGTTCATTTTTTTCGATGACAATCGAAGTAAAATAATGTCCGTCGCGATTGTATTCTGAAATTCCGAAATTCAATCCGTAAGTACTGATATCAAATTGATCTAATGTTCTAACTAGAAAAGTTTTTAGATTTAATGCCCATTCCATCGCAACGGGTAAATGCCAGTTTAATTCTAATAGCGAATGGCGAACGTTTATCCCGCGTTTTCCAAGGAATTTTTCCCATTCCAGTTTTCGGTCTTTTGGGATTCCTTTGATTATGAAAGATTTCCAAGGCGTAATACAGATTTTTCCAATTTTGCATTCAAAACACAGATCACACATTTCTTTCAGGAAATCCAAATCGTATAAATTGTTTCTCCAATATAATCCTAGCCAATATTGATCAATTCCCATTCGGTTCATTCCTTCATAATAAGGAAATGGATAAAATGGAATATTTAATGGTTTGTCGATTGTTCGATTATTAGTATCTAAAGCTTCACTTACCAAAGCGAAAAGTGTTTCAATATCAACCGAATCTTCTTCAGATATTTTTTCGATTTCGTAATAAATCTTAGCCAAATCCCAGCTGTAAATCAAAACAGGATAGACTTCTATTTTTTCCCATTTTGGAAGACGAATGTATAAATACCAATAATCTTCATGTTCTGAAGCAATAAAATTCAAATGTCCTGTAAACAAAGGAACCAATTGCTGCTTCGGATCGGTTATGTTAACTTTAAGTTTTGGCTGTTCTTTAAATTCTTCCAAAACATATAAAAAACGGTTTCCGGTAAGCCAATTTGTGTTTCTAAAAATATCAGTCGAAACATAAGAAGAAACAATATTATTGCCACTTTTTTGATCTGGATAAACAAAATGATGCTTTCCTAAAGTGGTTTTGTCCAAAGATTTAAATCCTTTCGGAAAAATAATATCCTGTCTAGAACCAAACGAAATCGAATCCAATCCTTCTTCCAAAGCGATGTTTACAACTTCTCTAAGTTCCCCTGGCGAAATAACGCCTCCTTTTACTATTAATCTTGTTAGTTCCATTTTTTTTCAGTTTTCAGTCTCAGTTTTCAGTCTCAGTCTTGGTCACGGTTTTCGGTCACAGCATAAACTGAAAACTGCGACTGCGACTGAAAACTATTTGCACTTCGCCAATATCTCTTTAACCTCTGTTTTACAGCTTCCGCAACCTAAACCTGCTCCTGTGTTTTTGCATAATTCAGTGAAATCATTTACACCGCTTTTTATGGTTTCTTCGATGTTTCCAGCGCCAACTTGACTGCACGAACAAACTAATTTTCCTAAAACTGGTTTTGCGTTTGAACTTCCTCTCAAAAGCGTATTTCGTTTGTCTGATAATTCGATTTTGCTTTCGATCATCGTTTTAAATTCGGCAAACTCGTTTTTATCTCCCATTAAAATTGCACCAACCAAAAGATCGTCTTTTACAATACACTTTTTGTAATAGCGTTTTTTCAAATCAGTAAAAACAATTTCTTCGTATGAATCGTCATTTTCTGGAATTGTAAGATCGCCAATACTACAAAGATTAATGTCTTCTAATTTTAGAATATTCATTAAAATCGAGCCTTTGTAATAACTGCTAATATCGCCCGCAAGGAAATTAGCCAGAATATCAGCTTGTTCTTCAGCGGCAGAAGTGATTCCGAATAACTTATTATCGAATTCTGCTATTTCTCCAATCGCAAAAATATCAGGATTTGAAGTCTGTAAATACTGATTTACCTTTACACCGCGTCCGCAGGCTAAACCGCTTTCGCGAGCAATTTCGATATTCGGAATAGTTCCAATTGTATATACAATCGCATTTGCCGTTATAATTTTTCCACTTTTTAAAGCAATTTCAATTTCATTCGGATTATCGGTTTCGAAAACGGTGCTGACTTCATTATCAAAATAAATCTGAATATCACGAAGCTGTACTTCTTCAGCCAATAATTTACTTGAAATTCGGTCTAACTGACGTTCCATCAAACGAGAAGCACGCTGAACAATCGTAGTTTTTACTTTTTTATGCTTTAAAGCAGCAGCCAATTCTAAACCTAATAATCCACCGCCAATAATGACAACGTGCTGTTCTTCTGGCGGAAGATTAGTGTTGTCTAAGTGTTTTTTCAAACGATCCGCATCTTCTTTTCTTCTAACAGTGAAACGTCCAGGAAGATGAAGCTGTGCATTTTCAGGAACGAAAGGACGGCTTCCGGTTGCCATAATCAACGAATCGAAAGTGTGAATTTCGCCTTGACTGTCAACAATTGTTTTTTGTTTTGGATCTAATTTTTCAATTGCCACTCCAGCTTTCATGGTAATTTTCAACTTACTGAAAGCTTCGCCATCTTTAACTTTTAAAAGTTGTTCCCAAGTAAATTCTCCCGTCATATATTCGGGAAGTAAAACACGATTGTAAAACGGATTTACTTCATTCGAAAAAACAATAATTTCATCGGTTGAATTGAATTCACGATAGTTTTGAATGAATCGGAAAGAAGCCGCTCCAGCGCCAACAATTGCAATTTTCTGAAATGGTTTTACATATTTTTTAATTGAAACAGTTGTGAATTTAAAATCAGGTTCTTTTGAAATTGGATCGACAACAGTATTCGTTAAATTATTCGTTCTGTTTAAATCATTTTCAAGTTGTTTTCCCCAGTGCATTGGCAGAAAAACCACTTTTTCTTTAATCGAATCTGTAACTTTTGCTTTGACACGAACTTCTCCGTTTTTGCTTGAAACCACAACAATATCCCCATTTTTGATATCGTTTTTAAAAGCATCGATCGGGTTAATTTCTAAAACAGGACTTGGAATATGCGTTAACAAACGAGATACTTTTCCAGTCTTTGTCATCGTATGCCATTGATCACGAATTCTTCCCGTGGTTAAAATAAAAGGGAATTCGTCATTTGGCTGAACCGATGTATTTTCGATAGAAACGGGAAGATTAAAAATCGCTTTTCCAGAAGGCGTATAGAATTTTTTATCTGTAAATAATCTTGGAGTTCCTGGGTGATTATAATCAGGAACTGGCCACTGAAAAGTACCTTCAGTTTTTAAACGATTATAATTTAAGAACGAAATATCAATATTAGTGTTTTTGGTAAGCGCACAATGTTCTTTGTAAATTTCTTCGGCACTATTAAAATTGAATCCGTTGAAATTCATTTTTTTCGCAAAGCGAATTAAGATTTCAATATCTGGAAGTGCTTCTCCAGGTGCATTTATCCCTTTTGGTAAATAAGAAATACGACGCTCGGAATTGGTCATCGTTCCTTCTTTTTCTAACCAACCCGCAGCAGGCAATAATAAATCGGCAAATTTGGCTGTATCGGCATTATGCGAAATATCTTGAACAACTACAAATTTTGCATTTTGAAGCGCTTTTTCGGCTCTTCTAGAATCGGGCAAACTCACTAACGGATTAGTACAGATAATCCAAACCGCTTTCATTTTACCAGATTCTAAGGCTTCAAACATTTCTGTTGCCGTTAAACCTGGTTTATCTGAAATTTCGTCAACGCCCCAAAAATCAGCAACTTCTTTACGATGTGTTGGATTGGCAATGTCTTTATGCGCTGCCAAAAGTGTTGCCATTCCGCCAACTTCACGTCCGCCCATAGCGTTGGGCTGACCTGTTAATGAAAAAGGCCCAGAACCTGGTTTTCCAACTTGTCCCGTTAATAAAGATAAATTCAGTAATGCTGTATTTTTATCAACGCCAACAGCACTTTGATTTAATCCCATTGCCCAAAGCGAAATAAAACCTTTTGCTTTTCCGATAATATCGGCGGCAAGTTTAATATCATTTACAGAAATTCCACAAAGTTTAGAAGCTTTTTCAAGAGAAGTGCCTAAAACTAAGTCTTTATATTGTTTGAAATTTTCCGCGTGATTTTTAACGAAATCATGATCGACATAACCTTTTTCGATAATACGTCTGGCAATGGCATGATATAAAATAATATCTGAACCTGGAATAATCTGCAAATGTAAATCGGCGAAAGCGGCAGTATCTGTTCGTCTAGGATCGATACAAATTATTTTTGTTTTCGGATTTTTCTCTTTGTGTTTCTCTAATCTTCTGAAAAGAATAGGGTGGCACCAAGCAGGATTTGCGCCTGTAATTAAAAAAGTGTCCGCCAATTCAATATCATCATAAGCAATTGGAACAGAATCTTCTCCGAAAGTTTTTTTATACCCCACAACTGCAGAACTCATACAAAGTCTGGAATTGGTGTCGATATTGTTGGTTTTCAGAAATCCTTTTACAAGTTTATTGACTAAGTAATATTCCTCGGTTAGACATTGTCCAGAAATATAAAATCCAACGCTATCTGGTCCATGTTTTTTGATGATAGAAGAAAAAACAGCGGCAGCTCGGTCAAGAGCCGTATCCCAACTAACGCGTTCTAATGGATAATTTTTGCTTCCGCGCATTTCTGGATATAAAATTCTGTCTGAAGTATCATTTACTACGTAATGTAGGTTCATTCCTTTAGAACATAACATTCCTTTGTTTACAGGATGATCTTTATCGCCTTCGACCATTACACCATTTTTGGCATCGTTGGTCACGATTATGCCACAGCCAACGCCGCAGTAGGAACAGGTAGTTTTGATCTTCGTAGTTTGCATTGGAGTTCTATTTAGAGATACTACTTTTATTGAATGTTCTGACTTTAGATAAGTACTTATGCAAAAATAAGTACTTTTTACGTATTAATACTTAATTTTTGAATTTATTTTTTTATTTTTGATGAAAATAAATGAGGAACAACAAATTAGTTTTTAATCTGCTAAAAATTAGAACTCATGAAAGAAGAGCAAGCTGTATGTTATTCCTGTACAAATGAGAATTGTTTTATCAAGAAACACTTGCATTTAGAGCAGATGACGAATTATATTTCTAAAAAACAGAATATAATCTGTAAAAAATCGGATAAGTTTATTACGGAAGGTGCGCCTTTGCAAGGACTCTATTTTATTTGCAAGGGAAAAGCCAAAACGGTAAAAACTGGAATTAATGGACGTGAACAAATCGTTCGTTTAACCACAAACGGAGATATTATTGGTTTCCGTGGATTTGGAACGAGCAAACGCTATTTAATTGGGGCTTATGCGCTGGAAGATACTGTTTTGTGTAATTTTAGCAACGAAACCATGCAGGAAATTTTACAGCACGTTCCTGAATTTACGTATGCTTTAATGTTGTTTTATGCCGAAGAATTGAACAAAAGCGAGAATAATATCCGCAAGATTGCGCACATGAATGTTCGTGAACGTGTGATAGATTTGCTGCTTTATATTCATCGCAAATTCGGACAGACAAATGGTTTGATTGATATTGAGCTTTCGCGAAAAGAAATTGCTGATTTTGCAGGAACTACTGAAGAACAAGCAATACGTATTTTATCAAGTCTTAAAAAAGAATTGTTGATTAAAACGGAAGGGAAACGTGTTGGGATTTTAGAAGTTTCAGAGTTAAGATCTGAAATTATGGAGCATAAGTATTTTTAAGGTTCTTAGTTGCTAAGATTCTAAGATGCTAAGGTTTTTTTACAATAGTGTGTTAATGACTTATTGCGGGGCTTATTTGGGACGCTTAAGTTTTACAGGGTTTTGTTTTATCAAAACAAGACAATTTTTAATTTCATCACTTGTATTTTTCTAAAAGCTGAGAAGTCGTTTTATATCTTCCATTTTTAAAATCATCTTCAGATTGATCTATTCTACTACTAAGATTCTTCGATAGACATTGGATTTAAAAAATCATTATCATCAGCAATGTCTTTGTTTTTTAATAAATTTTCGAGCTGAGATATTAATTCCTCGCTTTGAATTTTTAAAAACTCTTGTACAAATTCTATTTTTCTAGTTTTTAAATCCATGACATTGAATATTTTTTCAAATTTACGAATTATCTTCCAAGGGAATATTTTTTGTAGAGACGCACTGCAGTGCGTCTTTAGCGCATGCGTCTCTACGTCGAATATAATTTATTTTTTTTCTTCCTACAAATCGAATTACAGAACCCATTCCGTTATGGAATAAGCCTTCATTTAGTTCGATTTCTTTTTCTTCTAATTCAATGATTTCATAATTAGAGAAATCAGCTTTTATTTCTTCTATTGAAAATAAAGATTCGATGTCTTTTGGTCCGCCGACTTTTTCATTTTTGGTAACGTATTCTAAATGCTTTTTACTGAAAGCTTCAAAAATTATAATACCATCTTTTCGTAAAAGTTGATTCAGCTGTTTGTGAATCTCCGATTTTATAGCAGCTGGAAAATGTGCATAAATCAGAGCAATCGCATCAAATTGTTGTTCCTGAAAATCTAAAGTTTCTAATTCGCCAACTTGATAATCAATTGAAACGTTATTTGCTTCAGCAAGTTTTAAAGCTTTATTTCTGCCTTCTTCACTAATATCAAAAGCCGAAACGCTCCAGCCTAATTTTGCTGCGAAAATGGCATTTCTTCCTTCGCCTTCGGCAGGAAAAAGAATCGTCCCGGTTTTTAGTTTTTCAATTTGTTCTTTAAGGTAATTGTTGGGTTCTTCGCCGTATGCGAATTCTTCGGTTTTATAACGGTCGTCCCAACGCTGAGTCCAGTTGTTCATGGTTTATATATTGAATTTAATTATTAAAGGTTTGTGATCACTGTATAAAGTCCAATCTTTGTAAGTTCCAACTTCAACGCTTTCTAAAACTTCTATAAAATCATTTGAAGCAAAACAATAATCAAGATGATAGGGTTTGTTTTCATGACGATAGAGATACCAAGTCGGATGCTCTTCTTTGCCTTGAATTTGATTGAAGTATTTATGATACGTGCTGAAAATATTCTTTTCAGCCAATTTATTTACTACTGTTGTATGATTTCCTTCTCTTCGTGGTTTGTCCCAAATGGCATTGCTGTTAAAATCTCCAATTAAAATGGTTTTAGTTTCTTTGATCAAATTTTCATAATAATTAATCGCTTTCCAAATTTGAGTTACATAAGCACCATCTTTATCTGTTGGATTATTTGCCCAAATAGCAAACAATGTAAAGTCAATTTTTCCGCCTGTTACGGCAATTGGAAGAATATTTTTGAAAGCTGGATTATGAGATTCTAATAACTGAAATTTATAATCTCCAAACGAAAAAACGCCAATTCCTTTATTTGGATTTGCGCCGTACCAAAGAATATCCGAAGGTAATTTTGTACCATCTGGAAATTTGAGTTTTTCAGGACTTTCACACTCAGAAATTACAGCAATATCAGGATTGAAAGCTTGAATATATGGAGCTTTTTTTCTGAATGCCATATTGCAATTCCAAGCGATTAGCTTCATTTTAAATATAATTAGATTTAAAATTTAATCCAAATATACCCAAATAAAACTCAAAAAAATACCCTTTTCCAAAACTGAAAAAGGGTAAGTCAAATATATTTTACGTAATGTTTTATGAGATTAACCAACAAGTCTTGTTAAGCCACTATCAACATCAATTTCTGCAAAATGATGTTTTCCCATCACGATAAGAAGTTTGTCTGTATTATATCCAATATATCTTATTTCAGGATTTCCATTTTTAGGTTTTCCACAAACAGAAATGACATTGGTTTGCCATTTTAATTTCTTCCTTTTGTAGGCAGATATTGTTTGTAAATCATTTTCAACATAGTAAACAATGTTGTTTTTCTTAATGCCTCTTTTTTGCGTTTTAGCAAAATTTATTTCTGAGCCTTTTGAAATCAAGGCATCATTAAATTTTTGGGCAATACCTGTTTGGGTAACCAAAAAGGTTAACATAGATAATTTTAGAAATGGTTTCATTAGGATAGAATTTGGGGTTCTTAATCGATTCAAATATAGATAATTAATTCATTATAAAGTATTTTTATATAACAAAAAAAATACCCTTTTCCGAAATAGGAAAAGGGTAAAATTTATAAGTTAATTTTGAAGAAAAATTATTTTTTCCAGCTAAAAATTCTAGGATTCACAGAAATCATTAACCAAGCCCAATTGTTGGTATGGTTTGCGTCTCCGTTTTTAATAAATTCTAAAGTGCTAGAACCAAACATTTGAGAGTAACCTCCTGTTACTGTAATGTCTTTTTTGAAATTGTATCCAAAAGTTGCATCAACCTCAGTTCCTAAATAAGAATCCATTTTTTCGTTAAGAGGAACATTCACTACATCAGCAGCAGATAAGAATACGTGCGGAATCAAAGCAAATTGCCATTTGTTTACATTGTAATTCAATTTTAAGAAAGCGTCTTGCAAACCAACATTGTTTAAGTGATTTCCAACATAAAAATAATCCATGTAACCGTTGAATCCGTGGTTGGTTCCAAAAATAGGATTGAACGATTTGATTACTGTACTTCCATCATTTGAAGCTTTTCCGGATAAAAATTCATAACCTAAACCAGCTTTAAAAGCTTCTGTTATTTGATATCCGAAATTTGCTGCGGCATTCCAAGCGCTTACTTTTAAGTCTGTGCTTTTTCCTGTTTGCCCGTACACCCAAAAATTACTGTCTATTTTACTTGTTTTATAAGTTAAATATGGTCCAAAAGTCTGTTTATAATCCACTAATAATTTCGTGTCTGCGTTAGCGTATTCATAGCCTGTATTCAGTAATAAAAAGCTTGCGCCTAAATTTTCGTTGAATTGATTATGATACCAAGCATATTGTAAAGCTTTGTAATTTGCAACTGTATAAGGAGTCTGAATTACATTTTCGGCAGTTGAATTGTAAGCACCTCCAAAATCTAATTTTTGAGTCTCGTCATGAAAAGAAACCGTTAACGCATCATGACTTTGACCTTGCTGTGCCCAATCCATTTCACCAAGAATACGCTGATTATCGTAAGAAAGTACTTGACGCCCCATTCTTGCGCTCCATTTTTCAGTGAAATTATATTGTGCCCAAGCCTCAAAAACAGCAACTCCATTTTTATCAGCAACAGCTGTGGTTGGTACATCTCCCCATGTTCTGGTATTTTGAAAAGTCAATTTTACAATTAAATCTTCTTGTTTGAAATTAATATTTAAACGAGAACGCTGAGAAATTTGCGAGTTTCCTTTTTGCCCTTCAGGAAGAAGGGTTTTGTAACCGTTACGATATTCAAAACGTGGTCTAATTTGAAGATTAACATCTAATTCCTGTGCTTGGATTTCGAAACTTAATCCTACGATAAGTAATAAAATTAGTTTAAGTTTTTTCATAAAATTCTTGTGTTTTTATCGGAGGTAAATTTATAAGAAAATGCCGTCGTATAATATGATCACGGTCATATTTCTAATTTTTTTTTAATCTAAGTCTAATATGCAGGCTCTAATTTTGCTTTACTTACTTTAACTTCTTTTTTCTTAGATAGTTGTGTAATAGTGTAATGCATCCAAACTAAGCAGACAGTTGAAAAGATTAAAATAAAAATCCAAGAACTTGACCAGATTCCAGTTGCAGTTAATAAATATCCGAATATAATTGGTCCAAAGAATCCTCCTAAACCGCCAATCATTCCGACCATTCCGCCAACAACACCAACTTCATTTGGGAAGTATTCTGGAATATGTTTGTAAACCGCAGCTTTCCCTATTCCCCAAGAAATTCCAATTAGAATTACTAAAACCAGAAACACCCACATATTGGCATCAAACTTAATAACCGTAACGCCTTTGGCTATCAATTCTTTTTTGGCCACGCTTTGATTGTGTGCAACAACAACATCCTGCCAGCTTGTAGAAGTTGGAAAAATAGCGTTTTCATTTGTATTGGCAGTTTTTTGCGTAATTGGATATTCTTTATCTCCAATTTTCACGGTTTTGTCATTGATTTCGTTTACGACACCTTTTTTAGCAGCTAAGATTCCTGGGCCAGAAGTTGTAATTTCCATTTTTGGGATTGATAATAAAGCACTTAAAATTACTGAAGAACTCAAAACCCAATACATTACTTTTCTCGCTCCAAATTTATCAGACAAATAACCTCCAAAAGCTCTAATGACACCAGAAGGCAAACTAAACATAGTGGCAAATAAACCTCCCATAACTAAACTTGTTTGGTAGACGTTCATGAAATTAGGCAGTAACCATTGAGAATAAGCTACAAAACATCCGAAAACTAAGAAGTAATAAGCTCCAAAACGCCAAACTCTTTCTGATTTTAAAGGGGTAAGCATTTGTGAAATGGTTTTACCATTGCTTTCTAATTTTTTGTTTTGAGCGAAAATTAAAAAGGCAACACCAATTACTACCAATGAAATAGCGTAAATAACGGGAAGAATTTTCCAGCCATTTTGCGGATCATCAATTGAAAAATGGTTTAATAATGAAGGTGCTAAAAAGGTTGTGATAGCTGCGCCGGCATTTCCCATTCCGAAAATTCCCAAAGCACGTCCTTGCCATTCTTTTGGGTACCAGATTGAGGTATAACCAATTCCAACAGCAAAACTAGTTCCGACCATTCCAAATAAAAAGCTCAATAAAGCAAACATGGCGAAACTGTCAGCGTAGGGAAGGAGAAATAGCGGAATTGAACAGAGTAATAATAAAAGTGAAAAAACATATTTTCCGCCAAATTTATCCGTCAAGATTCCGATTGGAAGACGCATGATTGATCCAGTTAAAATTGGAATACCTAAAAGCCATCCGACTTGAATAACGCCCCAATGGAAAATTCCATTATCAACTAAAAAGGTTACTAAAACCCCGTTTAATGTCCAACAGGCAAAACACACTGTAAATGCCAATGTGTTCAAAAATAAAATTTTGTGTGACTGCGATAGTGAGTTTGTATTTTTCATAGTACTTATTATTTTTATGTAAAAGTAAGTACTATAACTTAGTTAAAACCTGCTAAAACGCAGTTTTTGAAAAATAATTACGTATTTATACGTATTTTTTAAATTAAGGAATACTCGGCAGCTTTATTAGAAAGTTCCATAAGGTTTTTTACTTTCAGCTTTTTCATTAAGTTGAAACGGTGAACTTCGGCAGTTCGTTTACTAATATCTAAAGCTTCAGCGATTTCTTTGTTTCCTTTACCTGATAAAAGAAGTGTAAGTATTTCTTTTTCTCTTTTGGTAATCATCATCTCTTCGCCTAAAGTTTGTTTAGGTTCTAATGATGCTGAAGAACTTGTCAATTGACTAATTAAAATAGAAGAAATATCACCACTGAAATATTTCCCGCCAGAAGAAACATTATGTAATGCTTTTAAGAATTCTTCTTTGCTTGAACCTTTTAATAAATAACCGTCGGCTCCCGCTTTTATAGATTTCAATACATATTCTTCCGACTCGTGCATCGAAAGCATAATGATTTTTACGTTGTTATTCTCGCTTCTAAGTTTTTCTACTACCTCGATGCCTGTTAGGTTAGGCATACGAATATCTACTATAAGTAAGTCAGGTTTGGTTGATGCAACGACTTCAAGCGCATCTGCACCATCAATTGCTTCTCCTACAACCTCGATGTTTGCTTCGTTTTCCAGTAATGATTTGATTCCGTCTCTAACAAAAACATGGTCATCTGCCAGCACTACACGAATGATACTACTCATAATTTACTTAATTTAGATTCTAGATTTTTACGTATATTCATCTATAAAGAAGATGCTAATATACGTACTTTTTTTAAAAGTAAATTCCAATATTAAAATTTCTAATGTTAGGAATTCTAAATTATACAATTGTCAGGCTGAGCGAAGTCGAAGCCCACGCAATCTAAATCGACAATCTTTGCAGAACTACTTACGTGGGGCTTCGACTTCGCTCAGCCTGACAAGATTGTGTTAAGCTGGAGGTTTTTGTAGATAAAATTAGGGGCTTTAGCCAAATGTGTAAGCTTGGCTAAAGCCTTTTTGTTACTTGTTTCTTTACCTCCAGCTAAAGCTGGAGGCAATTAATTTGTTTTACTTTAAATCCTAAATGAAATTAAAATTTCTTTTGAAACCGTTTGCCCGCGAGAGGGATAGGAGGAAGCTACCGAAGTAGCCCGGATAGCCCGACAGTATTAGGAAAAGTGGGCGAATATAGACAAAGTTTGTTTGCCCACTTTTTCTAATACTGGCTCGCCCAAATAAATTAGATAATTTGAAAATGAGATAATTAGATAATGATTTTGTCGATTTACTTTGCGGTGGCTTCGACTTCGCTCAGCCTGACAATATTGTTGTCAACTTTGTCAAAGTTTTAAACTTTGACAAAGTGAATGCACGCAAAGTGTTTGGAATTTGGTATTTAAATATTGGAATTTTTATTTAAGAATCGGAATATTAAAAGTAATCCTCGTTCCTTCGCCTGGAATTGAGTTCATGAAAACGCGGCCGTTGATGTATTGGATTCTTTCTTTCATAAATAAAAGTCCCATTCCGGATTCGCTGTTGCGTTTTTTGTCGACTGAATTCACGTCGAAACCTTTTCCGTTATCGTCAACAATAATGCTTAGAAGTGTTTCGCTGTGCGAAAGCTGTACAATAATATGTGACGATTCTGCATATTTGATTGCGTTGTTGATGGCTTCTTGCGTAAGGCGATAAATGTTGATTTCGATTAACGAATCTAAACGTTGGTCAAAATCGGTTTTGTTGTAAAACAGGATTTCTTTTCCAGTTAATTTCGAAAGTTCCTGAGTGAGTTTTGAAAGTGACGAAACGATTCCGTGGTCGCTTAATTCTGGTGGCATTAAGTTGAAAGTTGCTGTGCGGACACCTTTTATAATGTCTAAAGAAAGTTTCTTTAAATACTCAATTTTTTGTTCTGATTTTTCTCTGTCATCAAGATTAATACTTTCTAAACTGAACTTTAAACCAGTAAGCATTTGCCCAATTCCGTCGTGGATTTCCTTTGCGATTCGGTTTTGTTCGTTTTCCTGATTTTCGACAATTTTGCTCGAAATAATCTTTTGCTGATTGATTTTTTCAGTTGTATTTTCAAGGTTCAAACGTTCAACTTCGCGTTGCGCTTTTTTGCGTTCGGTGATGTTGAAACAAACGATCAAAAGTTCCAGTTCGTCTTTCTTGATCATTACGGGAACCATCGACAAATCGAGCCAGATTTCTTTTTCGTCTTTATTTATAATTTTTATTTCGCCTTGCCAGCCACTACGCTGTTTTTCGAAAATTAGACGGTCAAAATTTACTTTTTCTTTTTCGTCTTCAGTTAAGACTTCAGAGAATTTTTTGTTTGATGAAAACTTAGTGTAATTAAGAAGTTTGGCAAATTTTTCTCCAATATGAATGATCGAACCATCTGGCGAAATTCGGCAGTACAATAAAGTGTTTTCCATCGCATAATTGAGCGATTTTAATTCTTTTACTGAATTTTCTTTGATTTCACTGATAATTTCGGTGTCGTATGCGAGTTTTAAAGCTTTCTTTTCAGAAGATAAAAGCTGGGCAATTAACCTTTCGATTTTTTTGTTTGTTGGTTTGAAAATGAAGAAGAATTCTAGAAGAAGAACCAAAAGTGTAAAACCGAAAATCCAATATTCGATTTTGCGTTGTTCGGTTACTTTTTCGTGTGCTTCAAGATCGTATTGGGTTACAATCTGATTCATTTTCGAAAGGAAAATCCCTTCATTTTCTAGAATAATCTGAACCAATTTTTGATTCTCAGAAGGTGATTTTTTCTGTTGTAAATTCAACAAAAAAGAATCTGTAGTTTGTGCAATTTTATTGAAAATCGGATTGATTTCCAGATACAATTTGTTTAGCGTTTCGCTTTTTTCTTTTGGAAAAGCCAAGCTGTCATTTCCGTTTTCAAGTGCATTTTGGTTTTTATTCCAAAGTTCTAGAACTTCTTTTAAATGCGAAGTTTTTTTGGCCGTAGCCGAATCAGAAACATAATGTAAAATCAGTACTTCTTTGACAATTTTCTGACTCAGCATTCTTTGCTTTCCAGAGAAATTAATGATTTTAGAATCGCTTAACTGCTGATTCAGATTGTATTGAACTAAAAACTGACTAACAATTATAGTTAAGGCAATAGTAAGAAGCGCAAAAAAATACAGACGGCGTAAATTTTTGAAAGTAATTTTTTCTGCAGCTTCGTGATTGCTTTTCTTCATATCTTTTTTACAATCCTAAAGAAGCTTTTATTAGGTTTAAATTTTCTTCAGAATAATTGATTTTTAAAGCTTCCTGATGCCCTTTGTCTGACATTTTATCCCAAGTTTTCTTGATGATGTTTTTTAGCTTTTCTTCATCATGCTTGTGAACGAAAGGTTCTAAATAATATTCTAAAAATACCAGACAAATTACATCTTCCAGCAATTGGGTTTCGGCATCTTTTTTAAGTAGTTTTTTTTCAATTAAGAACGATACACGATCGATAAAACTTTGATCATATCCAGCTTTTTCGAGAATTTCAGCAGTAGTTTTTGCATGGAATTTTTTCAATTCTTCTCTCCATTTCAAATAACCAACACGATCCATTGGATACGATTCACGAGCGACTTTCCATCGGCAGATGTGCTGTGCTTTTGATGCAATCTGGATTTCTTCTGATGCATTGGGTTCAAACTGCATCAGTTTTTCATACATCCTATTTGAATACAATAATTCTTTTGGATATTCGGTGTTTTGGTCTAATTCGATGTTTGGATCTTGTGCGTTTTCAGCATCAATCCATTCGCTTGCTTTTTGAAAAGGTGTAGTCATTTTTTGGTTTGATAATAGAATTTCAAAGATACGGAATTATGTTTTTTTTCGCCACGAATTTCACGAATTAGCACGAATTATTGTTTTTGTTTTTTTGCCACAGATTAAAGTATTTTTTGGATTTAACTTGGTGTTTATTTTTTTTTCGCCACGAATTCACGAATGAAAACGAATTATATTAGTGAAATTAATGACACAAATTGTACGCAAAGATTCGTGAATTCGTGGCGGAAGAAAATATCCATTTAATCTACAAAGCCAACAAAAACTTCATCTTCGATAATCTTAATTGGGTAAGTTGCAATGCTATATTCTTCGCCGTTTAAATTTGAACCATCAACTAATGAGAAAGTCTTTTTATGCATCGGGCAAGCGATTTTCGGAATATCGTCTGCAGATCCCGTCATTCCTCTTGAAAGTACCATTTCCATTTTGTGGGGACAAGCATTTTGGCAAGCGTACCATTCGTTGCGACGCGTAAAATTAAAAATCGCAATTTGTTTGTTTTTGTATTTGATACAGCCTCCTCGGTTGGTTGGAAAATCTTCTACTTTGCCAGCTTTGAACCAAATTGTTGCGTCGCTTGCGTGAACTGTTTCGTATTGATTTAAGATTTCTTCCATTTTGATTGAGTTTTTGGTTCCTGTTTCTTAGCCCTCTTTTTACAATCAAGAGAGATTTGATGGCGCAGTAAAAAAGAGGGTAAGAAGGACAGCAAACGTTAAATGATTTTTTTTCTTTTTTGGAGCTTATGTTAGCCACAAAGGCTCAAAGGCGCTAAGTTTTTTCTTTAAGTTTTTATAATTTGACTTCGTGACTTTGAGTCTTTGCGGCAAGATATTTTTTTAAGTCCACGCTTTTGGCATTTTTTGATCTCTTAACGGAACAAAAGCAATATTGTCGTCTTTCTCGTCTGAGTTCACAAAATGATTGAATCGTTTCAATAATCTTGGTTTTTCTAGAACTTGTTTCCATTCGCATTCGAAAGTATTTACCAACGTTTGCATTTCGGCTTCAAGTGTTTCGCAGATTCCTAAGCTGTCTTCGATAATTACTTGTTTTAAATACTCTAAACCGCCGTCTAGTTTTTCTAACCAAGTTGAAGTTCTGATCAGCGGACCAGCAGTGCGGATGTAATACATTAAGAATCTGTCCATGTATTTTATAACCGTTTCTTTATCTATTTTTTCGGCTAATAAAACCGCGTGTTTTGGATTTGCACCACCATTTCCTGCGATGTACAAATTCCATCCGCCTTCAACCGCAATTAATCCGAAATCTTTTCCACGTGCTTCAGCGCATTCGCGAATGCAAGCAGAAACACCACCTTTTAATTTATGAGGAGAACGAATTCCTTTATATCTGTTTTCCAGTTCGATGGCAAATCCAGCGCTATCGTCCATTCCGTAACGACACCAAGCGTTTCCAACACAGCTTTTTACGGCGCGAAGTGATTTTCCGTATGCGTGGCCGCTTTCAAAACCATTTTCGATTAAGATTTTCCAAATTTTTGGCAAATCACTTATATGTGCGCCAAATAAGTCGACTCTTTGCGCTCCCGTAATTTTAGTGTACAAATCAAATTGTTTAGCTACTTCTCCAATCACGATTAGTTTTTCGGCTGTAATTTCGCCTCCTGCAACTCTTGGAACAACAGAATACGTTCCGTTTCTTTGAATATTGGCTAAAAATCTATCGTTTGTATCTTGAGTAGTAACGTGTTTATTTGCCGTATCATTATAAATACTAGAAAAGATAGAAGCGACAACTGGTTTGCAGACTTCGCATCCGTCGCCTTTTCCGTGATGGTCTAAAACGTCGTAGAAATTCTCGTATTTGTTGATTTTTACCAAATCGAATAATTCCTGACGTGTGTAGCTAAAATGCTCACAAATAACTTCTTTTACTTCTTTTCCTAAAGATTTTTGAGTCGCTTTTACCAAATCAGAAACCATTGGTTTACAGCCTCCACAGCCAGAAGTTGCTTTTGTTGCTTTGACAACATCTGAAAGTGTAGCACAAGATTCGTCTAGAATTTTACAGCAAATAGAACCTTTCGTTACGTTTTCGCAAGAACAGATTACAGCTGTATCCGGCAAATCCATTACACTTCCCAAAGAAGAACCTTCAGAACCATCGCGAGAACCTAAAATCAAATCTTCAGGATTTTTTGGCAATGCCATTTCGTTGATATAAATCTGGAAAAGTGAATTATAATCGCTGGAATCACCGACTAAAATTCCACCTAAAAGCTTTTTTGAATCTTTAGTAACGTTGATTCTTTTATAGACACCGCTTAATTTATTTTCATAAATAATAGCTGTAACATCATTGTTCTCAATAAAAGGATCACCAAAACTCGCAACTTCAACACCAATTAATTTCAATTGTGTTGACATATCGATGGTTTCTCTCATGGTTTTATCACCATTTAAGATTTGCTCAGCAGCGACATCGGCCATTTCGTAACCTGGAGCAACAAGTCCGTAAATGTTATGGTTGTAAAGGGCTGCTTCACCAATCGCAAAAATAGAAGGGTCTGATGTTCGCATTTGATTGTTTACCACAATTCCGCCTCTTACGCCAACTTCAAGTCCAGAAACTCTTGCAAGTTCGTCGCGAGGTTTAATTCCAGCAGATATAACCAACATGTCTACTTTTAACAATTCGTCGTTTGCAAACATCATTCCTGTTATACTTTCCTTTCCGTCAATATATTGCGTTGCTTTGTTAAGATGAATTCCAATGTTTAATTCTTCGATTTTTGACTGAAGCATATCACTTGCGCCTTGATCTAATTGTCTTGGCATCAAACGCGGAGCAAATTCCACCACATGCGGATTCAGTCCTAAATCACGAACCGCTTTTGCTGCTTCTAATCCTAATAAACCGCCACCTAAAACAGCTGCTTCAGTTGCGCCTTTTTGTTTTATCTTTTTGGCGTAGGCCATAATAGCGTCAAGATCTTCGATAGTTCTGTATACAAAAACACCTTCTTTTTCTACTCCTTCAATTGGCGGAACAAAAGCCGAAGAACCTGTTGCTAAAACTAAGTAGTCGTACGTATGTGTTTTGCCTAAATGCGTATGTATTGTTTTTACATCACGATTAATATCTGTAATTAGCTCAGATGTGTTTAGAATAATATTGTTTTCAGCGTACCATTGGCTTGTTGAAAGTGATAAGTCATCAGCTGTTTTTCCTCCAAAGTACTCGCTTAAGTGAACGCGATCGTAGGCGCGTCTTGGCTCTTCTCCAAATACTGTGATTTGATACTTTTCTTGTCCTGATTTTGCAACAAACTTTTCGCAAAATTTATAACCAACCATGCCGTTTCCAACTACTATTACTCTAATCATGATTTCTTTAATTAAGTATTACTACGCAAATATAAGTATTTATACTTATAAAAATACGTAAATAAATTATTTTTTAAGTAATAGATATGTTTTTATGACTACGTATTTTGTCGTAATCTTTTACGTAGTGCGGGTTTTGAATGATTTTTTCGTTACTTAGTTTTTTTAAATTTGAAAGGATTCTAAATAAGCGTTTCAAAAAAATGTCGTAAATTCATAAGAATTTTATAGGTGTTTTGGAAAAGAAGCACTTTTTAAACTGTGATCTCATGAAAAAAATACTTTCAATATTATTGTTATCAATTTTAATGATAGGCTGTAAGGCAACGGCAAGTAAAGGATCTGATGGAAATATTTCGACTAGTTCTACAGAGGAAGATTTAAAATATTATTTTAAAGCAACAGGAAACGAGCCGTTTTGGGGAATCAAAATGGGAAATGAAGAAATCGTTTTTACATCATTAATTCCAGGAAAGGAAAAAATCACTTTTCCAGCAGTTGATGTGATTAGAGCAATGGATGCCAATGTAAAAATGTATCAAATAAGTAATGAAAATACTTCGGCAATAATTACAATTCAGCAGTTGGATTGTCAAGATTCTATGTCTGGAGCGATTTCTCCTTATAGCGTAAAAGTCGAAATCAGAAATAATTCAGAATTAGAAACGAAGAAATTAAGCGGATGTGGAAAATATCTTACCGATTATCGACTTCACGATATTTGGGTTTTGGAGGAATTAAATGGCTATAAAGTTTTTGCAACCGATTTTCAAAAGGAATTTCCGAGACTCGAAATTAATTCAACAGAAAATAGATTTTCAGGTTTTGGAGGCTGTAATTCAATAACAGGACAAATCTTTTTTGAAAAGGATCTTTTGCGTTTTACCAAAGTAGTTTCAACTTTAATGGCTTGCCCACAAGGAAATAAAGAAAGTGAGTTTTTAAAAGCTTTGCAAAGCACAACAACTTATTCTATTGGAAATAATCAATTGACTTTGTCGAATCCTTCTGCTAAACTGGCTGTTTTTAAGAAGGTAGATTAGAGTTTTAAAATGTCGTATTGTATCTAAAAAAAAGCTTATACGGCTCTTCTTTATTTTAGCGCTAAAATATTTTTGTAAAATAAAACTTATAATATTTATTTTACATGAAAAGGATTTTAATGTTATTAATTGCAATGGTGTTAGTTTGCAGTTGTAAATCGACTAAAGAAACAAAAGCAACAACTTCTGCTAGTCAAGACTTAGTTGAAAAGAAATTACAGCAAACTTGGATTTTGGAAAACTTAAACGGAAAAGTTATTACTGACAAAGATTTTTCAAGTTCTCCGAAAATTGTAATTACGCCATCTGCATTTTCTGGTTCGACTGGATGTAATGCTGTAAAGGGCAATTTAGTTTCAAAAGGTGAGGGGAAAATTCAATTTTCAAATTTCACTACAGAAACTAAAAAGTGTGATGCAAAAAAAGAAGGTGAGTTCACGCAGTTGTTAAAAACAACATCAGGTTATTCTATTAAGGATAATAAACTTTTCCTTTCAAACCAATTTGGACTTACAATGTCTTTCAAAAAGGGTTAATTAAAAATGAAAGGCTTCGATTTATTTCGAAGCCTTTTTTTATGTTTTGTTTGTCATTCCGAGGAACGAGGAATCTCCGTAAGAAACTCGACAAAGATTTTATACCTTTCTGTACGGAGCTACTTGTGGAGATTCCTCGTTCCTCGGAATGACAAAATTGCGCTGATTTATTCTAATTCCTTTGGGTCTTCATTTTCTGATTCTTCTTCAATAAAATCCAATTCCAAAGCTCTTACACTTTGAACCGCATTTCCAGCAATACCGCGAATAGAACCGTACATTCCTAAAGTATTGTGAACTACTTTTTCGATTTGTTTTTCACGCTGTTTCCAGATTCTCTGCATTGCTCTTTTTTCAGAATCCAGATCGCTTTGCATTTGAGTGAAACCTTCTACAATACCTTCAATCTGCAAACGGAATTCGTTGCTTGTAAGGAAATCATATAACATAGACATTTTATCGCCTTTATTTTCCTGCGCCTGAACCGCTTGATTGATCTGAATTAAAGATTGGCGCAACACAGCGCTTAAACCTTTGAATTCTTCGTAGGTACAAATCCAGATTCCGTCGCGCATTCCCATTCGATCCATTCCTGAAGGCATAACTTCAGTAACCAAAACACCAATATTGGCTCTTTTGGTTCTAATATCATTTTTGAATTTTTCAATCCATGAAGGCTGAAACGCTTTTGTTCTTTTACTTTCATAATAAATAGAACCGCAATTTTGGTGTTCTCTTGTGTTTACAACCTGAAGACAATCGGCGCCGTTTGCCCCTTTCTTAATTTCATCAATGCTATCAAGAGGGAAGTTGTTAGCAAGCCATTCTTCAATCGCCAATTCCATTACTTCGCCTTGCAATTGCATTGAGCCTTGTTCTTGCTTGCGTTTCATTTCTTCAGTCAGCTTTTTTTGTTCTTCAAGCTGTTTCTGAAGTTCTTTGAATTTTAATTCGTTTTTATCGTCTTCTTGTTTTCTGATTTTTTCGCGTTCCAAAGCCAATTGTGCATTTAATTGCTTTTCGGCTTCGGCTTGAATGGCATCTTTCATTTCCAGTTTTTCGCGTTGCAATTTTGCGATTTCACCTTCCATTTTATTTAATTCCCTGATTTTTTCCGATTTTTCAGAGAGTTCTTTTTCCATCAATAACAAGCGATCTCTGTTTTCTTCTTCAAGTTTCGCTTTTAGTTTTTCTGAAATTTCTTTTTCGGCTGTTTTTTTCTCACGTTCTAAACGTTCAGCAAAAAGTTCGTTTTCCTGTTTTTTCTTCGCTTCAAATTCGGACTTGGCTTTTTCCAATTGTTCGTTTTTAAGCTCTAATTCACGGTTTTGAACATTTGCTTTTTGCTGGAATTCTTTACGGATGCTGTCTTCCAACTGATGTTTTAAAACATCATTGACGTCGATAGGAGTTCCGCAGTTTGGACACTGAATTGAAGATTGCTCGGCCATTTTATATTGAAATTTTATTGTAGAATTTGAATTTGCTAAGGTATTTAAAAGTTCTCTTTTTGTGATACGGATTACTGTACTAAATTGTAACGATTTTTTTTATATGCTACGAAGGCGCTAAGACGCAAAGTTTTTTTTCTACAGATTAAAAAGATTGAATAGTATTTTCTCTCATTTTTTGTCATCCTGACGAAGGAATGATCACACACGTAACTCGACAAAGATTGGCGATTCTGTTTGCGGAATTTCTTGTGTGATCATTCCTTCGTCAGGATGACAAACTATACGCTTCTTTCTGCTTAAAAAAACTTAGCGTCTTAGCGCCTTTGTGGCAATAAAAACTCAACCGCAGATTGCGTAATCTCAGAATGATCGTCTTTTGAAGTAATTAACGATACATTTGTATATAGATTAACCTTTTTCAATTCGATAAAACCAATTTTTGAGTCCTTATTGTTCTTTGCAATATTCGATGGAACAATCGAAATTCCTAGTCCGTTTTTAACCAATTGTACGATTGAGTTGATATTATTAGCTTCATGAATAATCTTCGGCGTAAAGCCATAAAAAGCACAAAGTTCTAATAAAACTTCATGATAATGTGGCGCGTAATCTTTGTTGAAGAAAACAAACGTTTCATCTTTTAGTTCTAAAATATCATTTTCTGATTTTATCTGAAAAGAGTTTTTATTGTAAACCAATGAAAATCCGTCTTTAAACCATAAATGTGATTTTATTTTAGGAGAATGAATGGGCGATCTGATAATTCCCATTTCGATTTTTCCTTGTTCTAAAGCATCAATCTGTTTGGTGGTTGAAATTTCGAAAAGTTTGAAATTTACATAAGGAAATCGCGCTTTCAGATGTTTTATCAAATCTGAAATGACAGAAGAATAAATCGAACTGATATAAGCAATTCTAAATTCGCCCGAAACATTCTCTGCAATCTTTTTTGTTTTTGCAGAAATGCGTTCCAGATTCTGAAAAAGCGCCGTTACTTCTTCTTTAAAATATTTTCCAGCTTCGGTAAGTTCTACTTTTTTATTGTTTCTGATAAAAAGTTTTGCCTGAAGTTCGTCTTCCAGTTCTGCTATTTGTCGGCTCAATGGTGGCTGCGAAATAAAGAGTTTTTCTGAGGCTTTGGTGAAATTCAGTTCTTCGGCGACTGCTAAGAAATATTTTAAGTGACGTAATTCCATGATACTTTTAAAGTATTATTTGTTGATAAAAATAGTATTTTTAAAGTATTTATGAAAGAGATAGTTTTGAAAAAGAAAAAACAAGTCTCTCGTAGATATAGCAGATTATTAATTTAGATAAAATCATCTAACCATAATATTTCCGATCCATAATAGCAAACAGATTCGCGAAATCTGCGAGAGATTAAAAAAACAAAAGACCATGAAAAAATCAACTATTGAAGAAATCAAAGAACGATTTGACAATGATGTGGAACGATTTTCAAACTTAGAAACAGGGCAAGTGGCAACAATCGATGCTACTATTTCTTTAGAATTAATTACCGAAGCTTCAAAACGAATTGTTCCAAATGCTAAAAACGTTTTAGATGTTGGTTGTGGAGCTGGAAACTACACTTTAAAAATGTTATCTAAAGTGCCAGATTTAAACTGCACTATGGTCGATTTGAGTTTGCCAATGTTGGATCGTGCTTTTGAAAGAGTTTCGGCAGTAACAAATGGAAAAGTTGAAATTAAGCAAGGTGATATTCGAGAAGCAGCTTTAGAAGAAAACAGTTTTGATATTATTTTGGCTGGTGCTGTTTTGCATCATTTGCGGGATGATAACGATTGGGAAACGACTTTCGCTAAATTGTTTAGGTTATTGAAGCCAGGCGGCTGTTTAATGATTTCGGACTTAATCACACAAGATACTGATTTATTGAATGAATATACTTGGCAACGTTATGGCGAATATTTGGAAGGAATAGGAGGGGCAGAGTACCGCCAGAAAGTTTTGGATTATATTGAAAAAGAAGATTCTCCAAGATCTATGAATTATCAATTGGATTTAATGAAAAAAGTAGGTTTTTCAAAAGTTGAAATCTTGCATAAAAACATGTGTTTTGGAGCTTTTGGAGCAATTAAATAAAAGTTTAATCGTTTGATTTTTGTTTTTGGTCGGTTCTATGTTTCTTTCTGTATATTAATTGATTGATGAATTGAAAAAAAGTGTTGTTTTGTATAATCAAGTTCTATTTTTTCTTTCACAATTAAATATTTAAAATGAGCAATAATCAACAATGGAATCGCAGAAGTTTTCTGTTTACAATGAGTGGAGCGGGAGCAGCTTTAATGTTAAATCCGCTTTTGTCTTGGGCTGCAACTGAACAAGATCCTAGAATTGCTGCTATTGTTGCAAAAACATTCGGAATCGACACACACAATCACATTGATGTTCCTTTGATAAAATCAGAACTGCCGGGTCCAAAAGTTGATTTGTTTGGTGAAATGAAGAAATCTGGCTTATCTGCAATTTGTATGACTTTTGCCGTTGATTATCAGAAATTAGTTAATCCAGGAGATGCTTACGAAAGATTTCTAAATGGGTTAACTGCTATGGATGAAATATTAATTGCTAATAATATGAAGCGCGCACTTAATTACACTGATTTGGAAGGGGCTCATAAAAATAAAAAGCCTATAGTAATTCAATCTGTAGAGGGAGGACATTTTCTTGAAGGTAAAATTGAAAGGTTGCAGGTTGCTTACGATAGAGGTTTAAGGCATTTGGGATTACTTCATGACAATGATGCTTCTGTTCCGTTAGGTGATATTTTTACAAAAACTCCTCAATGGGGCGGACTTACTTCTTTTGGTGCTGAAACAATTAAGGAATGTGAAAGATTAGGTATTTTAGTCGATTTGTCTCATTGTGATGATAATACGGTAAACGGAGCTTTAAAAGTTGCTAAGAACCCTGTTTTAGTTTCGCATACAGGTTTAAATACACGTCTTGGAACAAATGAATTTATGTCTAAAATGATGATGCCAAGACTTATAAGTAAAGAGCAGGCTAAAATTGTAGCAGATCATGGTAGTGTAATTGGAGTTTGGACACATCTTGCTGATTCACCAACTGAATTTGCAGATAATATAAAAGCAATGGTTGACGTAGTTGGTGTCGATCATGTTTGCATTGGAACTGATACTAAACTGACTCCTGCATATCGCTCACCAAATGATAAAGGATGGGGACAAGGGGACAATAAAAAACCAGAAGATAAAAAGGAAGAACCCAAAAAGCAAAACGATCAAAAAGGGCAAAATGCTAGCAAAAAGCAAGGGCCTCAAGGAACTAATCAGTCTTGGGGGATTGAGAAGCAGGGATTTTATTACACCGTTGTTGAGTCTTTACTGAAAGCTGGTTTTAAAGAAGAAGAGATTGCTAAAATTGGCGGTGGAAATTATTGCCGAATATTTGATATTGCAACTAAAAGATCTTAATCTATCAAAGATTATTTGTAAACAAAACAAAAGCGAAATAATGAATTTTATTTCGCTTTTGTTTTGTTTTTATTTGGTGCTGGATATTTGTTTCTAAGATCAAAAACTAATTCTGAAGGGCCATTTTTCTGCAGGTAATCTAATTTTTCTACGGCTTCTTCCATGGTTGGAATTTCTCCTTTTGCAATCCACCACATGGCTGTATGCGCTTTTCCAAATTTCTGAAACCATTCTTTTCGACGTCTTAAAAATTCACTATGAAAAGTTTTGTACATATAATGCTCCAAAGTTTCAATGCTTTCCCAAACGGATACATTGATGATAATTTGCTCATCATTGTACGGATTCAGACTTGTGGCATTGTAACTGTCAGTTTCGTCTTTTAATCTCCAAACAAAACCTTCGCTTTTTTCGGCTAAAGTATTTACAGCATCTAAATTATCTACAAATTCTTTCATTATTGGGTCGTTGATATCGACACCTTTCATTTTGGCAATATTAATTTCGGCAAGATGATAATGACTCATAAGATTTTATGTTTCTGAATGAGAGGTAATTTAGCTTTTTTCTGAATATTGTGTAGGATTTTTTTTTCGCCACGAATTACACGAATCGCACTAATTTTTATATTCTCAATTAAAAAATTAATTCGTGAAAATTTGTGTAATTCGTGGCGAAAAAAACTTATAAAATCTGAGCAGTTTTGTAAACTTGAATTGGACTTGAAACTAGACTTTCGGTTTTTTTGATGAAATCTTTTAAGTAAGACTGGTTGTTGTGTAAGTCTAAACCAGGCTGATCTTTCCATTCTTCCCAAAGAATAAAAACATTTTCTGAAGTGTGTAAATCGTAACGAATACAAGCAGCTTCTTTTCTAGTTTCGGTTACTAGATGTGTAAGGAGGCTTTGAACTTCAATTAAATGTTCTGGTTTACTTTTTAAAATTGCTGTAATCGAAATCATAATTATAAGTTTTTAAAAGTTTGCTCTAAATGTTTCGTGTAATTCTCTTTAAAGATAACGATATTTTCTGGTGTAGCACCTTTTTCTACGTCATGGAAATGAAATCCGTTTACGCGCTCCATTCCTGTGAATTTGTTCATTTTATGGAAGCCAAACATTACGCCATCATCAACAGAAGTTTCTTCGAAGAATTCGCCTGGAAGTGTAAATGCTGTTGCAGGTGCATTCCAGCTTGTGGTAAGCATGTATTTGCGTCCGTGTAAAAGACCGCCGGTTCCGTAGTTGATGTCTGGATTTACACGGCTTCTTCCGTCACTTTTATAGATTCCGTTGTTGTGTCCTTGCGTGAAAACATCATCGATATATTTTTTGAAAAGATTCGGAATTTGAAACCACCAAACTGGTGTATGATAGATAATTAAATCTGCCCAAACGAATTTTTCTACTTCTTTTTGAAGATCTATTTCGTCTTCAATGTGAGTTGTTTTTATTTCGTAATCGTTGTTTTTAGAAAGAAATTCAACTGTCCAATTCTGAACGGTTTTATTGAATTGTCCTCCTGAATGCGCGAATTTTTGTCCTCCGTTAATTATAAATATCTTTTTCATTTTACTCTATGTTGTTATGGATACGTGATGCGTGAGGGATAGGAGCGATATCCTTTTGCTTTTTTCTTTAAAAAGTAAAAGATTTAGCGGATAGCCCGGCCCTTGGGACACGCCCAAATTTTAAATCATTTAAGTTTTGAGATTTTTTTTAAACACATAGAAACATAGAATTTTCTTTCTGGAAAAGAGAATGGAAAGAAACTAGTTTCTAACACATAGTAAAGTTTGTCATTTCGAGGAACGAGAAATCACACTCGTTGCTCGCCAAAGATTAGCGACTTAGTTTGCGGAGTTTCTAGTGTGATTCCTCGTTCCTCAAAATGACAAATCACGTTGACTATGTTTGTTAATGCATTTGAAACGCCTTTTGTGTGCAATGAAAACTATGTTTCTATGTGTTTAAAAAGTGAATTATTTTATTTTGGCAATCGCTTGATTGATAAATTCCAATTCTGAAGCTGATAAATCGAAATTCATTGTTTTGGCGTTTGAAATGGCTTGTTCTGCGTTTCTAGCTCCAGCTAAAACAATTGCAATTCCTTTTTGTAAAGATGTCCAGCGTAAAACTAATTGTGATAAGCTTGCTTCTTTTGCATGCGCTAAGGAAGTTAATTCTTCAACTAAAGTTTTTACTTTTTGAAGATCAAACTGATTGAAATATCCGTTTCTATGGTCGTTTTCTTTTAATTTGCTGTCTGTGAAATATTTCCCAGTCAACAAACCTCTTTCCATTGGACTGTAAGCAATGATTCCGATATTTTCTGCAACTGTGAAAGGAATTAGTTCTTCTTCAATTTTACGGTTCAACATGCTGTAAGCAACTTGATTTGAAGCGACTTGAATTGTTTTTTGTGCTTCCTGAATTTGTGCAACATTGTAATTGCTTACTCCAAAAGCTCTGATTTTTCCTTGCTGAATTAGAGCTTCAGCAGCTTCCATTGTTTCAGAAATTGGTGTTGTTGAATCTGGCCAGTGAATTTGCAGTAAATCGATATAATCAGTTTGAAGACGTTTTAAGCTTTCTTCAACTTCTTTAATTACGTTTGCTTTTGATGAATATTTATATACTGGAACTTTTTTGCCGTTGTCGTCAGCGTCGAAAAAGAAATCACCTTTTCCGTTATTACTTCCGTCCCAAACCAAACCAAATTTTGTAAGTAACTGAACTTTAGAACGATCTTGACTTTTAATGGCTTCTCCGATCATTTCTTCGCTTAAACCAAATCCATAAAAAGGAGCAGTATCGATTGTAGTTACTCCGTGGTCAATTGATGCATGAATGGAGTCGATTGAATCTTTCTTTTCTGTTCCGCCCCACATGGTTCCACCAATAGCAAATGCACCAT
>Ga0160502_100396_pt1 | contig 33417 bp, 25 predicted proteins | sample DIDnMG_14_FD_108237 | JGI IMG/M metagenome (GOLD analysis project Ga0160502, IMG submission 108237) | Enriched soil microbial communities from UW Madison campus, WI, USA - DID2933_E24_Xylan MG | ecosystem: Environmental > Terrestrial > Soil > Unclassified | place: USA: Madison, Wisconsin... | reverse complement strand
TAAGAATTTTAAATATCTTTGAATTATGAGTACAGCAACAAAACCAAAACATATCGGCAGAAATATAAGCCGTATCAGAGAGCTTAAAGATATGAAACAGGAAGCACTGGCACAGGCTATAGGAACAAATCAGCAGACGATTTCGGCTATTGAAAACAGCGAAACTGTAGACGAACAAAAACTAATTGAGATCGCAAAAGCTCTTGGAGTTTCTGTTGAAGCAATTAAGAACTTTTCAGAAGAAGCAGTTTTTAATTATTTTAATACTTTTAATGATACTGTTTCAAATAGTAGTTTTGGACAAGGTGCAAATAATAATTACGACTGTACTTTTAATCCTTTAGATAAAGTTGTTGAACTTTACGAGCGTTTGGTGCAAGCTGAAAAAGATAAAGTGGAGTATTTGGAGAAGTTGTTGAACGGGAAATAAATGTTTTTGAAGATATATTAAATTGAAAAGAGACCTTATGAAGGTCTCTTTTTTTGTTCTATTGTGAGCGCGAGCGTCTCGCTCGTGCCCATTCCAATTGGTTTTGAACTTCTTTGTGTTCACGAGCGGGACGCTCGCGCCAGCTGGGGTGACAGTTGGTTACTTTTGATTTCTCTTATAATAATAAGCAAAAGGTTCAAAAGGTAAATTACCAATAATATTCTCTAAAAATTGAATTCCCTCTTTGGACAGTTTTCCTACTTTTGAGTATGGACCCCATTGGGAAGGTTTAATAAATTTTCCAACTACTAAAAAAGAATTGTCATAAATAACTTTAAAGGCTTTACCATTCTTATCGTTTATCTCAAAATATTCTGGTTGCATAGCAACATTTCCATCCCCATTATGATGTGTAATCATTCCACCTATAAAATCTTGGTCGGGATCTCCTTCAAAATATACAATATAATGAAAACCTTGTGTTAAAGCTCGATGTGTTGCTTGTAAAATTGTTCCTCTTTCCAAATTCTAATTTTTAAAGTTAAAATAATAGATTATTGAAAATCCAATAATTGCAATTATTAAATGCAACGCCGACATATAATTAGTTCGGTTAAAAATATCTTTATTACTATCTGGCTTTTTGATTTCATCATATAGAGCTTGAAAATTATCAGCAAAAGTTTCACGCAATTTCTTTGCTCTATTTTGATGTAATTTAATAAAACTTCTTGTTTTTTGAATGTATAGAATTGCAATTATGTTTGCAACACTAAAAATTAAAGGTAAAACTATATATTTCAATTTGGAGTCAAAGGTTTCACTTATGAAAGAAAATGCGATTGTAATTGTACTCAATCCAGTTACAAATGAACTTATATAATTTTCTTGACTTTCTAATTTTCCAATTCTATCGTATTGCAAACTATGTAAGTTTCTAAAATTCTCTTGATTTATTTTTCTGTTTTCTAAATCTAATTCCTCATTTGCCATTGTTCTTGCTTTGTGTTGGTTTTTAATTTACTGCTATTGTTCTATCTCCTCTGATAGCGCGAGCGTCTCGCTCGTGTATGCTTTGTGTTCACGAGCGAGACGCTCGCGCTAGCGTTGGGTAGTTGATGTTATGTGATGTCTTTCTCAATTTCATCTAATGATCTTCCAAAAGTTTCCAAAACAAAATAATTAAATTCTTCTTTAGATTTTATTTCACGATAGGAAAGAGAAAGGTGTTCGTTGATTATATTCCACAGTATTAATTTTTCTTTTGAAAAATCTTTTTTTTCAATAATTCTTAATTTACTCAATCCCCATTTTTTCTCTTCATTATTAAGTGAATTAATAGATTTAAATATTAATTTGTAAACATCTCCAGAAATGTATTTTTGAAATGTTCTTAAATAATTATCAAACTCAATATTATATTTTACAGATTCCTCAGAATTTTCAATGTGCATTTTTGGATTATTACCAATAATTTCAGCTTTTAGCTCTTCATTTAGAAAATATGAATATGAATTGAAAAGATTTTTTTTATAAATTTCATCTTCCATACTTTCTTTTTCAATGCGAACGTAATTGCAGGGAGCACGTAATTCAGAATATGCTAATAGTTTGTGGTGTCCATCAAGTATAAATTCAGTATTAATATAATCACCAGAAATACCATCTAAATTATTGTGGCCAATAATTAGGACTCTTGGTTTGTAACCAGATTTAATTAGTCCCTTATAATAATCGACTCTTTCTCTTGAAATGCTTGTAGAAGGTTGTGTAAACATTAGATTGCGAAAATCAACAGTGTAATTATAATTATAAAAAGCACCTTCTAAATTAGAATAATCATAACGAATTTTGTAATAATCTAAGTTCAACTCACCGGTATAAACACAATAGGTACCTGAATTAAATAAATTTAAAAAGTCAATAATTTTTTCTAGAATAATTTCATCAGTTCCATCAATTAATACATCATTTAGATTTTTAATGTATTTATCTCTGTCATAGTCAGAATTTAGAACAAGATAACGCCCCATAGTTCCTAAACTGTCATCATAAAAATCAGCAATAATAGTTTTAGAAATTCTTAGACATAATACAAAACCATCATATGCTATGTCAATAATATTTTTTCCAGAATTAATTTCAACAGTCTTACTTATCATAAAATATTACATAACTCATTTATAGGCAAAACAAACTTTCGCATATACACCTCAAATAGATAGATAAGCGAAGGTCTATTATGTTTTCTTACTTTTCAAATATATGGTTTTTTCTTACTATATTTTTAAACTTGATATTGAATAATTATTTTTTGGAAGAAAACAAATCTAAAGAATGTTTTGGATAATAAATATTGACTTAAAAAAGAAAACGACTGAAATAAGTCTCAGTCGTTTTGTTTAAGATGATATAATTGATTACCCTAAAAAAGCCTTCAACTCCTCATAAGTCCCAATCTTAACACTAACTTTCTCCTCATTAATAACACTCTCAATTTGAGCAGGAATTGGAAGTGTTATTCCCAAAGCAGGTTCAACAACATCTAAGAATTTAATAGGATGTGCTGTTTCTAAGAAAATACCAATTGCATTCGGGTGTTTTTCAAGTTCTTTTTTCAAACCTAAATAACCAACAGCGCCGTGAGGTTCTGCAATATAACCGTCTGTGTTGTAGATTTTCTTTAGCGCTTCAAGTGTTTCTTCGTCAGTATAACTATAAGAAGAAAAGTCTTTTTCGAAAGCTTTTAAGTCATTATTGTATAATTCCTGAATTCTAATAAAGTTGCTTGGATTTCCAACGTCCATGGCGTTAGAGATTGTCGCTTTAGAAGGTTTCGGGTCGTATTTTCCGTTTTCTAAGAATCTTGGCACCGTGTCGTTTACGTTTGTAGACGCAACGAAATGTTCAATTGGCAAACCTAATTTCTTTGCCATAATTCCGGCGCAGATATTTCCGAAGTTTCCGCTTGGGCAAGAGAAAACTAAAGGTTTGTTTTGGCTTTTCAACGCTTTGTAAGCAAAGAAGAAATAAAACATTTGCGGTAACCAACGCGCAATATTAATAGAGTTGGCCGAAGTCAGGTTTTTGTGCGCTAAAGTTTCATCTAAAAACGCTTTTTTTACCATATCCTGACAATCATCAAAAACACCGTCAACTTCAAGTGCTTTAATGTTTTGTGCTAAAGTAGTCAATTGTTTTTCCTGAATATCGCTCACTTTTCCTGACGGATATAAAATCACAACATCAACGCCGACAACGCCTAAAAATCCGCTTGCAACGGCTCCGCCTGTATCTCCAGAAGTGGCTACTAAAACAGTGTTTTTAGCGTCTTTTTTGTCTTTATTGAAATAGCCCAAACAGCGTGACATAAAACGCGCTCCAACGTCTTTAAAAGCCATTGTAGGGCCGTGGAATAATTCTAACGAATAAATTCCGTCTTCGACTTTCACAACCGGAAAATCAAAAACTAAAGTTTCGGCAATGATTTCTTTTAGTTTTTCTGCTGGGATTTCGTCACCAACAAATTGTTTAATCGCTTCAAAGGCAATTTCTTCGTGGCTTAAACTTTCGATTTTATCAAAAAATGAAGGATCAAGCGGTGTAATGCTTTCTGGGAAATATAATCCTTTGTCAGTTGCTAATCCTTGTATAACAGCTTCTTGAAAAGAAACTTTTGGGGCATTATGGTTTAAACTGTAGTATTTCATTTCTTATTTTAGATTTTAGATTTTAGATTTTAGATTTTTGGAGGGAAATTCCAAATTTTTAAATTCCAAATTCCAATAAATTATGTTTTCAATTATAAGGCTACTTTTGTCAGGCTGAGCGAAGTCGAAGCCCGCGCAACGTAAAGCACGCCGTGTTTGTCATTTCGACTGAAAGGAGAAATCGCACTCGAAACTCCGTATAGATATTCGCCAATCTTTGTCGACAAACTAGTGCGATTTCTCGTTCCTCGAAATGACAAACGTTGTGTCATCACTTTGCGCGGACTTCGACTTCGCTCAGCCTGACAAACTTTGTCTTAATACTTAATTCTTAGTACTTAATACTCTTCTACAAAATTCTTACACCATCAGGATTTATTTTCGAAACATGAATTTCATACGGTAAATTCATTTTTTCGTAAACGTCGCTCATGGCTTTTGCGATTTGGTCTGCGGTTTCTTTTCCTCTGCTTAAAGCGAAGATTGACGGGCCAGAACCTGAAATTCCAGAACCTAAAGCGCCGTTTTCGTAAGCCGTTTGTTTGATTTGATCGAAACCTGGAATTAAAACACTTCTTAAAGGTTCTACGATTTCATCATGAAGCGAACGTCCGATTAATTCGTAATCTTTAGTGTAAAGACCTGCAACCAATCCGCCGACATTTCCCCATTGCATAATGGCGCTTTTTAGGGAAACGTTTTGTTTCAAAACCGAACGAGCGTCAGATGTTTTTAATTCAATTTGCGGGTGAACCACCGTTGCATATAATTCTTCTGGGCTGTCAATTCTAATAATATCAAGCGGTGCATAACTTCTTACCAAAGTAAAGCCACCTAAAAGGGCAGGAGCGACGTTGTCGGCGTGAGCATTTCCGCTGGCTAATTTCTCGCCCTGCATCGCAAACTGAACCAAATCTTTACGAGAATAAGGTCTCCCTAATAATTCATTAATTCCGAAAACCGCTCCAGCAGAACTTGCAGCGCTGCTTCCGATTCCGCTTCCAGCTTTTATGTTTTTATAAATTTCGATTTCGAATCCAAAATCTAGTTCGTCCAAAGTTTCAAGCATTGCCAAAGCCGCAACTCCAGAAACGTTTTTTTCGGTTTCTAAAGGCAAATCTGCACCCACAATTTTAGTGATTCGAACTCCTTTTTGATCGACTTTTCGAACAATCATTTCATCGCCCGCATTGTCTAAGCAAAGTCCGAGTACGTCAAATCCGCATGAGAGGTTTGCGATTGTAGCAGGGCAGAATAATTTTATTTCCATTTCTTTTTAAAGGTTCTGAGTTGCTAAGATGCTAAGGTTCTAAGTTTTTCTTTGCAACTGTTTATTTTTTAGTTTCTAAGGTTCTGAGATTCTAAGAGGCTAAGATTAGTTTTGAAAAAAAACTCAGAACCTTAGCAACTTAGAACCTTAGTACCTCTAAATATTACCTATTCGAATTACATCCGCAAAAATTCCTGATGCTGTTACTGCTGCTCCTGCACCGGCTCCTTTTATCAATAAAGGCTGGTCTACGTAACGATCTGTGTAGAACAATACGATATTATCTTTTCCTTCTAAATTGTAGAAAGGATGATCTTTTGGAATGAATTGCAGACCTACGCTTGCTTTTCCGTTTTCGAATTGCGCTACGTATTTCAATCTTGAATCTTTAGCTAAAGCTTCTTTATAAATACCTTCAAAATGAGCAGCGTGTTTGATTAACGATGCAAAGAAATCTTCGTTGTTTGTTGTTGCTAAACATTCGGCTGGTAAAAACGATTCGTTTGCGATGGCGTCAATATCCATTTCGTAACCGCTTTCGCGAATAAGAATCAGGATTTTACGAGCCACATCGATTCCGCTTAAGTCGATTTTTGGATCTGGTTCTGTGAAACCTTGAACTCCAGCTTCTTTTACTACATCGTGGAAAGAGTTGTTTTCGTCAAAATTGTTGAAAATAAAGTTCAAACTTCCTGATAAAACGGCTTGAATTTTATGCACTTTATCTCCAGAGGCAATCAGATTTTTTACCGTATCGATAATTGGCAATCCCGCACCAACATTTGTTTCAAACAAGAAAGGAGCGTTGTATTGACGAGATAAGCTTTTTAATTTTTTATAATTGTCATAAGCAGATGAACAAGCAATTTTGTTGCAAGTTACAACGGCAATACTTTCTTTTAAGAATCTTTCGTAAGCTTCAGAAACTGTTGCATTTGCTGTGATATCCACAAAGATACTGTTTCGTAAATTCAGATCTTCTGCACGTTTGATGAATCCTTCGATACTTGCTGGTTCGCCTTCTGCTAAAGCCGAATCCCAGTTTTTTAATGAAATTCCATCTTCGTCAAAAATCATTTTTCTTGAGTTAGACAAAGCAATAACGCGAACGTTGATTTTTAAAACATCTTTTAAGAATTTCTTCTGATTGTGAATCTGTTCGATGAATTTTTCGCCCACATTTCCAACTCCCATTACGAATAAATTCAGCTGTTTTGTGTTTTCTTCGAAGAAATTCTCGTGTAGAGTATTTAGTGCTTTTTTAACGTCTCTTTCGTTAATTACAGTCGAAATGTTTCTTTCAGAAGCACCTTGCGCAATGGCACGAATATTTACGTTGTTTTTTCCTAAAGTGCTGAACATTCTTCCACTCAAACCTTGGTGATTTTTCATGTTTTCGCCCACCAAAGCAATAATGCAAAGGTCTTTTTCTACATAACAAGGATCGATTTTGTTCTGAGAAATTTCGATTTCAAAAGCCCTGTTAATCGCAGCTTCGGCATTATCAGCATCCGAATTTAAAATTCCGATACAGATTGAATGCTCAGAAGAAGCCTGAGTAATAAAAATTACGTTGATTTTTTCCTGAGATAATACTTCGAATAATCTTCTTGACGAACCTGCAACTCCAATCATTCCTGGACCTTCAAGAGTTAAAAGCGAAATATGATCAATATGGCTAATTCCTTTTACAACTGTATCTTTTGATGAAACCTGATTTGAAATTAAAGTTCCTTCGGCTTCTGGTTCAAAAGTATTTTTGATTAAAATAGGAATATTTTTTCTTAAAACTGGCTGAATTGTTGGCGGATACAACACTTTTGCACCAAAATGCGACAATTCCATTGCTTCTTGGTATGAAATATTCGCAATTGGCTGTGCTTGTTTTACAATTTTTGGATTTGCAGTAAACATTCCATTTACGTCAGTCCAGATTTCCAATTGTTCCGCATCGATTGCTCCAGCGATAATTGCAGCAGTGTAATCAGATCCGCCGCGTCCTAAAGTTGAAGTGATTCCGTCTAAAGTCTGCGCAATAAATCCTGGAAGAATATTGATTTTTGATTCATTCGAAGCAAAATATTCTTGAATTAATTTATTCGAAACTTCGAAGTTTACAACTGCTTTTCCGAAGTTATTATCTGTTTTAATTAATTCACGGCTGTCTTTGTAAACTGCATCTTTACTGATTTGCTGATACGCCTGAGCGATGATGAATGAAGAAAGTAATTCTCCGAAACTTAAAATAGTATCGGCAGTTCTTGGAGACAATTCGCCAAGCAAGAAACATCCGTCTAATAAAGTTTCTAAATGGTTGATGATTCTTTTTACATGGCTTAACAAACTACTTTGTTCGCTTACAGGAATCAGTTCTTTTAATGTATCAAGGTGTTTTTTCTCGATTTCAGCCACAACTTCTCTAAAGCTTTCGTCGTTTGCTGCTGCTTTTGCCGCCGCTGACTGAAGTAAATCTGTCACTTTGCTAAGCGCAGAAACTACAACAACAAGTTTGTCATTTTTAGCTTTTTGGTTAACAATTTCGAGAACGAGTTTTATATTTTGAGCATTGGCAACCGAAGTTCCGCCAAATTTTAATACTTTCATTTTATGTGATATTTTTTAATAAGGTGCAAAGGTTTTGAGTGACAAAGGTTCAAAGGTGATCAACTGTGAACTGAAACTGAAAACTGCGACTTTTTTTCTTTGTAAATGTTTTTTATGTATCCAATGACTCTCTTCTTTCAAGAAAAAAGTATAGATAACCTAGGATTATATGTAAAAATGTATACCCCTAAGGGGTAGTAGTTGTTGTAGTAGAAATAATGGTAGCAGCAATTGCAACTCCTGTTTGAGCTGTAATAATTGTAGATTGATATTTTATGCTGTTACTTTTCATTTTTGATTTTTCAAAAGTACAGTTTTTTAGAAGTATTAAAAACTCTAAAAGTCTTTTTGCGAATATTTTAATAATTCAAATTGGATTAATTCAATATTGAGTATTTGTTAAAATTCAATATTCTAAACTGAGGTTTTGATAGATTTTAGAATAGCATTTTTATAAATCAAACCCATACAAAGGGCTGATTTTTAACTCGAAAATTGGCTAAAAAGCAGTAAAACACATGATGTTTCGCTTTTAAAAACAAATAAAGATAAAGATCAGTTGAGATTGAAATTTTAATTATTGTGATAAAATGTTGCTTTTTAATGTTGATTTGTTGAATTTTGACGTCTTAAAATTGAAAAACATCATGAGAGAGATCCATTATATAAGTACTGAAACAATAACTTTAGAAACTTTACACGAAATTTTATCCAACAATAAAATTCTTGAATTGTCTGAAGAAGCTAAAGTAAATGTTCAAAAATGCCGTGATTATTTAGATAAAAAGATGGCAACGCATACTGCACCAATTTACGGAATCAATACAGGCTTCGGATCTTTATATAGTGTAAAAATCTCTAACGAAAATTTATCTAAGCTTCAGGAAAACTTAGTAAAATCGCACGCTTGCGGAACAGGAGAGGAAGTTCCAGCGGAAATTGTGAAGATGATGCTTTTACTTAAAATCCAGTCTTTAAGCTATGGACATTCTGGAATTCAGTTAATCACATTACAGCGTTTGGTTGATTTCTATAATAATGATATTCTGCCAATTATTTATACACAAGGTTCACTTGGAGCTTCAGGAGATTTAGCACCATTAGCGCATTTATCTTTGCCTTTAATTGGAGAAGGAGTTGTTCTTTTTGAAGGAAAGAAAACCGCTTCTGCTGAAGTTTTAAAACATTTTAACTGGGAACCAATCGTTTTACAGTCTAAAGAAGGTTTGGCTTTATTGAACGGAACGCAGTTTATGAGTGCTTACGGAGCTCATATTTTAATTAAAGCTTATAAATATTCGTATTTGGCAGATTTAATCGGAACTATTTCTTTAGAAGGTTTTGATGGAAGAATCGAGCCATTTAACGAATTGATACATTATATACGTCCGCATAAAGGACAAATTGTAACCGCACAACGCATTACTGAATTCTTAGACGGAAGTGAAATTATCACTCAGGAAAAGAAACACGTTCAAGATCCATATTCTTTCCGTTGTATGCCTCAGGTTCATGGAGCTTCAAAAGATGCGATCGATTACGTTAGAAAAGTATTCAAAACAGAAATTAATTCGGTAACGGATAATCCAAATATATTTATAGAAGCCGATCAGATTATTTCTGGCGGAAATTTCCATGGACAGCCTTTAGCTTTGGCTTTGGACTTTATGGCAATTGCTTTGGCAGAATTAGGAAGTATTTCTGAAAGAAGAACGTATCAGTTAATTTCTGGATTGCGTAATCTGCCAGCATTTTTGGTTGATAATCCGGGATTGAATTCTGGTTTAATGATTCCGCAATATACTGCTGCAAGTATTGCAAGCCAGAACAAACAATTGGCAACTCCAGCGAGTATTGATAGCATTGTTTCTAGCAACGGTCAGGAAGACCACGTGAGCATGGGAGCAAACGGCGCTACAAAAGCCTTACGAATTTTAGACAATTTGGAGCGTATTTTGGCGATCGAATTATTGAATGCATCTCAGGCAATTGCTTACAGAGAGCCACTAAAATCAAGCGATTTTATCGAAATTTTCTTGAGCAGTTATAGAGAAGTTGTGCCTTTGGTAAAAGAAGACAGAATCTTACATAATGACATAGAAAACACGGTGTTATTCCTTGAGAGTTTCCAAATAGAAAACGATTTGTTAACAATGGCTTAACATTGCAAAATATTATTGAAGTAATTTTGCACTATCAAAAATAAAACAATGTCAATAAACAGTATTTTCCAATTTTTAGTGCCGAAAGACAAAAAATTCTTTCCACTTTTTGAAGAGGCTTCTAGCAATTTAATTGAATTAGCTTCTAACTTACACGAAGCTGTAAATTTACCATTAAAAGAAAGAGAAATTCTTTTTCAAAAGATTGACGAATTAGAACAAAAAGGAGAAGACATCACACGTCAGACTAACCTTGAGTTAAGCAGAAACTTTATTACTCCATTTGATAGAGAAGATATTCACACGTTAATTACTTCAATTGACAACGTTGCAGATTACCTGCATGGTGCATCTAGCCGTATGAGATTGTATCAAGTTGATAAGATTACAAAATCTATCAGAAAGATGACAGAAATCAACCTTGAAGCTTGTCAAAATATTGACAGTGCAGTAAAAGAGTTGAGAAACTTACAGAATTTTAAAGTTATTAAAGACGCTTGTGCTAGAATCAACAAACTAGAAAACAAGTCTGATAACGTATATAACAAAGCAGTTTTTGAAATTTTTGAAAACGAAACAGACGCTAAAAATATTATTAAATATAAAGAAGTGTTATCTGTTTTAGAATCAGCAACAGACAAATGTAAGAGTGTTGCGAACATACTAGAATCTATTTCTGTAAAACATTCTTAATTCAATTTTTCAATCTGAAGTTATAATTTTATGACGCTACTTATATTAATTATAGTATTAGCCTTAATTTTTGATTACATCAATGGTTTTCATGATGCGGCAAATGCTATAGCGACTGTTGTTGCAACAAAGGTTCTAACGCCTTTTCAGGCCGTTCTTTGGGCAGCATTTTTTAACTTTCTGGCGTATTGGGTTTTCGGATTTGGTGTTGCAGATACTGTTGCTAAAACAGCGCACACAATGGAAATTAACCTAGTTGTAATCCTTGCCGGTGTAATTGCAGCAATCTGTTGGAATTTATTGACTTGGTGGTTAGGAATTCCTTCAAGTTCTTCACATACATTAATTGGAGGTTTTGCTGGAGCTGCCGTAGCGCACGCCATTGCAGTTCATGGTTTCTCTGGATATGTTGGAGAAGACGGAGCAACTCACTACTGGTATGAAATTGTAAGCTGGTATAAGGCCGGTAAAGATGGTGCAATGCCTTCAGGAGTTCTTATCATTATTGCTTTTATTGTTCTAGCGCCACTATTAGGAGCTTTAGCTTCCTATTTAATTTCGATTTGGTTATTAAATGCTTCTCGTAAAAGTATTGGTCCAAAAATATTTACAGTAGCTTTAATGATTGCAACCGTTTGGTTTGTATATGCTCAAATGGTTCCTTACGAAGAAATTGTAGAACATGGAAAACCGCGTTTCGATTCTCATTTTTGGAGTGTAGCTTTTGATCCTCATAATATCAAATGGTTTTTAGTAGCTTTTATCGTATTGACAGTAAGCGGATTCTGTTTAATATTCAGTAGTTTAAATCTTCATCAGGCTGATGCTGCTTTAAAGAAAATGCAATTATTATCTTCTGCTGCATTTAGTTTAGGACATGGAGGAAACGATTCTCAAAAAGTTATGGGTATTATTGCTGCTGCGGTAGCAGTATACATCAATACAAACCCAGGAGTTCACATGGATGCTTGGTTAGATGTTGTACTTCCAAACGATGATGCAGGTATTAAAGGTGTAATGCCAAGCTGGATTCCACTTGCGTGTTATTCTGCAATTGCAGCAGGAACTTTAAGTGGTGGATGGAAAATTGTGAAAACAATGGGTTCTAAAATCACAAAAGTAAGTTCGTTTGAAGGAGTTGCCGCTGAAACAGCAGGAGCTTTGACACTTTACTTTACAGAGCACTTAAAAATTCCAGTAAGTACAACACATACTATTACAGGATCTATTATTGGTGTTGGATTAACAAAACGTGTATCTGCAGTTCGCTGGGGAGTTACCGTAAGTTTAGTTTGGGCATGGATCTTAACTATTCCAATTTCAGCAATTTTGGCAGGTTTGGTTTATTTTGTTCTGAGCGTGTTTATTTAGTAAATTGATTATTGTGAAATGTGAGATGTAAATCACATTTTGTAAACATATTTAAAAGCCGATTTCATATTTGAAATCGGCTTTTTTTTATGGTGTAATATGGAAAATTAAATGTCTTAAAATGTTGTTTTAAAAACTTTTAAGAGCTATTTTTTGAATTCTACGGAAAGACCTTTGCAAAATTATTTAATAAGGATTTTACAAATTATAATTTAAAAGCAAATGGCAATGATTTTTGAAAAACCGATAATTCATAATGGTCAAGGTGGAAATGTAGTATTAATTTACGGACAATATGTTATTGGGAATATTACAAAAGAGGATGCAGATATAAGTATTGAGAAAATTAAAAACAACTCCCTTACTGAATCAGAATTTGACTCAATTATCTTTATAAATGATATTGTAGGATATGAATTTATTATAGGAAATGATTCTTTTTTAAAGTTTGAAATATCTAAAAATAATGAAACTTCTTTCCAGACTATTAATTTTCAAAATGTAGATGTTGCGAAAGAAGCTGAATTGTCAATTGAAAAAGAATTTAAACAATTGGGTTTTAAACGAGAAGAAATTCAATTAACACCATTGCAAGCTGCTGTTTCTCCAGCTATAACTACGCTTGGAGTTGCCGGAGGTGGAGCAATACTTACTTGGTTTGCCTATAATGTTGATAATTATGAGTCAACACGCAGAAGAATTAAATGGTATGTAAAATTGTTTGATGAAATATCGAGAGCTATAGGATATCTTCCTTTTTTAGTTCTTACAGCTGTTTTAACTATTTTATGTTTGTTTTGGCTAATTAAAAAAATGTTTAATCCTCCTTTTAAAATTAAGGCTACAAAATAATTTTAAAAAGCCGATTTCAATTTTGAAATCGGCTTTTTTTATGGATTAAAATGAAAAATTAAATGGCTTAAAATGATAGTTTAAAAACTTTTAAGAGCTATTAATTGAATTCTATGTAAAGACCTTTGCAAAATTATTTATTGAGGATTTTACTAATTAATTTAAAAGCAAATGGCAATGATTTTTGAAAAACCGATAATTCTTGAAGGCGAAGAAGGAAATGTAGTTCTAATTTATGGAGATCATATAATTGGAAATATTACAAAAGAAAATGCTGATTTAAGTATTGAAAGAATAGAGAAAAACGTTTTTAATTCATCTGAATTTGAATCGATAATAAATATTAATGAAATCTTTGAATATGAGTTTGAACCTGAAAATGATTCTCATATTATGTTTGAAGTGAGAAATGCAGATTCTGTAACTTATAAAACTATTGATTTTAAAGATTCTGAAACTACAAGAAAAGCAGAGAAATCAATTAGTGAAAAATTTAAACAATTAGGCTTTAAGCGAGAAGAAAAGCAAATATCTGCTCTTAGTGCTGCTGTTGTTCCTGGATCTGTTGCGGCTTTTGTTGCCGTGATGGGAGGAATTTTCACTTGGTATGCCAAATATATGGAGACGCGTGTTATAACTCGTACAAGGATTATAAAGTGGTATGTTTATATTTTTGAAAAAGTAGCTGAAGTAATAGGCTTCTATCCGTTTTTGATTATCACGATAGTTTTGACAGTATGCTGTTTACTATGGATGTTTAAAAGAATGGCTAATCCTCCGATTAAGATTAGTGCTGTGAAATAGTTTACAAAGCCGATTTTACTTAAAATCGGCTTTTTGTTTCTGTTTTATAAATGTCTTTAAATGATGTTTTTTAAATTTTTTGTAGCTATTCATACTATTTTTTAAGCGGACACTTGAATAGTTGTCTATCAGTTTTAATAAATGACAAAGTGAGAAAAAAAGTTTGAAATGATTTTGAAAAACAGCTAACCCCAAAGTAATGTACAAATTCCAAAATAAGATAGTTTCACAACTATTTTTCTCACTTATTCTTTTCTCATTGTTTTCTTGCCAAGAAGATGATGTAAGAAGGATTCGCTTAAAAGTAGATCAAAAGAAAGTAACGAGCAATCCAAATGAAGAGTCAGATGTAATTTCATGCTTTATAAAAGAATCGGTTAGTAGATCTTTAAAAGGTATTGATACAAATAAATTAAAATATTATTCGGTAGAAAGAAATGATACTATTTTGGTAATCACAAAAGTTACTGATATGATAGGAATTGAAAAATCTTCAAGGAGAAAATTGTTGTTTGCAATTAACCATTGCCTTTTAACATCGGAAAGATATAATATGAAAAAGATTTATATTGATGTTGAAGGAAACTTTACCACCCTTTTAGTAAAAACACCTTCAAAATATGATCTTGATGGGAAGTTTGCAGATGAAGATTTGCTTCTTTCATTTTATGGAAAATCAAAAGTTTCGTTTAAAAAATCAAAAAATAATTTGAATTATTAAATCTGGAAAAACTTTAAAAAGGATAGCCATGTTGGGTTATTCTTTTTTGTTTGAAATACATACAGAACTACAGTATATGAAAAAAACAATCACAATCATTCCAATTTTATTCGCCACTATATTTTATTCTCAAACTAATAAAACAAATAATTATAAATACGGTTTTATAAACGAAAATGGTAAAGAAGTTACGTCTTTAAAATATGATAACGCATATAGCTTTTCCGAAGGAATAGCAACTGTATGTGTCAATAAAAAATGGGGATTTATTAATAAACATGGAAAAGAAATTACTCCGATAAAATACGATACAGTATATAATTGCAAAAGTGGTGTAGCAAGAATTAAAGTTAATGGCAAATATGGTTTAATCGATACGTCTGGAAAAGAGATTACTTCAATAAAATATGATAATATTGGTCGTTTTGACTACGATGTTGCCTGCGTTAAAATAAATGGCAAATGGGGAATTATCAATAATAAAGGCATAGAAATTACTCCTTTGAAATATGATTATATGCAAAAGACAAATGCATATTCAATTTTATGTTTAAAAGGAGAAGATAAAAATATTTTAATGGATGAAAATAGAAATCCTATTGAGGCAAATTCTCTAGGATATTTTAATGATAATACTTCATATTTTGATGAATCGGGAATTGCAAAAGTGTGCGTTGATGGCAAATGGGGATTTATTGATAAAACAGGTAAAGAGATTTCTGCAATAAAATATGATTATGTTTTCTTTTTTAGTGAAGGAATGGCAAGGGTTTTATTGGATAATAAATATGGATTTATTGATAAATTAGGAAATGAAGTTATTCCACTTACGTATGATTTTATTCATGAAAGATTTAGTTCAAGACCTTCTTGTGTAGATCATGATTCTGAGAAAGCAGTTTATTTCTATAAAAATGGAAGCCAGGTTAAATACAAAGACGGGGAATTTCTTAACGAGCAGAATATGTATTTTAATAATGGTCTAGCGTGTTTGCCGATTAATAATCTCTATGGATTTGATAGATACATTTTTATAGATAAAAAAGGTAAAGAAATTACTTCAACAAAATATGGTCCTGTTGCTCCTTATTATTACAGTTCCGGCAGAACAAAAAAGCAATTTTATTTTGATGGTTTGAGAATGGTGAAAAATGAAAAAGATAGAAAATATGGATTTGCAGATACTCTTGGAAATTTGGTTATTCCTATGAAATATGAATCTGCTTACGATTTTAAGAATGATGTCGGTATAGTAAGTGAAAATGGGAAATTTGGTTTAATTAATAAAGAAGGAGAATCTATAACACAGTTTAAGTATAGTGGTATTTGGGGGTTTTATGATGGAATAGCCAGTGTAAATATTAAAGAAAATCACAAATCTTTTTGGGGCATTATTGACTACAACGGAAGAGAATTAACACCAATTAAATATGATTTTATAGATGACTTTAAAGAAGGTTTAGCGATAGTAAAGATAAATGGCAAAATGGGTTTTATAGATAGAAAGGGAGATGAAATAATAACACCAAAATACACTCATGGTACTTTTTTTTATGAAGGATTTGCACAAGTTGTTTATGGTGAAAAAGTAGGATTTGTAGATAAAACTGGTAAAGAAATTACTTTAATTAAATACGATCAAACTCACGGGTTTAAAAATGGATATGGAGGAGTTGGAATAAGAAATAAATGGGGTTTTATAAATAAAATAGGTCAAGAAATAACGCCATTAAAATATGATGAAATAGATGATTATGAAGAAGAATTGGCGGTTGTAAAAATTTTAGTTGATAGTTTTAAGAAATGAAAAAAATAATTTACATACTATTTATGGTTATAGTTTTATGTGGTCCTTTTTTTACAGGAAGATTTTACAAAACTAATAGCTTGCTTGATAAAGCAAATAAAAAAACGGAAATAAAGAAAAACGGCTTTTCTAGATACGGTGCTATTAATGAAGATGGGAAAGAAATAATTCCTCCTATCTACGATGATGTTTCTAATTTTTATAAAGGATATACTATAGTGAGAAAAAATCATAAATGTGGCATTGTTGATTCGACAGGTAAAATAATTGTACCAATAAAATATTATCGTGTTTGGAGATTCAATGGAAATTTAGCAGCTGTGCTAAATAAGAATAAATTTGCGTTTGTCGATAAAACAGGAAAGCAGGTTACAGACCTTAAATATGACGACTTTCAATATGTAGAAGAAGGTTTCTATGCTGTAAAAATGAATAATAAATGGGGGTACATTAATTCATATGGTAAAGAAATAACTCCATTTAAATATAATCGTTATGGAACCAGTTTTTCCGAAGGGATGTTAGCTACTATTTTAAATAATAAATGGGAATATATCAATTCAAATGGTAAAGAAGTAATTACCAACATGAAATATGACAATGTGTATCAATTTAAAAACGGAAGGGCAGAGGTAACACTTAATTATAAGAAAGGTTTAATTGATACAAATGGAAAAGAAATTGTACCATTAATTTATGATGAAATAGTTCGTTTAGATAATGGATTTGTTGATGTTGCTAAGTATGTTGAAGGAAGTGATGTTATGAATCACGCATTAGTAAATGAAAAAACAGGAAAAATGATCACCTCATTAGAATATGATTTTTTAGACTATGGTTATAAATCAGGTATGCCTTTTCGTAATAAAGTTGCAAGAATTATTAAAAATAATAAAGTTGGTCTGGTAGATGAAAATGGGAAATTAATAATACCTCTAATTTATGACGCAATAGATTCAATGGGTGATATGTATGCGGTTTTTAAAAATAATAAATATGGTTTTGTTGACGGAAAAGCAAAAATAATTATTCCTATTGAAAATGATTTTAAAAATGAGGAAGAATTTTATGACGAAATATCTGGTGTAGATGCTTATTTTAGCTCTTTGTTATTATTGAGCCGTAATCATAAATATGGTTTTGCAGATAGAAGAGGAAGTATTGTAACTCCAATAAAATATGATTCAGTTAAACGTCGGTATTTTGGCGGGGCTTTTGTCTCAATCAACAAAAAATGCGGCTATGTTAATGAAAATGGAAAGGAAACGATACCGGCTAAATTTGATGTACCACTTTCAAATATGAATACTAATTTTGATGAAGGTATCCTTATTTATAAAGAAAATAATAAATGGGGAGCAATTGATAGTACAGGAGTTAATATAGTTAAACCAAAATATGATAGCATGACAGATTTTGCTTGGGAATTTTCTGTTGGAACTATTGGAAATAAATCATATTTAATCGATAAGAAAGGCAAAGTAACGCAAACTTTAAAATATGATAAAATAGAAAAATGCAGAGCAAAAGTTGCTTTAGTTTCTATTAAAGGAAAATGGGGAGTTCTTAGTAAAAATAATAAACTTACAACTCCAATTAAATATGATAAAATAGAAGGATTTAATAACGGTTTTGCAATAACAGAAATGAAATTTAATAAATATGGTTTCCCAATTTCTAAACCTTTAAAAATTGGAGGATTGCCAGTGAAATAATTCAAAACTTCTGCAAATTCTTATGATTATGCTTACGCTTATAATGCGTTTGCTTTAAGTTTTTCTGGTCTTCAGAAATAATACTTATTGTTCCGTCAATTTCTAGCATGGCTAGTTTTACGTTTTTGAAGAATTCAATTCCGTGTTCGCGCATGGCTTCTTTTAACTCTTCATCAGAAATGTCTAATTTGCTTAAAGCTTTAAAATCTAGTTTTCCGTCGTGAATTAATACCTCGGGTTTGTCAAGTAATATATTGCCAAGAGTTTTATATCGGCGTGTTAGTTTTTTAATTATGAAATTAATTACAAACAAAACTAAAGCTGCGACCAAACCGCCAAAAAGACTTGTATCTGGTCCAACCATTGCATTTTGAACAGAGTTGCTGATTAATAAAATCAGAATAATATCGGCTGTGTTTAATTGTGAAAGTTCTTTTTTGCCAAAGATTCTTAAAGCAATTGTCATAAAAAAGTAAACAGCAACACTTCGTATAATAATATCTAAATAAGGAAAATGCATGTTTTTTTATTTTAAAGTTAAATAAAAAAGCTTTGCCAAAGTTGTAAACTTTGACAAAGCTGCTAAATTATTTATACGATATTAAGTTAAAATGAACTTAACTCAATTTGAAATTCTTTTCAATAGCTTTAATCATTTCTCCAGCAACATCTTTATTTGTAGCACCTTCAATTCCTTCAAGACCTGGAGATGAATTTACTTCCAGTAATAACGGCCCTTTTGAAGAACGAATAATATCAACTCCAGCTACTTTTAAATCCATTGCTTTTGCTGCTTTAATCGCGATCTTTTTCTCTTCAGGCGTTACTTTTATAACTGATGCAGTTCCGCCAAGATGAATATTAGCTCTAAACTCTCCCGGCATAGCCTCACGCTGAATTGCAGCAACTACTTTTCCGTCAATTACAAAACAACGAATATCTTTTCCGTTTGCTTCCTTAATGAATTCTTGAACTAAAATATTGGCATTTAAACTTTTAAAAGCATTGATTACACTTTCAGCTGCTTTTTTAGTTTCGGCCAAAACAACCCCTTTTCCTTGTGTTCCTTCTAATAATTTTACAATTAGAGGTGAACCGCCTACCATTTTGATAAGATTGTCTGTATCAAGCGGAGAATTGGCAAATCCAGTTGTTGGTATGTCAATTCCACTGTTCAATAATAATTGCAAAGAATATAGTTTGTCTCTCGATTGCGTTATGGCTGTAGCTGAATTTAAAACAAAAACCTTCAAAGCCTCAAACTGACGCGTTAAAGCACAACCATAAAAAGTAATGCTTGGACGAATTCTTGGAATAATAGCATCAAATTCGTTTAGGATTTTTCCACCTCTGTAATGAATTTCAGGTTTTTTTGCGTCCAATTTCATGTAGCATTCCTTGATGTTTAGGAAATGCATTTCGTGCCCACGCATTTCGCCAGCTTCCATGATTCTTTTATTGCTATACAATTCTGGATTACTCGCTAAAAGACCAATTCGTAAACCTGTTTTTGCTTTTTCTGAATTTTGGTATAATTCTTTTAAAGATTCGGCTGTAGGCTGTCCTAGAAGATATTTTTGTTCTGGGTCAACTAAAACTCTTCCGCTCATAGCTTCGCGTCCTAAAAGCATTCTAAATCCCATAGAATCGCGATTAGTCAAAGTCATTTCGATTGGCCATTTTGCTTCACCAATTTTTAAGCTGGTTTGAATGACATAACGGTGTTCTCTAAAACCACTTGAACTCTTTACAATTCTTTTGTCGACAAGTGGTGCTTCGCAGTGAATAACAGTTTTAATATTATTCTGAATTGGATTAATGTCGAATTTAACCCAATTAGCATCATTTTTTATAAAAGGAGCTATGTTTATAGCGTGCATTGCCGAAGTTTTAGCGCCAGAATCCACACGAGCCTTGATTGTGGGGATTCCTAGTTCTGGAAATGAGCACCATTCTTCGCTGCCTAAAATGACTTTGTTTTGAAGCATAAATTGTTTTTTTGTTATGAATTTAAATTCAAAAATAGCTATTTGCTTTTACTAAAGATAGTGATTTTTAATAAAAAAAATACCCGTTATGTTATGAAAACGTAACGGGCATATTATGTGTGTTATAATTTTTTAACTAATTTATTGATTAGTCGGCTCTTCAGCTTTATGTATTTCTACTGACAATTCTTGTGAATCGTCTTTTAGATCCATCATGATTTCATCGCCTGAATGAATTTTCGAAGTGATGATTTCTTCTGCCAATAAATCTTCAACATATTTTTGAATTGCTCTCTTAAGCGGTCTTGCTCCAAATTGTTTGTCAAAACCTTTTTCAGCGATAAATGCTTTTGCTTTATCAGTCAAGCTTAATTTATAACCTAACTCTGCAATACGAGAGTAAAGTTTTTTCAATTCGATTTCGATAATCAAATCGATATCAGCTTTTTCTAATGCATTAAATACAATTACATCATCAATTCTGTTTAAGAATTCAGGAGCAAAAGTTTTCTTCAAAGCGTTCTCGATAATGCTTTTTGAGTTTTCATCTGCCTGAGCTGTTCTTGCTGCAGTTCCGAATCCAACACCTTGTCCGAAATCTTTCAACTGACGTGCACCAACGTTAGATGTCATGATAATGATTGTGTTTTTAAAGTCGATTTTGCGACCTAAACTATCAGTCAAATATCCATCATCTAAAACTTGAAGCATCATATTGAATACATCTGGATGTGCTTTTTCGATCTCATCTAAAAGAACTACACAGTATGGTTTTCTACGAACTTTTTCAGTCAATTGACCACCTTCTTCGTATCCAACGTATCCTGGAGGCGCTCCAACTAAACGAGAAATCGCAAATTTCTCCATGTATTCACTCATGTCAATACGAACTAAAGCATCTTCAGAATCAAATAATTCTTTAGCTAATACTTTAGCCAACTGCGTTTTACCAACCCCAGTTTGACCTAAGAAAATGAATGAACCAATTGGTTTGTTCGGATCTTTAAGTCCAGCTCTGTTACGTTGAATAGAACGAGCGATTTTTAAAACAGCTTCATTTTGACCAATTACTTTGTTCTGAATCAATTCAGGCAATTGAGCTAGTTTGTTGCTTTCTGTTTGTGCAATTCTGTTTACAGGAATTCCAGTCATCATAGAAACAACATCAGCTACGTTATCTTCTGTAACTTCAATTCTGTTGTTTTTAGAATCTTCTTCCCATTGTTCTTGTGCAAGAGCAAGATCTTTTTCAATGCGTTTTTCATCATCGCGAAGTTTGGCTGCTTCTTCATATTTTTGTTTTTTAACAACCATATTTTTCATTTCGCGAACTTCTTCTAACTGACGTTCTAGATCCAAAATTTGTTTTGGAACATCGATGTTAGTGATGTGTACACGTGAACCCGCTTCGTCCATTGCATCGATTGCTTTGTCTGGTAAGAAACGCTCAGACATATATCTGTTTGTTAGCTTAACACAAGCTTCGATAGCTTCTTGAGTATAAGTTACGTTGTGGTGATCTTCGTATTTATCTTTTACGTTGTTCAAAATCGCAATTGTTTCTTCAACAGAAGTTGGCTCCACAATTACTTTTTGAAAACGTCTTTCTAAAGCACCATCTTTTTCAATATATTGTCTGTACTCATCAAGAGTAGTGGCACCAATACATTGAATTTCTCCTCTAGCTAAAGCAGGTTTGAACATATTTGAAGCATCAAGCGAACCTGTTGCTCCACCAGCGCCTACAATAGTGTGGATTTCGTCAATAAAAAGAATAATATCGTCGTTTTTCTCAAGCTCGTTCATTACGGCTTTCATTCTTTCTTCAAATTGTCCTCTGTATTTTGTTCCTGCAACTAAACTTGCAAGATCAAGAGTTACAACACGTTTGTGGAAAAGAATACGCGATACTTTCTTTTGGATAATACGTAGAGCAAGTCCTTCTGCAATAGCAGATTTACCAACTCCAGGCTCTCCAATAAGAAGCGGATTGTTCTTTTTTCTACGGCTTAAAATTTGCGATACACGCTCAATTTCTTTTTCTCGTCCTACAACTGGGTCTAATTTCCCTTCTTCAGCCATTTCTGTTAAATCTCTCCCAAAATTATCTAAAACTGGGGTTTTAGATTTCTTGTTTGACTTATTGGCGGGATTATTAAAGCTGCTTTCTTTCAGACTGTCATCTTGTCCTGAATCATCATTGTATGATTCGTTTCTTGGCAAGTTTTCTAAGAATTCTTCTTCGTTTGGAGTCATATTTAAATACTGTTCTTTAGCTACGTCATAATCTATTTTTAGTTTATTCAATAGCTTGGTTGTTGGATCGTTTTCGTTTCTCAAGATACATAACAGCAGGTGAGCGGTGCTAATTGATGAACTTTGAAATACTTTTGCTTCAAGAAAAGTGGTCTTCAGGGCTCTTTCGGCCTGTCGGGTAAGATGAAGGTTTTTCTTTTCTGCATTTACTTCAACGCTCAGGTTAGCAGGGCTAAGTACTTCTACTTTTCTGCGTAAATGATCTAAATCGACAGCTAGGTTATTAAGTATATGAATAGCTTTTCCGTTACCATCTCTTAAAATACCTAGCATAAGATGCTCTGTACCAATAAAGTCGTGGCCTAATCTAAGAGCCTCTTCCTTACTGTACGTAATTACATCTTTTACTCTTGGTGAAAAATTATCATCCATAATATATAATTGGTATTGTAAATTTAGTGAATTACTGTTTTAAAAACAAAAACCGTACCTTCAAGAACTACTGTCAGCTAATAGACGAAAAAAAAGACAATAAAAGCGTTAAAAAACGCTTAATTTATTAACTAAAAACCAAAATAAAGTTGTTAATAAATCATTTAAATAAGTGTAAGGAAATAGCTGAAAAAATTTTAAAAAAACGTATCTTGGCACGCTTTGAAACTAATATAATTTTTTAATATAACAACTTATGTCTGAAGGAGAAAAGTTAATTCCTATTAACATAGAGGATGAAATGAAGTCAGCTTACATCGATTATTCGATGTCAGTAATTGTATCGAGAGCACTTCCTGATGTTAGAGATGGCTTGAAACCAGTACATCGAAGAGTTCTTTACGGAATGTATGATTTAGGTGTAACATCAAGATCTGCCCACAAAAAGTCTGCGAGAATTGTAGGGGAGGTTCTGGGTAAGTATCACCCGCATGGAGACACCTCTGTTTATGACGCAATGGTGCGTATGGCGCAGGAGTGGAGTATGCGTTATTTATTAGTTGATGGTCAAGGTAACTTTGGTTCTGTCGATGGTGACAGTCCTGCAGCAATGCGTTATACTGAGGCTAGAATGCGCAAAATTTCTGAAGAAATTATGGCGGATATTGAAAAAGAAACAGTTGATTTTCAATTGAACTTTGACGATACATTATATGAACCAAAAGTAATGCCTACAAAAGTTCCTACTTTATTAGTAAACGGAGCTACAGGTATTGCAGTTGGTATGGCAACCAATATGCCACCACACAATTTAACTGAAGTGATCAATGGTACTCTAGCGTACTTAGATAATAATGATATTGAAGTTGATGAATTAATGACGCATATTAAAGCACCAGATTTTCCAACTGGTGGTGTAATATATGGTTATGAAGGTGTTCGTGAAGCTTTTAAAACTGGTAGAGGACGTATTGTAATGCGTGCTAAAGTTGGTTTTGAAGAAGTTGACGGAAGAGAATGCATCATCGTTACTGAGATTCCATATCAAGTTAACAAAGCCGAAATGATCAAACGTACGGCTGATTTAGTTAACGAGAAAAAAATTGAAGGTATTGCCAATATCCGTGATGAGTCGGATAGAAACGGTATGCGTATCGTTTATATCTTAAAACGTGACGCTACGCCAAACGTAGTTTTAAATACCTTATATAAGTATACTTCATTACAATCTTCTTTTAGTGTAAATAATATTGCATTAGTAAAAGGTCGCCCGCAAATGTTGAATCTGAAAGATATGATTCATTACTTTATTGAGCACCGTCACGAAGTAGTAGTTAGAAGAACGCAGTTTGAATTGCGTAAAGCAGAAGAAAGAGCTCATATCTTAGAAGGATTAATCATTGCTTCTGATAATATTGATGAAGTTATTGCGTTAATTAGAGGTTCTAAAAATACAGATGAAGCTAGAGAGAAATTAATCGAGAGATTTAAATTATCTGATATTCAAGCTCGTGCTATTGTTGAGATGCGTTTACGTCAGTTAACAGGTCTGGAACAAGATAAATTGAGAGCTGAGTTTGACGAATTAATGAAGTTAATTGAGCATTTGAAAGCGTTATTGGCAGATATTAATTTAAGAACAGATTTAATTAAAGAAGAGCTGACTGAAATTCGCGATAAATATGGTGATGATCGTCGTTCTCAAATTGAATATTCTGGAGGAGATGTAAGTATCGAAGATTTAATTGCTGATGAGAATGTAGTGATTACAATTTCGCATGCAGGTTACATTAAACGTACAAACCTTACAGAATACAAAACACAAAATAGAGGTGGAGTTGGACAGAAGAGCGCTGGAACAAGAGATCAAGATTTCTTGGAACACATGTTTGTTGCAACAAATCACCAGTATATGATGTTCTTTACGCAAAAAGGAAAATGTTTCTGGATGCGCGTTTATGAAATTCCAGAAGGAAGCAAAACTGCAAAAGGTAGAGCAATTCAGAACTTGGTGAATATTGAAAGTGACGATAAAGTAAAAGCTTTCATTTGTACGCAAGATTTAAAAGATAAAGATTATATCAATACGCACAATCTTGTAATGGTGACGAAAAAAGGTCAGGTGAAGAAAACTTCTTTAGAGAAATATTCTAAACCAAGAGCAAATGGAGTTGCTGCAATTACAATTAAAGAAGGAGATGAATTAATTGGAGCTCAATTAACAAATGGAGAAAGCCAAATCATTTTAGCAGTTAAATCTGGAAAATTAGTTCGTTTTGAAGAAACTAAAACACGTCCGATGGGAAGAACAGCTTCTGGAGTTCGTGGTATTACATTAAAAGACGAAACTGATGAAGTAATCGGAATGGTTACTGTGGATAAAAATGATATTTCTACATCTCAAATTCTTGTTGTAACAGAAAATGGATACGGAAAACGTACGAAATTAGTTGACGACGACGGAGAAGATGTGTACAGAATTACAAACCGTGGAGGTAAAGGTGTTAAAACACTAAATATTACGGACAAAACAGGTAAATTGATCTCGATCAACGCTGTTACTGATGCAGACGACTTAATGATTATTAATAAATCTGGATTAACTATTAGAATGGCAATCGAAGATTTACGTGTTATGGGACGTGCCACTCAAGGTGTTAGATTGATTAATCTTAAAGGTAAAGATTCTATTGCTGCTGTTACAACTGTAATGAAAGACGATGCAGAAGAAGTAGTATTAGACGAAGACGGAAATGTAATCGAGTCTACAATCGAAAGAATTAAACCTGACCTGGAAGTTTTAGAAGATGACGGAACTGCTGAAGACGAAGATGATTCTGACGATGAAGTAGAAGATGAAGCGGAGGACGCAGAAGACGAGGAGTCTGAAGAATAATTAAAAAACAAAAAATTAAATACAAACAAATATCATTATGAAAAGTAAATATGTAATACTTGCATCAGCATTACTGATCTCTGTAGCTACGTTTGCTCAAAAAGATCAAATTAAGAATGCTGAAAAGGCATTAAAGGGTGGAGATGCACAAGGTGCTCTTGCTCAATTAAAAGATGCAGAGAACTTAATTGTAAATGCTAAAGATACTGAGCAAGCACAATTTTATTTCGTGCAAGGAAATGCTCTATTAGAGCTTGCAAATAAAAAAGTTGAAGAAAGCAAAAACTTATCTGCTGCTGCTGAGAGCTATAAAAAATTAATTGAAGTTGAAAAAACTTCAGGAAAACAAAAATATTCAACTCAAGCAGCTGCATCAATTACTAGTATTAAAGGTTTGTTGATTAACTCTGCAATTGCTGATACTCAATCAAACAAAAATGTTGAAGGAGCTAAGAAATTATATGATGCTTATGCTTTAGACAAGAAAGATACCATCAACTTGTACTATGCAGCTTCTACAGCTGTAAATGCACAAGATTTTGATCTTGCTTTACCAATGTATGAAGAGTTGAAAAAACTAAATTATTCTGGAAAAGGAACTATGTATACAGCTGTAAACAAAGCTTCTGGAAATGATGATAGTTTTGCCAATGCTAAAGAAAGAGATATGGCTGTTAAATTAGGTACTCACGAAAAACCTAAAACAGAAGCAATTCCTTCTAAAAGAGGTGAAATCTACAAAAACTTAGCATTAATCTTAGTTCAAAAAGGACGTACAGAAGATGCTAAAAAAGCAATCGCTGATGCTAGAAAAGCAAATCCAGATGATACTTCTTTAATCTTGACAGAGGCTAATTTATATTTAGAGACTAAAGACTTTGAGATGTATAAAAAATTAGTTGGTGAAGCTTTACAGAAAGATCCAAACAATGCTGATTTAGTGTTCAATTTAGGAGTAATTAGTGCTGGCGCTAAAAATAATGCTGACGCAGAAAAATATTATTTAAGAGCTATCGAAATCAATCCTAACTATACAAATGCTTACTTAAACCTTGCGGCGTTAAAGTTAGAAGCAGAGAAACCAATCATTGATGAAATGAATAAATTAGGTACTTCTGCTAAAGACATGAAACGTTACGATGTTTTAAAAGCGCAAAGAGAAAGTGTTTTCAAAGGTGTAATTCCTTACCTTAAAAAAGCAAACGAATTAGATCCTAAAAACGAAGATGTTTCTAAAACATTATTAGGAGTTTACAGTGCTCTTGAAATGACTGCAGAAGCAAAAGCTTTAAAAGCAAAAATGTAATTAGAGATTCTTATAAATAAAAAAACCATCCGTTAAGGATGGTTTTTTTATGTCTATTTTTTTTCTAGCTTATTAACTCAGCAGATAAAGTAATAGTTGTGTTTAATAATTTTGAAATCGGACAGATTTCTTTTGCTTTAGCTGCGGTTGTAGCAAATTCTTCTGCAGAAATTGATGGAACTTTTCCTTTTAAATCTAAATGAATTAAAGTTATTGAGCCATCTTCAAAAGTTACTGTAGCTTCTGTGGTTAAATCATCTGCAGTAAAACCAGCTTCGTTCAATAAAAAGCTTAATTGCATTGTAAAACAGCCAGAATGAGCCGCAGCAACTAGTTCTTCAGGATTGGTTCCTACACCATCAGCAAATCTAGTTTTGAAAGACAGTTGAGCGTTATCTAAAGTTGTACTTTGTGTACTAATAGTTCCTTTTCCTTCCATGCCAGTTCCTTTCCAGTTGGCGTGTGCTTTTCTTGTAAATTTCATAGTTTTCTTATTTTAAAAATTAGTGTTAAATGTTATTTGTTTGATTGCCAGTTAATAGTGGTAACTCAAATATAATCAATATTTTGCAGAATAGTTTTATGAAATTTAATGAGAATGTTAAGTTTTAGGTTTTAGTTGAAAACTGGATAAAGGTTTTTAACGCAAAGAACGCTAAGGATTTGCGCAAAGTTTGCAAAGTTTTTATTCAACATACTAAGCTTTATGAGTTTATGTTTTTAATCCTTAATTAATAAATCTTTTTGTGCATTGCGTTAAAAAATAAGCACAAAAAAAGGCGCAATGAAACTCATTACACCTTTTTGATTTTTATAAACTTAAGTCTATTCCTGTCCTAAGTTTCTTAATTGTTTCAATTTATCTTTCCATACATCAAGACTTTCCTTATGGATAGCAATGTTTTTGCGTACTTCAGTAACTATTGAATTCTCTTTTTTTGCATTTTTTGTATTTGTAAAGAATTGAATGTTATTTTCTAATTGGAAAATTTCATTTTGAACTTCTTCAATTTTACGCATAATAAAGATTTTTTCATTGTCTAATTTACGCGTGTCGTTGCTGTCAGATAATGAATCGATGCGGTTTGCAAAACGCATCATTTCAGATTCTTTTTTGCTAAGGCTTAATTTTTCAAAAAGAGCATCTAGAATTTTATTGAACTTTCCTTCGATATGTCTTCTTGAAAAAGGAACTTTTCCAAATCCTTTCCAAGTTTCAATATGTGCTTTTATAGCATCTAAATCAGTTTTGTGGTCTCCAGTTAATTGGAAGGCTCTTAAAGTATCTAAATATGCTTTTTTATTGTCAAAAGCGGCTACTTCTTCGCTGTTTTCTTCTGATTTATGTTCTTTTAATTTATCGAAATAATGGTTGCAGGCATCCTTAAATTCTTTCCAGATTTTATCTGAATATTTTTTAGGAACGTGGCCAATTTGTTTCCATTCTTCCTGGATTTGTTTCATTACAGGCGTTGTAGCCGTAAAATCTGTGCTTTCCTGTAATTCTTTTGCTTTAGCAACAAGAGCCAGTTTTTTATTTAGATTGTCGTTTTGATCTTTTTTAATATCCTTGTAGAAAGAGTTTTTAAAAGCATTGAAGTTTCTAACAGCGGTTTTAAATGCTGCCCATGTTTCTTCATTTACTTCAGATGGTACTTTTCCAGCTGAGAAAAATTCATTTCTTAAATCTTCTACTTTTTGAATTTGAACAAGCCATTGCGAATGAGAATTTACTTTTTCGCTTCCAAGAGCTTCTATTTTAGCTATAATTTCTTTTTTAACTTCAAGATTTTTATGTTCGTTTGCTCTTTGGTTTTCAAATAAAAGTTCTCTCTTATCGTGGATTTTTTTAGTTAATTCGCTAAATTGATTCCAGATAACGTCACGGTATTCTTTAGAAACAGGTCCAATTTCTTCTTTCCAGATTCTGTGCAAATCCTGTAATTCACGGAAAGATTTATTTACATCTGCATCATTTACTAATTCTTCAACACGAGCGATTATTTTTTGTTTTAATTCTAGGTTGTGTTTAAAATCTAAATCTCTCGCTTCACGGTCTAGGTGAAGATAATCGTAAAAGTTTTCTACGTGAAAATGGTAATTATTCCAAACGTGATTGTATTTATCTTTTGGAATCGCTCCAGCGTTTTTCCATCTTTCTCTTAATTCATTAAAATGTTTAAGAGTATCTTTTATATTTTCCTGCGGATTAATTAATTCTTTTAATTCTTCGACAATTGCCAGACGGTTTTCTAAATTGCTTTTTAAATTAGTCTGTAAATGTTTAAAATGGACATTTCTCTTATCTCTGAAAACATTATAATATTCGTCGAATTTTGATTTTAAAGGTAAATGATATTCGAATTCTTCGTTCGGATCAGGATTAGAAGCAAGAAATTCTTCTTTCTTTTCCTCTAGAAGATGGTGATATTGTAATAAGAAAGCCTTTTTGATTTCTTCAATATGGTCTTTTACAGACATTACTTTATCTGTATTTACCAGTTTTTTAAGTTCATCAACAAGAGCGTCTAAAGAAAATGTATTGTAATCTTGCATAGGAATAGCATGACGATCTTTTAAAGTTTCGTCTTCGCTTTCAGCAGCATTTGAATTTGTAATGACATCTAATGCTTCTTGATGAGCATTTTCTTGGTTAACTAATTCATTTTCAGTTTCTGGATCTGAATTTTGAATTACAGTTTCAGAATCTGATGTTTCAATTGCATCATTTGCTACAGAATCATTTATTTCGATTCCTGATTTTCCGTCTGCTTCATGCAGGTTATCATTCTTTTCTTCTAACATCTTTAAAATGTATAAGGTTTTTATTTTAAACAATGCGAAAGATAGTAAAGGTGTTTCTAACTACAAAATAAATCGCTTGTTTATACGGTATTTTACGACGAAATTCATATTCTTTACAAGTATTTGCTATCTAGGTTGAATCTATTTTAATTGAAATACTGAAGTATATGTAAATCCGAAATCACTATTGTTTTTTATATAAATATCTTAAAAATCAAATTTATAAAGCTTCTATTGTTATTCTTCTCAATTAAAAAAGGATTAATACTCCAACTTCCATACCCCAATTGTAGGTCCTATTTGGTCCAAATCCAGCGCTGGGATGTATGTAAACTAGATTTGAGGGTGTTATTTTTCGTCCGAATTCGACAAAAGCATTATTTTGAAATCCTTCTAAAACTGCATTATAGCGAAAAGCAACATCGCCAGAAACCCAGTTTTTTCCAAAAAAATGCATTAAGAGATTTTCAAAAAGAATAATACTGATGTCATCACGATCACTTTTCCCTGCAAAACTCTGCTGATATTCCAGTGTTGTTAATGATAAAAACTTTTTTTGATTAAAATATCTTCCATAAACTGCTGCAGGCATGACAACCCATTTTCCAGTTCCAAAATTTGGATCTTCTGCAGTGTTAGAATAAACACGAGTTCTTACCGCAACTCCATTGTTGTTTCTTAAGTAAGGAATAAAACTTATCCCGCCTCCAACATCACCAATGGCTGTTTTATTGGTAGAATTTGTATTAGTAGAAACCAGCGGAAGATCAAAACGTAAATTCCAGGCTTTGTTGCCAATTGGTACCAAAAAACGAACTTGGGTTGTATTAAAAGAACCTTTGTCTGTATCAAGATACTCATTATAAAACAGAATTGTTTTTAGAAAATAATGGTATCGAGGCTCAGATAGCGGACTTTGTATCGTGTCTGTATTTTGAGCCGAAAGTAGATTGTTAAATAAAAAAAATAAAATGCTAAGTAATTGTATTTTCTTCATAACCACCTGTTAATTAGTGGTTTAAAAATACGAAAAATACGTTAACATTTTATTTTTTGGTACTTATTTATTTATTCCAGATTTTCCATGCTTTTTCAGCCTGAAAAATAAGCATATCGAGTCCATTTTTGGTTACAGCACCTTTTTCTTTTGCTTTTCGTAAAAAAGTAGTTTCTGCTGGATTGTAGATCAGGTCGTAAGCAATATGTTTTTCGGTAAAAAACTCATAAGGTAAATTTGGACAAGCTTCAATATTTGGGCTTGTTCCAACTGGCGTACAATTGATTATGATTTGGAAATTATCAAAAGTAGTCGCATTGATCAAGTCATAATCGATTATGTTTTCCTTTGCTTCCCTAGAAACAAAAGTGTACGGAATGTCAAGTTCATCCAAAGCAAAAGCAACACCTTTAGAAGCTCCGCCTGTTCCTAGAATAAGAGCTTTTTTATGATGTGGCTCTAATAATGGTTTTAGAGATTTTTTAAATCCGTAATAATCGGTGTTGTAGCCTTTTAGTTTGCCGTTTTTGGTGAATTTAATAGTATTAACAGCGCCAATTAAAGAGGCTTTTTTTGATAGTTTATCCAAGAAAGGAATAACTTGTTCTTTGTACGGAATAGTAACATTTAATCCTTTTAGATCAGGATTGTTTTTAATTAATTCTGTAAAATAATTAATTTCTGAAATGTCAAAATTCTCGTAGCTGTTTCCAGCAAAAACTTCATTATTAAATTTCTCTGTAAAATAACCTTTTGAAAAAGAGTAGCTTATGTTGCGACCCAATAATCCAAAACGTCTTCTTAATAAAATATCAACCATTCTTATTTACGATGTTTCTCTATATAATTTTTTACTGTTTTTTTTGCCCAAACTACAGGAAACAAATCTTCAATTAAGATATAATTCTCAAAGTTTAGACGTAAGCCATTGCTTAAGTGGAATTTAGCTTTTGTGGTGTCTTGAATCATAAAATACAATCCAGCCAAACGATATTCAATTTCATTTTCTTCAGGGAAATATTCTGAAGCTTGCAATAAAGTCTGAATTGCAGTTTCAAATTCTCCTAAAAACTGAAGAATATCAACCCAATATAACCAAGTGTCTAATGCATAATCTCCAAATTCAACTGCTTTTCTGAAACCAAATTCGGCTTCTTCAAAGAAATTCATTTGTTTATTGATTGTGGCATATCTTTTCCAGTACAAACGATTTTGATTATCAATCGCTAAAGCTTTATTCACAAAAAATAATGCTTTTTGATAGTTTTTCTGGCGAAGATGAAAATCTGTTATTGCAATCCAGCCTTTATCTAAAAGCGGATCCTCGTGAACAGTTTGGTTATAGTATTGAATAGCTTTCGCTAAATTTCCAAGTTTTTCATAACATTTTCCAATTCGAAGAAGCGCATACGACGTCGCATCGTCTAATTCGATGGTTCTGTTATAGCTTTCAATTGCTTCATTGTATTTTTTCAGACGTTCATAAGCTTTTGCTTTTTCCATGAAAGCGCCTAAAAATTCATCATCAATCAGTGTTGCGTAATCAAATGCGCGAATGGCATTTTCATACTCTTTTACGCCATAATGAAGACGTCCAAGCTGATGCCATGCGATTTCGCTGTACGGATTTCTGTTGATGTATTCGTTTAGATAGACAATAGCTTCTTGATTTTGATCTAAAAATTCAAAACAATACACTACGTTATAAAGAGCAGATTGATCCTCTAAGTCTTCTTCAAGGCATTTGATAAAACTCTCCTTTGCCATCTCAAGGTTATCCATAAAAAGATATTCCATACCAATCAAATTGTACACATCAGCATAGTCATCAGTGTATTGAAGCGCGATTTTTAACAGTTCGACTGCTTTTTCGTGCTGGTCTCTTTTTGAGCAGATATTGGCTTTTTGGATATAAATTTCCTCGTTGTTAGGTTCAATTGCGTATAACTCATTCAAAAGCTTTTCAGCAATGTCGAGTTTGTCGTCATAAACCAACATTTCTACTTGTACTAACTTTAAGCCTGTAGATTTTGGGTGCTGGTCTAATGCAAGTTTCAAGGCCTTTTTTGCTAAATTAGCCTTGCCTATGTCTAAATAATGAAGAATGATTTCTTCGAATTCTTCAGAATCAAAAAAGAGTACTTTGTTAGTTTTTAACATTGACTCAAATTTGGATAGGGATAGGTTATAATCTTCTTCTTCGTTGCTTAATTGCATACTTCGTATATTTGAAATTAGCCTGTTATAAATTTAGGCAACCATATAATCGCTGTAAGGATAAGAAATTAATTGTTTTGAACAATTTAATTAACAATATATGGCGTTTTTTATTCTATTTTGGGAAGAAATCTCCTTTATTATTAAGGGATTAGCTTCGGTATTGTCATTTTTTTATTTGTGTTGGAAGACTTTTTTGAAATAGAAATTGAGCGTTCATTTCTGTCAGTTTTATTAAAACAGCGCTCAAATTAATTTTGTATTTTAGTTGTTGTTCTTCTTCATTATTTTGTCCATAACGTCTAAAATAATTGCACAACCTTCCCTAATTTCGTCTTCAGAAATGGTCAAAGGAGGTGTAATTCTTATTGCGCATCCTTC
>Ga0160502_100395_pt1 | contig 33479 bp, 35 predicted proteins | sample DIDnMG_14_FD_108237 | JGI IMG/M metagenome (GOLD analysis project Ga0160502, IMG submission 108237) | Enriched soil microbial communities from UW Madison campus, WI, USA - DID2933_E24_Xylan MG | ecosystem: Environmental > Terrestrial > Soil > Unclassified | place: USA: Madison, Wisconsin... | reverse complement strand
TAAAAAACTTATTTTCCATTTGTTAAAAATACATATATCACTAAAAATTAGTAACTTAGTAATATAATTTTTAATCACACAACATCATGGAAAATGTAAAAAGTTTGAATAAATGGGCAAATTCGCACACTTATTTACCAGTTGATTTAGTACGTATTGTTTTGGGTGCATTTTTATTTATGAAGGGCGTCTCTTTCGTCACCAATGTTCAATACTTGCATGATTTGATTTCCCCTATCGATAAATATGGCGGAGGTATGTTTATGCTGCATTACATTGCTCCGGCCCACATGATTGGTGGTATAATGATTATTTTTGGACTATTAACCAGATGGGCAATCGCTGCTCAATTACCAATCTTATTTGGTGCAGTTCTCGTAAACTCTATGGGAAAAATGCACTCTGAAAGTTTGCTTCTGGCTGTAGTTGTATTATTGGTCTGCACCTTCTTCCTATTTTATGGAAGTGGTAAACATTCTGCAGATTACTACTTTAAAATGCAACAATAACTTCATAAATCCTCAGTTTTTTACGAAAAAAGGCTGAGGATATTTTTTGAGTGTTAATTAATTCTATAAAATTTCTTTTATTGTGTTTTATGACTTAAATTCGCCGACATGAATTGGATTCGTAAAACCGTTATTTTCATTGCACTTTTACTCGCAGGTCTATTTGCTTATCAAGCAGATCAGGTTTCTGTACACGTAATTGAAACAAAATCGGATACGAATTTCTGTAAAGACTTTGCAGATTCATCTGCATTTATTCAGCCTCAAGGAAGTTATCAATTTGCGGCAAACATCAAAACAAATCCGTCTGGAATAATCAAATGTTTTGATTCTCTTTTACCGCTGGTACCGCAGCATCAAACCGTTACATCTATTACAGCATATACTAAACTCTTTACTACTCAGAGTAAAAAGGTTTTAGTCATACTCTATGCTTTCCATTTTTTCTGGTAAATAAATATCTGATCACTTTTTGAAGATTTATTCTTCATGCACAAGTAAACTGTTTTCTAACTGAAAGCTGTTTCGAATATCATTTTATTTATTTCATTAAAAAACATTATGGAAACTACAACCACAATAATGGGTATTGTGATTTTAATTATTGTTGCTATCCCAATATATTTTTCTGCGCGCTCGTCGGCAGCTAGTAAATCAAGAATTTTAAACATTAAGAAACGATTCAATCCAACAAATCCTGAGAGTTTTGACTTGACTGAATCTATCAATAATAAGACCTTAACGATTGATCAGAAAAATAATAAATTTATTTTAATGAATTTCAATCCAAATCAGCAAGAGTCAATATATGTTGATTTGAATACAATCGCTTCATGCAAACTTATTCCGACAACTGATTCAAATTCAGATACAATTATTAAAATCGATTTTGAATTTCAAGAAAAAGGAACATCTAAAAAAATAATAATTCCATTCTATGATTTTGATGATGACCGCATCAAACAGATTAGCGTTTATCAAGATCATCAGTTTGCGAAAAAATGGCTTAAAATCATCCAAGATTCTATATCACGTTAGTTATTTAATTCAATAAGGAGACTCAAATTTTGGGTCTCTTTTTTTTTACAGTTTTCATGATATTTGTCATTTTATGTCTCTGCTTGAAGTTTTAATTTTGATGTAAACTAAATCCGTCGTTATGAAAATTTCTTTGACTCAAAAATACAATGTCCCAGGTCCAAGATATACTAGTTATCCGACAGTTCCGTACTGGAATGAAGCAGACTTTACTGCAGAAAAATGGATCACAACTTTACAGAAATCATTTTCAGAAAGTAATTCGAAGAACGGAATTAGTTTATATATTCATTTGCCTTTTTGCGAAAGCATGTGCACATTTTGTGGATGCAATAAACGAATTACAAAAAATCACTCCGTAGAAGAAAAATACATTCAAGCAGTTTTAAAAGAATGGAGCTTATATTGCGAATTTCTTCCTGAAAAACCTGTCATTAAAGAAATTCATTTAGGTGGAGGAACTCCAACATTTTTTTCAAAAGAGAATTTAGAAAGCCTTATTAACGGAATTTTTGTTCATGCTGTAAAAGCAGAAAATCACGAATTTAGTTTTGAAGGACATCCTAATAATACCACTTACGAGCAGCTTAAAAAATTATATGATTTAGGCTTTCGCCGAGTAAGTTTTGGAGTTCAAGATTACTCCTCGACAGTTCAAAAAGCAATAAATAGAATCCAGCCTTTTCATAACGTTGCTAAAGTAACTTTTTGGGCAAAAGAAATTGGTTATACTTCAATTGGACACGATATTATTTTTGGTCTTCCATTTCAAACTATCGAAGATGTAATTGATACGGTTGAAAAAACTAATTCATTAAAACCAGACAGATTAGCATTTTACAGCTATGCACATGTACCTTGGATAAAAGGAAATGGTCAACGTGGATTTAATGAAGAAAATTTACCAAAAGACGCCGAGAAAAGAAAATTGTACGAAATTGGGAAAAAACTTTTAATTCAAAATGGTTATCATGAAATTGGTATGGACCATTTTGCTTTAGCTGATGACAGTTTGTACAAAGCAGCTCATAATGGAAAACTGCACAGAAATTTTATGGGCTACAGCGCTTCTAAAACACAAGTTATGATAGGACTTGGTGTTTCTTCAATAAGCGATAGCTGGTACAGTTTTGCTCAAAACACAAAAAGTCTTGAGGAATATTATGAGATTTTAGAATCTGATAAACTTCCTGTTGTAAAAGGTCATATTTTAAATGATGAAGATCTTATTATTAGAAAACACATCCTAAATTTAACCTGCGAATTGGAAACTTCTTGGACAGCAGAGTCTCTAAATTTTGCTGAACTTCCAGAAGTTTTAATTGCTTTGAAAGAAATCGAAAACGACAATTTAATTGTTATTGAAAGTAATAAAATAAAAATTACAGAAGAAGGCAGACCTTTTGTTCGTAATATCTGCATGGCATTCGATTTACATCTAAAAAGAAAGTCACCGGAAACAAATCTGTTTTCGATGACTGTATAAAATTAATTTTTAAAAAATATCCTTTTTAGTGGCAATTTGGAGTCTGCTGTACAAATAAACTCATGTTAGAAGGAGAAATATAAGGAATTCCTAACCCTAATCCGCGAAGGATAAATAAAACCCCAATTACAACCGCTACATACGGGATTGCCTTCTGAATTTTATTTCGAAATGGTAATCTCAATAACGTGTTTACATAAACCACAATTGTCATTAACGGAATACTTCCTATTCCGAATAAAAGCATATAAAGAACTCCGTAGCCAGCACTTTGCATAGCAATTGCTCCAAATAATGCAACATAAACCATTCCGCAAGGAAGAAAACCATTCAAAAGACCAATTGTAAAAAGAGATTTATAGCTTTTATTTTTAAATTGACTTCCAAGGTTGGTTTTTATTTTTGAAATGATTCTGTAAACAGGTTTAGAAAAATTGTATTGAGCAAATTTCTTCTCTGGAATTAAAACCACAATAATCATTATTACACCAATAATAATAGACATTTTCTGTTGTAATCCTGCCAGGAAAAAACCTCTTCCGAGTAATCCAAAAATTAACCCGATTGAAGCATAAGCTGTTAAACGACCAAAATGATACGTCATAATTTGCATTACCTTTTTAGCTTCATTTTGCCTATCTACAGGAAGCATCATGGCAATTGGCCCGCACATTCCAACACAATGCAGACTACTGATCAAACCTAAAAAGAAAGCTGAGAATAACATTTTGATTTAGTTTACGTAAATAACTTCTTTAGTGAGATATTTTTTTCCTTCATATTGCCATTCCATATTCACATCCCAACGACCTTTTATTAGTTTTTTCTGCGGAATCAATATTGATGAATTATTTAAAGCAATTTGAGTATTAAAATCAAATTTCTTATTTGAAGGTCTATACAGCAAGATATTTCCTTTCACTTTATCACTTTCAAATCCTGCAGGAAATGTTACTGCTACACCATCCTGAGTATATTTGATTGATGGTTTGTGCTGTAAATCATGAGCATTTTGAATTCTCGCCATTTCTTCCTGAAAGTGCGTATCGTGTTTATAATATTCTTCAACAACCAAATCGTTATCGTATTTAGAATTTGATTGCACTTCAAAAACAAAATATAAAATAAATGTCATAAACAATCCGAATGCAATGACGATTCCTGTTCCCCAATTAATTTTCATAATAATTATTTTAATTAAAACTTCGTGGTCCTAAGAAATTTGTAGTTGTTGTTTCTAGGAGTTGAGAACCATTATAAACTCCAATTTTTACTTTTGTTTTGTCACTTTCTAATAAAACTTCATCAATTTCGATAAACAACGTTCCTTGAGAAATTCCTTCTTTTGCAACTTTAAAATGTTCTTTACCAACATTCTTAATTTCTCCTTTTTGATCAATCAATTCGAAATGAATATCATTGTAATCTTTCATTGTCTTGTTTACAATTTTATAGGTGTAAACATTACTGATTTTTTCTCCATTATGTTGAAACAACTGACCTGGTAAACGTAAAACTACCGCTTGTACATCTGTTCTTAAAAACAGCATTCCAACAAAAATACTCAATAGAATAAAGAGGACAGCTGTGTATCCTTTCATTCTTGAGGTAAATTTGAAAGGTTCTTTTTTGGCAATTTCGTCTTCAGAAGCATAACGAATAAGACCTTTTGGCAACCCTACAGATTCCATAATATGATCGCATTCATCTATACAGGCAGTACAGTTTGTGCATTCTAACTGCGTTCCGTTTCTAATGTCAATTCCCATTGGACAGACATGAACGCATTGAAGACAATCAATACAATCTCCTTTTCCAGTTAATGCTCTATCTTCATTTTTTTTGAATTTTGCACGGCCTTCTTCTTTTTCACCGCGAACAAAATCGTAGGCAACATTTATAGATTTATTATCTAAAAGAACACCTTGCAATCTTCCGTATGGACAAGCAATAATACAAACCTGTTCACGAAACCAAACAAAAACGAAATAGAAAACACCTGTAAATATTAGAAGTGCAATAAAATTACTAGCTTGGGCAATTGGACCTTGCTCAATCATTAAAAATAAGGCATCACTTCCTACCAAATAAGCCAAGAATATATTTGCAATAAGAAAAGAAATTAGAAAGAAAATAGTCCATTTGGTTAGTCTTTTTCTAATTTTTTCTCCATTCCATTCTTGTTTTGCTAAACGAGTTTGTGCGCCACGGTCTCCATCAATCCAATATTCAATTCGACGGAAAACTAATTCAAGGAAAATAGTCTGCGGGCAAATCCACCCACAAAATATTCGTCCAAAAACGACAGTAAATAAGAGTATAAATACAACGCCGATCAGCATTGAAATTACGAAGAGATAAAAATCCTGTGGCCAAAAAGGGAATCCAAAGATATTAAAACGACGTTCGATAATATTGAACATCATAAACTGATTCCCATTTACTTTAATAAATGGATTTATGAATAAAATTGCCAATAAAACATAGCTGACAATTTTTCTATAATCATAAAATTTACCAGACGGTTTTTTAGGAAAAATAAATTTCCGTTTACCACCTTCATCTATTGTTCCAATGGTATTTCTAAAAGCTTCGTCTGGTAAATTTGACATGATATTCTAATTATTTTTTAACTTCTGTGGTATCTTTTGGTGCAGCCGCCGCATCAGTTTTAGGAGCGCTATCGTCTACCCAAACCTCTCCTTCTGCTTCTTTCGGATCTTTAGGATTACTTCCTTGTAAAGACAGAATATAACTAGCGACTTTTTGTATTTCTTTTGGCTTAAGAGTTCCTTTCCAAGCAATCATCCCTTTACCATCTCTACCTCCATTTGTAATGGTGTGGAAAAGATTTTTAATTCCTCCTCCTAAAATCCATTTATCATCTGTAAGGTTTGGTCCAATTTGTCCTCCTGCATCCGCACGGTGGCACGCAGCACAATTGGTTGTAAAAATTTCTTTTCCTGCGGCTAAACTTGGTTCGTCAGTAAGTAAAACAACCGTTTTTTCATCCATTAAATCTGGTGCAGTTTTCATGTATTCTTCAACATCAATTTTTGCCTGCGCCATTTCTTTTTTCAACTCCATTTCTTGGTTGTCAGCACCTAAAACATCATAACGAACGACATAGATTACTCCAAAAAGAATACAGATGTAGAATAAATACACCCACCAAGGCGGTAAATTATTATCCAACTCTTTGATTCCGTCATAATCATGATCCATCAATAAATCGGCTTCTTTTTCAATTGGCTCCGTTTTAGTCAATTTGTGCATTAAGTTTTTGAACCAAGTGCTCTCTTTGAAACTTAAACTTTCTTCAAGTTCTTTTTGTGCTTTCTCTTCTGGTGATAATAATTGATACATCACTCTATTTACAGCGCTAAGCGTAATTTCGATAGCAATCAGAATAAACAAAAAGACAAATAAAAAGAGCGAAACCATTGGGAATTTTATAAAAGCTGGTTTATCGCCTGAATCTATAAAATATTCCATCAAAGCAAATACGATGAAGAAAATCAACGGTACTCTAATATATACTGGGAAAAACTTTTTCATTTTTATCTATCTTTTGTAGTTACACTAAGTCCTTCATCTAAAGGTATATTACTCATTTCTTGAATTTTTTCTTTTCTATAAGAGAACACCCAAACGCCTAATCCTACAAAGAAGAAGAAGAAAATCAAGAGGGAAATAATCGGGTATAATTCTACACCCGATATTGTTTCCATATTGTGTTTTATTTGTTCAAACATAATGCTGTTATTTTGAAGTTTCTTTTACTTTAATATCAGTACCAAGTCTTTGAATATAAGCGATCAAAGCAACGATTTCTCTTTCGTTCATCGGAATGAATTTCTCGCCTTTTGCAGCAGCTTTTTTGCGGCTGTCTTCGTAACTCTTCACGAAATCAGGATCACTTTCTAAGCTTTTTTCTATTTTAACTGCTTGTTCTCTTAAAGTTCTTTGTGCATTTGCAACATCTTCTGGAGAATATGGCACACCTAATGAAATCATTGCCTGCATTTTCTTTTGTGTCAATGAAATGTCCATTGGTTCATTATCAAATAACCATTTATAACCTGGCATAATTGATCCTGCAGATGTACTTTGCGGATTCCACATGTGGTTAAAATGCCAGTTGTCATTGTACTTACCACCTACTCTTAATAAGTCTGGACCTGTACGTTTTGATCCCCATAAAAATGGATGGTCGTAAACAAACTCACCAGCTTTTGATTGAACTCCATAACGTTCTACTTCACTTCTAAACGGACGAACTGATTGAGAGTGACATCCAACGCAACCTTCTCTAATGTATAAATCGCGTCCTTCAAGCTCTAACGGTGTATATGGTTTTACACTTGAAATTGTTGGAATATTTGATTTTACCATAATCGTTGGCACAATCTGAATAATACCTCCAATTAAAATTGCGATTGTAGCTAAAATGGTTAACTGAATTGGTTTTCTTTCTAACCATGAGTGGAATTTTTCTCCACTTAATCTACTGCTTTTTATTGTTTGTAAAGCTGGAGCTTGAGCCAATTCATCTTCAATTGTCTGGCCTGCTCTTACAGTCATAATAATATTGTAAACCAATGTCAGCATACCAATTAAGTACAACGTACCTCCGATAGCTCTCATCCAATACATTGGCATAATAGCTGTTACCGTTTCAAGGAAATTTCCGTAAGTTAAAGTACCGTCTGGATTAAATTGTTTCCACATTGAAGCTTGTTGAAAACCAGCTACATATAAAGGAATTGTATATACGATAATACCTAAAGTTCCAATCCAGAAATGGAAGTTTGCCAATTTCTTAGAGAATAATTCTGATTTTGTCATTCTTGGAATCAACCAATAGATAATAGCAAATGACATAAAACCATTCCAAGCTAAAGCTCCTACGTGCACGTGTGCTACGATCCAGTCTGTATAGTGCGCAATAGCGTTTACGTTTTTTAAAGATAACATCGGGCCTTCAAAAGTTGCCATACCGTAACCTGTAATCGCTACTACGAAGAATTTTAAAACTGGTTCTTCACGAACTTTATCCCAAGCTCCTCTTAATGTAAGAAGACCATTGATCATACCTCCCCAAGATGGAGCAATTAACATTACTGAGAATGCAACTCCTAAATTCTGAGCCCAGTTTGGCAATGCAGAATATAATAAGTGGTGTGGTCCAGCCCAGATATATATAAAGATTAAAGACCAAAAGTGAATAATAGATAATCTATATGAATAAACAGGTCTGTTTGCTATTTTAGGAACAAAATAATACATTAATCCTAAGAACGGAGTTGTCAAGAAGAATGCCACCGCATTGTGTCCGTACCACCATTGTACAAGTGCATCTTGAACACCAGCATAAACAGAGTAACTTTTTAAGCCTGAAACCGGAATTTCAATGTTGTTAAAAATGTGTAGTACCGCTACCGTTACAAATGTTGCTAAATAGAACCAAATTGCAACATATAGGTGACGCTCTCTACGACGCAGCATGGTTCCTATCATATTGATTCCCATTACTACCCAAATTAAAGCGATAGCAATATCAATTGGCCACTCTAATTCTGCGTATTCTTTAGAAGAAGTATAACCTAACGGAAGTGTAATTGCTGCAGCGACAATAATTAGCTGCCATCCCCAGAAATGAAGGTTACTTAAAAAATCACTAAACATTCTAGCTTTTAGCAATCTTTGCAGCGAGTAGTACATACCGGCAAAGAAGGCATTACCCACAAAGGCAAAAATAACTGCATTGGTGTGTAACGGTCTTAAACGGCCGTAACTAAGCCACGAAATCCCATCTGTCATGTTGGGAAAAAGGTACATTACCGCAAGGGTAAGTCCCACTAACATACCCACAACACCAAAGAGTATTGTGGCGTAAATGAATTTTTTTACAATTTTGTTGTCGTAATAAAACTGTTCCATTTCCATAATTATACTTGTTTTTCTTCGATTGGTGAATTATTATTTTGGGAATTAATTTTGGTTTCGTCATCAAAAAGAATCCTGACTGAAGGCGTATAATCATCATCGTACTGTCCAGATTTGACAGCGATAATAAAGGCAATAAAGAAACAGATTGCCACAAAAATACTTACTGAAATTAATAGATAAATAACACTCATACCTTAGATTTATATTAACAAAATTACTTCGTTAAAGGCGCATAAAATATGATAATTATCATAAACAAAAAGATTGTTAAATTTATAAAAAAATCTTATGTTACAACTTATAATCATTATAAATTTCTGTTACTGAAATAGTTAGACATAAAAGTCACAAAGCTTACAATCGTAATTGTGCTTAACGGCATGATGATCGCTGCAACCAATGGAAGTAGATTTCCTGTAACCGCAAATGCAAGTCCAACAACGTTGTACAGCAATGATAAAGTAAAACTCATTTTGATAATTGAAATCGCTTTATGAGATAGCTTTAAAAAGTAGTTTAAACGTGAAAATTCTGATGCATCTAAAATCGCATCACATGCAGGTGAAAAGACATTCACATTCTCTGAAATAGAAATCCCGACGTTGCTTTGTGCCAGCGCTCCAGCATCATTTAGTCCGTCACCAACCATCATTACATTTTGCCCTTTTTCTTGAAGTTTCTTTATGTATTCGAGTTTTTGCTCTGGTTTCTGATTAAAAATCAGCTCAGTTCCTTTTGGAAGAATCGCTTCTAAATTAGCTCTCTCACCATCATTATCTCCAGAAAGCACTTTTATTTTATAAGCTTTACTCAGATCTTCAAAAAGTTTTTCTAAACCTTCTCGATATTGATTTTGAAAAGTAAATTTTCCAAAATAGACCTCTCCTATTTTGATATGCAATGCTGTTTTTTCAATTTCCGAACCATCTGCAACTATATCATTTACAAATTGACCTGAACCAATTTTAATTTCTTTTTCCTCAATAGTTGCCAAAATTCCTTTTCCCGTAATCTCTTGAAACTCTTCTACGGCGATACGTTTAGCTTCTGGCAGAAAATCATAAAGCATTCGGCTTAATGGGTGGTTTGAACCTCGTAATACATTTTTAATCAATACAATGTCTGAATCTGAAATAGGATTTCCTTCATATAGTATATTCGATTTTTTATTGGTTGTAATTGTCCCTGTTTTATCAAAAACAATCGTATCAACTTTAGCGAGCTGTTCGATTACAATAGCATTTTTCAGATAAAATTTCTTTTTCCCTAAAATTCGTAATATGTTTCCAAAAGTAAACGGAGCAGTAAGAGCCAAAGCACAAGGGCAAGCCACAATTAAAACTGCTGTAAAAACATTAAAAGCAGTATTGGCGTCAATAAAAATCCAATAACCAAAACCAGCAAATGCAATTAGCAATAAAATAGGGGTAAAATATCGGCTTATTGCATCTGTTATGGTTTTGTGTTTCTGGTCAACTTTTTTCTGAAAAATTTCGTTACTCCATAATTGAGTCAAATAACTTTGTGAAACAGAATGCAATACTTCCATTTCTATTACTTTTCCAATCTGTTTTCCTCCTGCAAATACTTTATCTCCAGACTTTTTAGTAATTGGCACTGCTTCTCCTGTAACAAAACTATAATCTATCTCTGCGCTTTCGCTAATTAAAATCCCATCAACTGGTATAAGTTCTTGATTTCGAATTAATAATCTATCTCCTTTTAAAACATCATAAATAGCGACATTATCTTCGGTAGCATCTTTATTAATTTTAGTAACAGCAATCGGGAAATAGGATTTAAAATCTCTTTCGAAGCTTAAAAAACTATACGTTTTAATTTGGAACATTTTACCAAGAAGCATAAAAAATACTAAACTGGCTAAACTGTCAAAAAATCCTGGACCGTGATCCATTAGCATATCATATGTACTGCGAATAAACATCACGATAATACCTAAAGCAATCGGAATATCAATGTTAAGCATTCTGGTTCTAATGCTATGATAAGCAGAAACATAATATCCGCTTGCTGAGTACAAGAAACTTGGCAATGCTAAAATGAAAATCAGTAATCTGAAAAACGGCTTATAACTATCCAACCAGAATTCCTTCATTTCGAAATATTCTGGAAATGAAAGCAACATAATATTTCCAAAACAAAAGAATGCAACACCCAATTTATAGGTTAAACTTCTGTCTACTTTAGCTTTTGCTGTTCCGTAATTTTCTAGACTTATATAAGGTTCGTAACCAATAGAACTTAACAGATAAACAATTTCTTTTAAAGAAACAACATCTGAATTAAACGTAATTCGAACTCTTTTTTCATGAAAATTAACTTGTGAAGTGCTAATTCCTGCTTGAAGACGATTTAGATTCTCCAAAATCCAAATACAAGAACTGCAGTGAATGTGCGGAATATTTAAAGAAACGATTGCTGTGTTTCCTTCCTGAAATTCTAAAACTTTAGAAAGTATAGCTTCGTTTTCTAAAAAATCATATTTGCCTTTGATGTCTTGTGGTGTGGCACCAGGCGATTTCTCGAAGTCGTAATAAGAGGTTAAATCGTTAATGCTGAAAATTTCGTAAACCGTTTTACAGCCTGTACAACAAAACTTCTTATCATCAAACTCAATTTCTTCATTTTGTTCAATAGATAAACCACAATGAAAACAACTTTGCTCCCTCATAAACTTGTTTTTATTTGTCGCAAATTTCCAATTAAAACACAATTATTAAGATGATAATTGTCATGTTATATTGAAATTGAATTCTAATTTAATAAAATAAAAGAGTCCAAATTAAGATGTACCTTATTTTATTATAATTTTACCGCGTAATGCTGCTTCAAAACCTTAAATATCCTTATTTTTGCAGCAAATAACTATTGTCATGAACAAATGTGATCAATGTATTGTACGCCAGCTAAGCTCATTAAAAGCCCTTAACAAAGAAGAAGTTATAAAATTAGCCAGCAGTAAAACTACTTACAAAATTAAAAAAGGTGAAGCCATTTTTGAAGAAGGCGAAGTGACCAATGGAGTTTTTTGTGTGAAAGATGGCGTTGGTAAACTTTCAAAATTGAGTGCAAACGGAAAAGACCAAATTGTAAAATTGGTAAAATCTGGCGAACTTCTTGGACAGCGTTCTATGATTAGTAACGAACCAGCAAACTTGACTGCAAAAGCGATTGCCGACATGGAGGTTTGTTTTATTCCTAAAACTGAAATCATCAATTTCTTTAATACTAACAATCAATTTTCTTTAAATATGATGCAGTCTGTCTGCGAAGATTTAAAGGAATCTGAAAATGAGAAAATTGCTTTAGTTCAGAAAACAGTTAAACAGAGACTTGCCGAAACTTTACTTCATCTGCATGATGCTTTTGGCGAAGACACTGATAAAACACTTAAAGTTCAATTAACTAGAGAAGAATTGGCAGGAATTATTGGTACGGCAACTGAAAGCTGTATTCGTCTCCTTTCTGATTTTAATAAATTAGGATTAATTGAATTAGTAGGTAAAAAAATCCTGCTTAAAGATGTTCGTGCGTTAAAAAAATTAGCTGATAATTAAAGCTTTTTGGCTTCATTCCAGAAAACATCCATTTCTGTAAGCGTCATATCCATTAACGGTTTTCCTAATTCGTTTGCTTTGCTTTCTAAGTATTGAAAACGTTTAATGAATTTTTTATTGGTTCGTTCTAAAGCATCTTCTGGGTTTACATTTAAGAATCTTGCGTAATTAATCATTGAAAATAAGACATCTCCGAATTCATCTTCGATTTTGTCTTGATTTCCAGATTTTACTTCTTCTTGAAGTTCTTGTAATTCTTCCTGTACTTTATCCCAAACTTGATGTGGTTCTTCCCAATCAAAACCAACACCTTTTACTTTATCTTGAATTCTGCTTGCTTTCACTAAAGCAGGAAGGCTTCTTGGAACTCCTTCTAAAACAGATTTTTTGCCTTCTTTTAGTTTTAGTTTTTCCCAGTTCTGTTTTACTTCTTCTTCATTTTCCACGTTAACATCACCATAAATATGAGGATGGCGGTGAATTAGCTTATCGCAGATTTCATTGCAAACATCAGCAATATCAAAATCATTGGTCTCACTGCCTATTTTAGCATAAAACACAATATGAAGCAGTAAATCTCCTAATTCTTTTTTAACTTCATTTAAATCATTATCCAAAATAGCATCGCCCAATTCGTACGTTTCTTCGATTGTTAAATGTCTCAATGTCTGAAGGGTTTGTTTTTTATCCCACGGACATTGTTCACGAAGTTCATCCATGATGTTTAATAATCTCTCAAATGCTTTTAACTGGCTTTCTCTATTCATCTTGAAGTTCTTTAGATTTAAAACTCGATATTGTAAAATTAAAAAATCCTGTCAAGAAAACATCTTAACAGGATATTATATATTCAAAAAGAATTGTTTTTATTCTTCTTCTTTTTTAGCTTTTGCTTTCTTTGCTGCTGGAGCTTTTTTTGGTTTTTCTGCAGCAACTGGAGCTTCTTCTTTTGGCTCTTCAACTGCTGGAGCTAAATCTGTAACCAAACCTTTTGCCTGAAGTGTATTGTACCAGTTTAATACTTTTTTGATATCTGATGGATAAACTCTTTCTTCGTCATAATCTGGAAGAATTTGTTTGAAATATGCAGACAAAGTAGCGTTATCTTCTTTATGAGAAATAGCTTGTCCTTTATTTTCTTTAACGGCAATCTGCTGCATTACTTCAGTTAACGGTTTTTCACCTTCATAAGTATAAATCGAAATTTCAGACAATAAACTTACATTGCTTTTTAGATTTACAGTAATCTTCTTCCCATCAATTAATGATTCCGCCACAAAACCAGTACGAGTTTGTACTTTTAATTCGTATAAACCAGGTTTTCCTGAAATGGCTAAAATTTTCGTTAAATTCATTTTTATTAAAATTAGTATTAAGAATTTTATTTATTTTTTGTTTCTAAATATTTAGAAAACTTATCTTCCTTTTTTTGCTCCAAAGAATTTCATTCTATATTCCTGAAACGTTTTCCCTTCAGAAATATTTTTCAATTTCTTTTGTATTAAACGTTTTTTAAGAGATGAAATTTTATCTGTAAACAAAATTCCTTCAATGTGGTCATATTCATGCTGAATAACTCTCGCGATTAATCCGTCGAATACTTCCGTTTTCATTACGAAATCTTCTTCACAATATTCGATTGTAACAGTTGGTTTTCTGTACACGTCTTCACGTACATCTGGAATACTCAAACAACCTTCGTTAAATCCCCACTCTTCTCCTTCTTCCTTAACGATTTTAGCATTTATAAAAGTCTTTTTGAAACCTTTCAAATCTTTTTGTTCTTCTGAAGGAAGATCCTCATCATCACTAAAAGGCGTTGTATCTATAACAAACAAACGAATAGGCAGTCCAACCTGCGGTGCTGCAAGTCCAACTCCATACGCATTGTACATCGTCTCGTACATATTTGCGATCGTTTCTTTTAGATTTGGATATTCAGGTGTAACATCTTGCCCTACTTTTCTCAAAACAGGATCACCGTATCCTACAATTGGTAAAATCATTTGTTTTTGTTTATATTTTTAAGCTGTAAAAACAGAACCAAAGTTCTGATATTTCAGCTGGCAAAAATAGTAAAAAATAGTCAATGAATAATTCTATTGGGCTATTATATCATATTTTTTCCCCAGCCGTTAAAAATCTCAGCTATAATTATGCCAAAATCACTCGTACAATTCTTACCTTTGCTAGTAAACCTCTCTTTATGATTGATAAAATTTCAAAATTTACAAACAGCACTTCCTTTCTCAATGCTTCTAAAGTAACTATTGCATCTGTTGTTCCTGTTTTAGTTTTAAATTTTTTGGGTCATTTTGAAATTGGTTTTACTATTGCATTGGGAGCTTTTTATACTTATCCCAGTGATATTCCGAGTTCTTTAAGCCATAAAATTAAAGGATTAATTGCGGCTTCTTTCATTGTTTCAGGAGTAAATCTTTTGGTCAATCTTGTTTACCCGTATCCTTTTCTATTTTATATCTTTTTAGGTTTCCTATTGTTTTTATGCTCTATGATTTCGGTTTACGGGCAGCGAGCAACTTTAATTTCGTTTTCTGCTTTATTATCGATTTCACTTTCATTTGGACATTTGCACGAAGGCTGGGCAGCTTTTGAATATTCTGGTTTTATCTTTATTGGTGGAATTCTGTATTTAATAGTATCGCTTGTATTTCATTTTGTACAGCCCTATAAATATGTAGAATTGCAAATTGCCGAAGGAATAAAACTTACCGCCAAATATCTTAAATTAAGAGGTGATTTATGGAGTCCTGAAGCCAACAGAGAAGCTATTATTGAAAAACAACTGGCAATTCAGGTAGAATTAAATCTAATTCATGAAGATCTAAGAAAAATGCTGATTGGAAACCAGAATGCTTCTGGAACTACAAGCCAGAATAGAAAAATGCTTTTGGTTTTTATTACATTAGTTGAAATTCAAGAACTTGCTCTGTATACTTCATTTGATCACGAGAAACTTCACGAGAAATTTGCTAAACATCCTGATGTTTTAAGAACGTATCAAAATGTTGCTTACAAATTAGCCTCTACTTTAAAAAAACTTTCAAAAAACGTAAGCCATATTAGTGTTTATGTTGACAAGCATGATTTGAAAAACGAATTAGATGCTCTTGAGTTTGCCATTTTTGATTATGAAAAAACATTAGGAAAAGAAGAAGCTGCAGAAGGTGTTCTAATGCTGACGAATATGCTGAAATATGCCAAAAATCAAGTTGGAAAAATTAAAACTATCCAACGCGCACTTTCTTTGGCAATGCAGTCTTATAAATTAAAAGACAAAGATAAAGAGCTTGAAAAATTCCTAACGCCACAATATTATCCAATTCGGACTTTGATTGAGAATTTAAGTTATTCTTCTTCTATTTTCAGGCATTCGATAAGATTAACTATTACAATTCTAATTGGATTTTTCCTCGGGCAAGTTCTGCCTTTTCAAAATGTATATTGGATTCTGCTGACGATTGTTGTTATTATGCGTCCTGGTTACGGATTAACAAAAGAACGATCGTACAATAGAATGTTCGGAACTGTTTTAGGAGGATTTTTAGCTTTCGGAATTGTATCGGTTATTCAGAATCACGTAGCATTAAGCATTTTCTCTATTGTATGTATGCTTTTGGGGATTTCATTTACTCAAATTAACTATAAAGTCAGCGCAACATTTGTTACAATGTATGTGGTTTTTATTTACGGAATTCTTACGCCAAATATCAATGAAGTAATTCAATACAGAATTTTAGATTCACTTGCAGGTGCGATTTTAGCTTTTATAGCCAATCAATTTTTGTGGCCCGCTTGGGAATTTATTAATACGCCAATTCATATTGAAAATTCAATTCGGGCTAACCGAAATTATTTAAAAGAAATTGCAGATTTTTATAATAAAAAAGGAGAAGTTCCAACTTCTTATCGATTGGCAAGAAAAAATGCTTTTGTTGAAATAGGAAATTTAATGACCTCTTTTCAGCGCATGATGCAGGAGCCAAAATCAAAACAGAAAACAATGCCTTTGGTTAATAAATTGGTGGTTTTAAATCATTCTTTATTATCTGCTTTAGCGTCACTATCGACTTACATTCAATCACACCAAACAACTTCTGCTTCTGACTCTTTTAATTATATCATCAAGACTATTTTGGCCAATTTAGATCATTCGATTTCTGTTTTAAGAAATGAAGTTATAATACAAGATACTTTTTTTGAAAAAGAAGATGTCACTTTGCAATTTGAAGAATTAAAACGTAGGCATTTTACACGTTTGGCCGAAGATGATGATTTAGACAAAGAAACGCGTCAAGCCAAAATGCAGGAAGCGCAAATGGTAATTGAACAATTGATCTGGATGAGTAATCTGGCTGAAAAAATTCTAAAAAACACAACCGACCTAAAAGCAACAAATCCAGATTAATTCATCTGGATTTGTTTTTTATTCTAATATTTTAAAACCTAAACTTAATTTAGTTTTAAAACATCTGCTGTATGTTTTCTAAGCTCTGCCAAAAGCTCGGGTTTGTCATTTAAAGTTTGTCCGTAAGAAGGAATCATTGTTTTTAATTTAGCTTGCCACTCAGGTGTTTTAATTTGATTTGTAAAACATCTGCTAACTAGATCAACCATAATTGCTACAGCTGTAGAAGCACCAGGAGAAGCACCTAGTAAAACTGCTAGAGTTCCGTCATGCGTATTGATTACTTCTGTACCAAATTCCAGAATCCCACCTTCTTTTTCATCTTTTTTAATCACTTGAACACGTTGTCCTGCTTTTTCTAATTTCCAATCTTTTGAACGTGCTGTTGGAAGATATTCGCGTAAAGCTTTCATTCTGTCTTTTGGAGACTGACGAACCTGCTCAATTAAATATTTCGTTAATGGAATATTGTGATATCCTGCAGCCAGCATCGGAATTAAATTGTTACGTTTAATAGACAAAGGCAAATCTAAATAAGAACCATTTTTTAAGAAACGAGTCGAGAATCCTGCGAAAGGTCCAAAAAGAAGTGCTTTTTCACCATCAATTACACGAGTATCGATGTGAGGAACAGACATTGGAGGAGCTCCAACACTCGCTTTCCCGTACACTTTTGCTGCGTGTTTTGCAATTACCTCAGGATTTGTACATTTTAGCCATTGTCCGCTTACTGGGAAACCTCCATATCCATGCCCTTCTGGTACATTTGCTTTTTCTAACAAAGGCAATGAACCTCCACCTGCTCCAATAAATACAAATTTAGTATATGCTTTGCGAGTATTTCCAGTAGACAAATCTTTAATTTTAATTCTCCAAGATTTATCCTCGCGCTGTCTTAGTTTTTTAACTTCATGATTGAAGAACAAAGAAACACCATCAAGTTTTTCTAAGTAATTGAACATACTTCTTGTTAAAGCACCAAAATTCACATCGGTACCAATTTCCATATGCGTTGCTGCTAATTTTTCATCAGCATTTCTTCCTTCCATTACCAATGGCATCCATTTTTGAAGCTGCTCAAAATCGGTACTGAAAGTCATTTCAGAGAAAATCGGATTGCTTTGAAGCGCTTCGAATCTCTTTTTTAAATAATCTACGTTTTTATCTCCCCACACAAAACTCATATGAGGCACGCTTTTGATAAAATTATCCGGAGAAGGCACTTTGTTTTGCTGTACTAAATAAGACCAAAATTGGCGAGAAATCTCAAATGATTCTGCAATGCTAATTGCTTTTTTAGGATCGATACTGCCGTCTGCCTTTTCTGGAGTATAATTTAATTCACAAAAAGCAGAATGTCCGGTTCCTGCATTATTCCAAGCATCAGAACTTTCAGCTGCGGCAACATCTAATCTTTCGTAAATTTCAATTTTTATATCTGGTTGTAATTCTTTCAAAATTACTCCGAGAGTGGCACTCATTATTCCAGCGCCAATGAGTACTACATCACTATTTGAACGTATGGTTTCGTCAGGCATAACAGTATTTTTATTTAAAGTGCAAAGGTACTTTTTTAATTGCAAAAAAAAACTAATTTTTACAGGATAAAAGTTAGGATTTTCTAAAAACCATTAAATTATAAATAAAAAATTCGGCGAACAGCGTTATTTTTTTGCGGAAAGATAATCTTGAAGCAGAATTGTAGCAGAAATTTCGTCTATTAACCCTTTATTCTGACGTTGCTTTTTGCTTAAACCGCTGTCGATCATAGTTTGAAATGCCATTTTCGAAGTAAAACGCTCATCAACTCTAATCACTTTCATGTCTGGAAAAATATTTGAGAAATGAGTTGCAAAGCCGTTAATTACAGAAGCACTTTCCGAAGGCTGTCCGTTCATCTGTTTTGGTTCGCCAATTAAAACTGCCTCGACTTTTTCTTTAGCAAAATAATCTTTCAAAAAGTCAATCAAAGTATGAGTAGGAATCGTTGTTAGACCTGAGGCAATAATCTGCATTTCGTCTGTAACAGCAATTCCTGTGCGTTTTTGTCCGTAATCTATTGAGAGGATTCTTGGCATATTTTGAAATTTTTATAAAAGATTTAGAAAGTAAAATTATAATCTTTAAAGAGAGTCTTTATATTTTATAAAACCGAAAATGAAAACAATGTTTTTATCGGTATCAACTTCATAAACAGAAACGTAACCTTTAAAAACATAATCCCTAATATTTTCATCATCAAAATATCTTGATTTTTTAAAGAGAAAAGGATGTTTTAAATCTTTTTTAATATTTCTAAGCAAATCTTTCCTAAACTTTAGTGCTGCTCCAGGTTTATCTTTATAAATATAATGAACTTGTTCTTTTAATAATTTTAAAAATTCATTCGAAATTTTAATTGTCATATTCCGAAAATGTATTGTCTAAAATTGAATCAGCTTCATCTATTGAATACAACTTTTCATTACCACTTTTTAATTTAGCATAAGCTGCATGCACTTTTTTTTTATCATTTTCAAAATCAGAATCTTCTTCAATAATTGTCAATTCACTAGGAGAAAACTCACTTAATAACTTAAGTACTTTCTCTCTAATTTCTGGCTGAAATTCTAATCTAATCGCTTCCATAATACTTTCGTTTTCCTTACAAATATAAACCTTTTTAAATTCATGTTTTTTAAATTAAACTTAAAAACAAAAAAATCCGCCCTGAAAATTCAAGACGGACTTTTATCCAAATATTCAAACCTAAAAAATAACTCAATTTATCTTCCGAACAATCGTCCGAAAAAACCTTTATGTTCTTCTTCACCTGCATCTTCTTCCTCATTATAATTCGCGAACTTAGATTGTGATTTTTCATGTTCGTAAATCAGTTCCTTAATATATTCAACGTAAGTTCTCTTTTTTTCTTCTAAGAATCCTATTAGGTACTTTTCACTAAATTCAACTCCACTTGCTGCTTCGATCTGTAATAATTTTTTATACAAAGGTTCAATATGCATCGCAATTACTTCTTGCGGTACTGCTTGTCTTCTTCCAAAATAATTTACAATAACGTCATTTTCGTCGCGGGCAATTTCAAAATCTGTAATTACCCAATAGTATCTTCCAGACTTTGCAAGGTTTTTTACAATAGCATGAAAGTTTTTCCCGTTTTTAAGATTTTCCCAAAGCACTTTAAAAATAACTTTTGGCATATCTGGATGGCGTATGATATTATGAGGTTGCCCCATTAATTCATAGTCTTCGTAACCACAAACATCTACAAACACTTCGTTTGCATATTCGATAATACCGAAAGCGTTTGTTTTACTCATAATAACCTGAGTTTTGTCCCAGCTTACTTCTTTATCAATGATTACTCTGTTTTGAAGGTGATTTTCTTGATTCATATTTTACTGCTTATATGATTATTTTATGGAATGGAATGTTGATCAACACTGCGAAATTAAAGCGAAGAAAAAACACAAAGCCTGACTTTTGTCATATTTTGACATAAAAAAAACTTTTAGGAGTAATTAAATACCTTTTAAACCAAATGGCTTTTTTAAAGTTTTACAAATAAGAAACAAAAAGTTAAACTTGTAACATTTTCGATCCGTTTTGCTTTTTTGCATTTCTACAAATACGTTATCTTTGCCAAAAATTTAAACGTATGAATTCTTTACAGACTATAATCGAACAAGCTTGGGAAAACAGAGCTTTATTACAAGAAAAAACTACAACTGATGCCATTAGAGAAGTTATCGAATTGGTAGACGCAGGAAAATTACGTGTTGCTGAACCAGTTGGTGACAAATGGCAGGTAAACGAATGGGTTAAGAAAGCGGTTGTAATGTATTTCCCAATTCAAAAAATGGAAACATGGGAATCTGGTATTTTTGAATACCACGACAAAATGTTGCTAAAAAGAAATTATGCTGAAAAAGGAATCCGTGTAGTACCAAATGCAGTTGCTCGTTATGGAGCTTACATCTCAAGCGGTGTTATCTTGATGCCAAGTTACGTAAACATTGGTGCTTATGTTGACGAAGGAACAATGGTTGACACTTGGGCAACTGTAGGAAGCTGTGCTCAAATTGGTAAAAATGTTCACTTAAGTGGTGGTGTTGGTATTGGTGGAGTTCTTGAGCCATTACAAGCAGCTCCAGTTATTATCGAAGACGGTGCTTTTATTGGTTCTCGTTGTATTGTTGTTGAAGGTGTTCACGTTGGTAAAGAAGCAGTTCTTGGAGCTAACGTATGCTTAACAGCGTCGACTAAAATTATTGATGTTACAGGCGATGAGCCTGTTGAAATGAAAGGTTTTGTTCCTGCTCGTTCTGTTGTTATTCCTGGAAGCTATACTAAGAAATTTGCTGCTGGAGAATACCAAGTTCCTTGTGCATTAATTATTGGAACTCGTAAACCATCTACAGATTTAAAAACTTCTTTAAACAATGCACTTCGTGAATACGATGTTGCTGTATAGATTTAAAAAATCATAATATTATGAGGGCGGTAAAAACCGCCCTTTTTTTATACCTTTTTTAAATAATTAAATAAAAATCTTACAAATAATAAAAAGTAAGAAAATTATTCTAAATTTGCATTTTTAAAAAATCTTCTAAAGACAAGAAGATGATTTATTTACATGCCTTTTTAATGAAAAACTATACATTTAGCTTAAAGTTATTCCTTTATCGATATTTCATAATTTTTTTAATTTATCAAATTTGCAATATCTTTTTTTATGTTTTGAATACTAAATATTTTGACCACATAACAGCTCAAAATATTTTAGGAAGTGTTTTGTTTGACCTTTCAGCGATTTCATATATAACTTTTATTTTCTTAATAGCACATGCAATTCCAGGAAACTTTAAGTATCGCGAAACCTATCAAACCGTATTAAAAATTTCTTTCTATTTAATTAATCTTCTGTTCATCGCAGCGAATCTAATTGATATTATATATTTCCGATTTACGGGGAGAAGAAGCACTTTTAGCATGATTACTGCGAAAGGAATGGAAAAAGAAGCTTTAGGCCTGCTTCTTTCTTTTATAAAAGAATTTTGGTATATCCCATTATTATTTACAATTCTTAGCATTCTTTTTTGGAAATCAATCCCAAATTTTAAGAACAAAAACGAGATAAAAAGTTTCACAAAAGAAAAGTTCCTAAAACAATCTTTTTATTTTTTAACCTCAGTTTTTCTATTGCTAATAGTCGGTCGTGGAGGATTTCAAAAAAAACCTCTTCGAATTGTAGATGCAGCCAAATATAGTTCTCTCAATAATGCTCCGCTTATCTTAAATACACCTTTCTGTATATTAAAAACAATATCTCAAAAAGAAGATATTGACAAAGTAAATTATTTTGACAAAAAACATCTTGACTCGATCTACAAACCAATCTTATCTTTTAAAGGCACAAAAACGGTAAACAAAAAAAATGTTGTAATCATCATTCTGGAAAGTTTTGGCCATGAAAATATCAGCAAAAAACAAACTCCTTTTTTAGATTCGCTGATAACAAAATCTTATTATTTTAAAAATGGTTTTGCCAACGGAAAAGTATCTATAGACGCTGTTCCTTCAATTATTTCGAGCATACCTAGTTTAATGAATAATTCTTTTATCATTTCTAGCTATTCTTTGGACAAAACGAATAGTTTGCCCAAGATTCTAAAAAAAGAAGGTTATGAAACTTCTTTTTTCCACGGTGCTTTTAATGGAAGCCAAAATTTTGATCAATATGCAAAAGCTGCAGGATTTGAAAAATACTTTGGCAAAGATGAATATATCGGTCCCGAAGCTTTTGATGGAAAATGGGGGATTTTTGATGAAGAATTTTTACAGTTTTTTGCTGGAAAATTATCTAGTTTTAAAGAACCTTTCTTTAGCACTATTTTTACCATTTCTTCTCATAATCCATACAAAATACCAGAGCGATACAAAGATAAATTTCCTAAAGGAACAACAGTCGTTCAGGAAAGTATAGCGTATACTGATTACTCTCTAAAACTTTTTTTTGAAAACGCTAAAAAACAAAAATGGTATAACAATACATTATTTGTAATTTCTGCCGATCATACTTCCTCTAGCGGAGAATCAGAAATAGATAAAACAATCATTGGTAAATTTCATATTCCAATTTTATTTTTTGACCCAGGCAATCCAAATTTTTCTGGTGTAGACGAAAAGAACTTTCAACAGATCGATATTATGCCAAGTATAATAGACTATCTCGGCATAAAAACAGATTTAATTTGTTTCGGAAAAAGTTTTAAAAGCAATCTAAATTTTGCCGTCTTCTATTTACAAGGAATTTATCATTGCGTTCAAGACGATTACTATCTGGCCTTTGCAAACAATCAAGTTATTGGATTATATAATTGGAAAAAAGATCCTTTACTAAAAACCAATTTACAAAATCAAAATACATTCAAGACAATAGAAATTTCAAATTTTTTGAAAGCCTATATTCAAAACTTTAACGAAAGAGTTATTGATAATAAACTTAGCTTTTAAAATGCTTATTTCTTTTTTTGCAGTTTTATAAGCTTCGCATATTTCATATAAGAGAAAAAAGCTTGAATCATTGCAATTGATAATCCGTCAAGACCATTAAATATCCCTTTTTTAAAGAAATAGCAACGAACAAAAGCTACAGTTCCGTTAAGAACAGGCTTAAAAGCATTTATTCTTTTTCCTTGATCATATAATTGCTGCGCATGCCAGCCAGAATATTGATTCTTTTTAGCAATAATCTGATCAAAAGAATCCCATCCGTAGTGCAAAATATGAACTGCGACTTTTTTCTCATTTTGAGCTACAATTTTTTGGTGCACTTTAGATTCTGAAGGATGAGCCGTTTGTTTATTAAAAAAACGAACTTTATGATCTGGGTACCAACCTGAGAAGTCAATTAATTTATCAGCTAGAAAGTTTTTTACTCTAAAACTTAAAGCATCATGATTTCCATCTAGATATTTTTTATTAAGTATAAATTCTTCAGCATCTTTGTCTAGAAATTCATCTGCATCAAGGTTTAAAATCCAGTCATTTTTACAAAAAGGCAATCCGTGCGTACGCTGCGGACCATCTCCTAAAAATGCCTGCTGAATAACTTGTGCTCCTTTTTCTTTAGCTATTTCTACCGTACGATCTTTACTGAAAGAATCTACAATAATAACTTCATCACAAACTTTAAACAAGGCATCTATACATTTTCCAATGTTTTTTTCTTCATTGAAAGTAATAACCAAACCGCTAATTCCCATTGTTAATTTAAATTTATTGAGCACAAAAATATAACTTTTTAATTTAGTTTATTTAATCTTATTAATACCATCGCTTGTGCACTTCATAAAATAGTTTGTATTTTAGCCATCAAATTGAACAAAAAAACCAAATGAGAATATTAGTCATTCAGCAAAAAAGAATTGGAGACGTTTTAACAAGCACAATAATATGTAATAACTTGAAGAGCAAGTTTCCTAACTCTACAATTGACTATATGTGTTATCCAAATTCGATTGATGTTCTAAAAGAAAATCCGAATATCGATAACATTATTCCGGTGACTAATAAAATCAGAAAATCGACTTTTGGGTTTATTAAATTCATTTTTGAGATTCGAAGAAAAAAATATGACGCTGTAATAGATGTGTACAGCAAATTAGGAACTAACTTAATTACGTTTTTTTCTGGAGCAAAATATAAAGTTTCCTACCATAAATGGTATTCCAACATATTTTACAATTACAGCTACGAGCGTTTTGATGCTATAAAATCAGAATACGGTTTGGCAATTGAAAACAGATTGTTGCTTCTTAAACCTTTTTTCTCTGAAAAAATAACCAATGTAAAACCGAAAATCTATTTAAAAGAATCTGAGATTACCGAAGCAAAGAATCTTTTGAATAGCTATAATATCGATCCTGAAAAGCCATTAATTATGTTTGGTATTTTAGGAAGTGAGCATTATAAAACCTATCCGCTTGAAGGAATGGCAAAAATTATTGATTTCACAGTAGCCAAAACAAACGCTACTATTCTCTTTAATTATATTCCAAACCAGAAAGAGCAAGCTTTGGAGGTTTATAATCATTGTTCTGAAGAAACTAAAAAACATATCGTTTTTGATTTATATGCTACAGATTTACGTCAGTTTTTAGCAATACTTTCTCAATGTGAGATGTTGATAGGAAACGAAGGTGGCGCTGTAAATATGGCAAAAGCACTTGAAATTCCAACATTTTCAATCTTTACTCCTTCTGTTAGAAAAGAAACATGGCAGTTATTTGAAAATGAGGCTAAAAATGCTTCAATTCACTTAAAAGACTTAAAACCAGAAATTTACGAGAAGCATACAGAACAATACATCAAAGAACATACTTTTGAATATTATGCGGAATATCCGTTAGAACTTCTGCTGGAAAAATTAGAAGCTTATTTTCAAGAGTATAAAAACTGAAAAAGCAAAAGCATCGTCAATGAATAACGAAAAGCAAAAATTATCTGTTCTGATTATTACGCTTAACGAAGAACAGCATATACAATCCCTTCTTGAAGATATTGATTTTGCTGATGAAATTATTGTTGTAGATTCTTACAGCACCGATAAAACGGTACGCATTGTGGAATCTTTTAAAAACGTAAAATTAATTCAGAATCATTTTGTTGATTACACTTCTCAACGAAATTTTGCTTTGGATCAAGCTAAAAATTCATGGATTTTATTTGTTGATGCCGATGAAAGATTAACGCCAGAATTAAAATCTGAAATTGTTACTGCTATTAATACTGAAAATAAAGCAAGTGCTTATTTTATCTACCGTATTTTTATGTTCAAAAAAAGCAGACTGCAGTTCAGCGGGTGGCAAACTGATAAAATTTTTAGGCTTTTTAATAAATCAAAGTGCCGATATAATGAAGAAAGAAAGGTTCATGAAAAACTAATTGTAAATGGCTCTATTTCTACTTTAAAAAACAAAATCATACATTATTCTTATTCTTCGTACGAAGATTATAAATCAAAAATGTATAATTATGGAATTCTTAAGGCCAATGAAAAATTCAAACGAGGAGTAAAACCTTATTTTTTATTGCTTTTATTCCATCCTTTGTATACTTTCTTGTACCAGTTTATAATCCGTTTTGGTTTTCTGGACGGAAGCAAAGGCGCAATAATATGCTATTTAAATGCATACAGCGTTTTTATTCGTTATAAAGAATTAAGAAGAATTACTTCTTCCAGAATTTAAGTTTCTTTTTCAGGCGTTTTTTTCTGAAAAATTTCTCTTGAAAATCTGAAGTATATTTCCACAAAGTATCAAAAATCTTCTCTTCAGGTTCTCCATAAAACTTAGCATATTCGTTGCTCATTACAGCTACCATTTCCTTTAGCGGAGTTAGTCTGCATAAGTTTTTCATACGCATTTCAAAAGACATTGAATCATGAAATTCCATTCTATTCAAATCTACCAGAAAGAAATCATAATTTCCGCTGGCATTCTTTTTTATTAAGGTATTTCCAGGCGAATGATCCAAAAATTCAATTCCCTTTTCGTGAAGATCAAAACTAAATTTAGTAAACTGTCTCAAGATATTTTCGCGGTCTGGAAAATCAGGTATTTCTACCAATTCTCTATAAGTAAGATCACATTCTAACTGTTCGCTTACATAAAAACTTTTTTCTAAACCAATTATCGACGAAAATTCGGCAAAAGCTATAGGTTCTGGAGTTCCAACGCCCAGTTCCAACAATTTATTAGCAAACTCAAAAGAACGTTTTGCTTTTGATTTTCTGAAGTATTTATAAGCGATTTTATTGATAAAGTGCGGAACTTTAAACGATTTTATGTTTATTTTTTTATCGTCTAAATCAAAAAGTTTTATCTGATTGCGCTGGCCAATAACAAAGTCCTCTCCTTTTGTATTGAAAAAACGAATATATTCAAGAAGAATATTTTCAAATTTTTCATATCCGCGATTTAATCTTAAAATCATAAAAATTGTTTCAGCAAATTTAGCTAGTTTTACCAACTAATAAAAACTATTTCGAAGATAATGCATATTACTCTTATAAGTTTAGACAACTGGGGGCTCAACAAACATATAGCTACTGACTTAGAAAAACAAGGGCATACTGTTCGCCACATTGATTTTAATACTTTCAAATATAAATATCCTACTATATTTCATAAAGCCTACAATGTTGTATTAAAAGCGTTCTTTAAAACAAACTTAAAACATCAGCATTACGGAAAAGAAATCATCAGGGAATTAAAGAAAAATGACCAGATTCAAGATGTAATTCTAACTATAAAAGGAGATTTTATAACTCCTAAAAGCATTTTAGAATTTAAAAATTACACTAAAAAATCGATCGGATTTTTTAATGATAATATCTATCGTTGCCCAAAAATCAAACGAGTTTTGCATTGTTTTGATGAAGTTTTTTCGTTCGAAAAAGAAGACTGCGAAAAATACAATTTAAAGTTTGCATCAAATTGGATTTACAACTCGGAAACTGCAATAAATACAGATCAATTTGAATATGATGTTTTCAATATCAGCTCAATTGATAAAAGGCTTCCAATTTTAAAAAAAATTGCTTCTAATTTAGCTTCGCAGCATTCAAAATTTAAATTCATTGTTTACGATAAAAAACAAAAAGACAATGATGAAAACATTACATACATAAGAAGTCATATGCCTTTGAGTGAAGTGAATGATTACATTAATCGCTCAAAAGTACTTTTAGATATTAACCGACTGGGCCAGAGCGGACTTACTTTTAGAGTTTTTGAAAGTTTGGGCTTAGAAAAAAAGCTTATAACTACAAATGCAGATATTAAAAACTACGATTTTTACAACCCAAATAACATTTTAGTTATTGACGAAAAAAATCCAATTATACCTGTAGCTTTTTTCGAAAATAAATATGAAAAAATTCCAGACTCCATTTACAATAAGTACACTTTAAAAGGCTGGACTGAGAATGTTATTTTCAAAAATAATTAGTTAGAGCCTTAAAACCCAAAGGATAATTTTTCAGTATTCATTTTTAAACAAATTGTTAGTCAATCTTGTAGGTATTTAATTCTAATTTAAGATATTTTTAACCTTAAAATTTTTGCATGTAGTACTTGTTTAGTACTTTTGCGCAAATTTGGAATTTGTAAAAAATATCTCAACAAAAAATTATTTCCTCAAAAATGACATTAAATTTCTGCGTTTATTTAATACCTATATTATTTGTTCTCATTATTTCTGTATTATTTACAAATAAGTTAGTAAAGATAGAAGTGCTCAACGTTCGCTATCCTGAAATTGATGGTTTAAGAGGTTATTTGGCTTTTTTTGTTTTCTTACATCATAGTTATATTTGGAGAATTTTCCTTAAAGATGGTGAATGGAAAGAACCCGAATCTAATTTGTTTAATCACTTTGGGCAAACTACTGTTGCTTTCTTCTTTGTTATTACTGCTTTTTTATTCACTCTAAAATTGATCAATAGTAAAAGTAAAAACAAAGAAATAAACTGGACAGCTTATATCAAGGCTCGTTGGTACAGGCTTTTCCCGATGTATCTTTTTTCTGTTTCTATTATTTTTATAATTGCAGGTTATTTAACAGATTTCAAATCTAAAATCACCTTTTCTGAAAATGTAGAAGCTACACTTTCATGGATATTTTTCAATGTGAAAAAAGGATTAAACATCAACGGCTTAGAAGATAGCTTCTTATTAAACGCCGGTATAACTTGGACATTACCATATGAATGGGTCTTCTATCTTTTACTCCCTCTAATTGCATTATTTTTTAAGATCAAAGTAAATCTGAAAACGTTACTGATTTTTAGTTCAATTGCCGCTGTTGTAATGATTATAAATGGATCCTCATTAAGACATTTTTCGCCTTTTATTGGCGGAATTATTAGCGCGTTGGTAGTTAGCAGTAAAAAATTTGAAAACATTTTAAAACAAAAAAAATATACTTTCTTAGCTATTTTACTATTAGCTTGCTCTATATATTTTTTCAATAGCGGAAGAAAACCCATTCCTGTCATTATCACGTCAATTGTATTTATAATGATTGCTTCTGGAAATAGTTTTTTTGGACTTTTGTCAAACACTTTTTCTCGCAAATTTGGACAAATAACCTATAGTATATATTTATTGCATGGAACATTATTGTTTGTTGTCTTTTATTTTTTTATCGGATTTGAAAAGGCTAAAAATTTAACCGATTTTGAATTTTGGTCAATTATTACTTTATCCGTTTTTCCGTTAATTTTTATTAGTCAATTAACATTCAAATACATCGAACGCCCTTTAATGGAATTAGCAAAGACAAAATTTGAATCTTCTCCAATAAAATCATAAGTAGTTTGCGATTAGAAAGTCGTCTCAAAAACTAAAAACTCTGCCATTTTAAAAACTCTAAAAAGCTTTTACAAGTAAAATTTATAACTTTGTAATCTTAATTGAGTATATATAATTGTAAAATGAACGAGGAAATCATCAACGCATACGAAGTAATAAAAGAAGGCGGTATAATTTTATATCCAACAGACACTGTTTGGGGAATTGGGTGCGATGCTACAAACCCAGATGCCGTTGCTAAAATTTATAAATTAAAACAGCGTGCAGAAACACAAAGCATGATCGTTTTAATGAATGGCGAAAAGATGATTTACAATGTTTTCAAAAACATTCCTGAAGTTGCGTGGCAAATCTGGGATTTATCAGATAAACCAACGACTTTAATTCTTGATGATGCTCGAAACGTTGCCCCAAATATCATTGCTGCTGACAAATCTTTAGGAGTTAGACTGGTAAAAGAGCCTTTTTGCTATAAATTAATGGAAAGAATGAAAAAACCTTTGGTTTCAACTTCTGCAAATATTTCAGGTCAGCCTACTCCAATTGCCTTCAAAGACATTAGTCCTGAAATTATTAATGGGGTTGATTACGTCGTAAAATTAAACCAAGACAAAATAAACGGAAAGTCTTCTACGATAATCAAATTAACAAACGATTCGCAGGTAAAAGTAATCCGTAAATAATGTTGAATTGTGAATGGTTAATTGTGAATTCACTTTAAATCTAAAAAACTTAGAATCTTAGCAACTTAGACAGTTTTCAAACTCTCAATCAACCAATCGATATCTTCTTTGGTATTATAATGACTGAATGAAATTCGGAGATTTGGTAATTTTAAATCGGTCTCCGAAAGCATTTCGTTTAAAACGTGTGAAGGTTTTATGCTTCCAGATTGGCACGCACTTCCTCTCGAAACCGCAATTCCTTTCATGTCTAAACTAAAAAGCAGCATCGAAGTTTTATCTGATGAAAATGGCAGAATAATATTGATGATATTGTAGAAATCATCTTTTTTTCCATTAATTCTAAAATCAGGAAAATGAATTTCCATTTGCTCAATCAGATAATTCTTGATTCCTAAAATATAAGCTCTTTCTTCATCTAATTTTTCGTAAGAAATAGACAAAGCCTTTGCCATTCCAGCAATTTGATGCACAGCTTCCGTTCCAGCGCGAAGACCTTTTTCTTGTTCGCCTCCAAAAAGTAATGGTTGCAAACCCGAATTTTTTCGAACAAAAGCAAATCCGATCCCTTTTGGTCCATGAAATTTATGCGCGCTTGCTAAAATGAAGTCAATTGGAGTCTTTTGAAGATCGATTTCCGTTTTCCCAACAGATTGAACTGTATCTGAATGAAACAATGCATTATATTGCTTGCAAATCAAACTAACACGATCCAGATCTAAAATAGTTCCTGTTTCGTTATTAACATGCATTAAGCTGACTAATGTTTTCTTTTCATCAGACAATAAATTAGATAAATGCGTTAGATCTAAGCTTCCATCAGCATTTACATTTACATAATCGACCTGAATATTATATTCCTCTTTAAGCGCCCAAACTGTATGCAAAACAGCATGGTGCTCAATTTTTGAAGTAATAATTCTTTCTACTTTTAAATCTTCAACTGCAGAACGCAAAATCCAGTTATCAGCTTCAGTTCCGCCAGAAGTAAAAATTATTTCCTGAGCTGTGCAATTTAAATGTTTTGCAATGCTTTTTCTAGAAAGTTCTAAAATCGTTTTACCATTTCGCCCAAAACTATGCGTAGACGAAGGATTTCCATAATCCTCCAGCATAACTTTTGTCATTTCCTGAATTACTTCAGGACGCATTGCTGTTGTTGAGGCATTATCAAGATATACTTTTTTCATCGCTGCAAAGTTACAAAATATCAATTGTGAAAACTTAAACATAATCTGGCATTTTTTTCACTATTTTTGACGCAAATAAATTTTTACGATGAAAAAATACGCTGCCCTTTTATTATTTGCCCTTTTTCTAAATGGATGCGATGATGGGGATTTAACTGTAGACACTATCGATTTTGTAGACGCAGATTCTCAAGCTTGTGATCCGGAAACAAACACTTTAATCTATAAATTAAAAACTCAGGAAGCCCTTTTATTACAAATGCCTGAAGGTAAAATTATTAATGATCCTGGAACTTATTCTTACCCAATCGATTCAAAAGGTACTGGGTCTTATCGTGTTGTTTATAGAGCTTATGATGGAACTGTAGCAACTGCAAACATTTGTGGTACAATTCCTCCAAGCACGCCAAAAGTAACAGAAGAATGGATTGCAACTGATGGAGTAATTGAGATTACAACTAGTCAAGATGAAAGAGATATTTCAACTAATCCTGATGACGGAAGTAGAATACATGGTTATAATCATACTATTATTTTTAGAAATATAACGTTTAATAAACCAGCTGGAGATCAAACAGAAGAAAAATTTGATTTTGGAACCTATACAACTTCGATTACACCAGCCGATTTAACTTTCAAAACCAATCCAAACGGCTCGGCTTATGAGTGCGATGAAGTTAGTAGAGTTTACAACTACAATAACTCATTTTACATATCGATTGATGATATAGATCCTGCTTTAATTGTCAATACACCTACTAACGGTGTGCCACGTACAAGTACAATAAAAGCTGATCAAAATAAAGTATATTATAAAACTGCGAAAGCAGAAACAGGATCGATTACTCCAGCTTTTATTTGTTCAAAAGTACAGCCGGCTTCTCCAGCAATTGAGGAAACATGGACAGGTCAACTTGGTGTAGCAGCTACGAGTGGAATTATTGAAGTAACCACTACTTTAACTGGACAAGTTTATGAGCATACTATTGTTCTTAAAAATGTAATTTTAGAAAAAGATAATAGTCATTTCAGATTAGGAAGCAGTTTTGTTCTAGGGAAAATTGACAGGGTTGCAACTAACTAAAATGCATTGATATTCGGAAGAAATCAATAAAAATAATTCTTACAAAAAAACGTCTGTTTTTCAAAGCTGATTTTAAACCTAAATCAGATGAAAAACAGACGTTTTTTTATGCTTAAATAAAGCGTTCTAAAACTTCAAAAAAGCAATTTTATTTATTGCTTTGTCTAATATAAACTTCGGTTGCACCAAGTCCGTATTTTTGATAATTGGCATCTTGAAAATCAATTCCGTCGTAACGGCCTAATAAAAAATCAAGTTCTGCTTTTAAAATTCCTTCACCAACACCGTGAATAAAAACGATTTTCGGAATGCGGTTTCTTATCGCAAATTCGATATGTCTTTTTGCCGTTTCGGTTTGCAATGTCAAAATATCATAGTTTGACATTCCGCGTTTATTTGGAACCAATTTTTCGATGTGCAAATCAAATTCTGGAACGCCAAAATCACGTTTATCTTTCTTTTCTTTGACAAAACTTCTCGGTTTTGGCTCCGTTTTCTCTTTTGAAACTTCATCTAAATCAATTCTTTTAATAGAATTCATTAAATTACTGGTTTCTTGAACTTTAATTAATTCATTGACTAAAAATGTCATCATAAATCCATCCGTAGTTTCGATTAAAACTTCGTTGTTTTTAACCGAAACTACTGTTCCGTTTATGGCTTCATCGAGTACTGAAACCTTATCTCCTTTTGCCAGCATTCTACTCTTCTTTATCGTTATGTTTACTTGGCGTTTTTGCGCTCAACTGCATCATTCCAAACATAAAAACTACAATTGCAATAATCATGATATAGATGTTTTTTTCTTCAGAAACCTGCTCATACAACGCAACCGAAATCGCAAGAATCATTATTAAAATTTTAAAAGCTTTCATTAATTCAAAGTTTAAGATTTCAAAAGTATAAAACTTTCATATAGTACTCCTATTCTACTTCAAACGTTTGTCATATTTTTTTAGTAAAATTGCAAAAAAGATTCACCATGAGTTTAGAGAAATATATGATTCCGTGTATGTTCAAAACGATCTTCGGTTTTGACTGTTTAGGATGCGGATTTCAGCGTTCTTTATTCCTACTTTTTCAGGGCGAATTTTTAGCTGCTTTTAAAATGTATCCAGCCATATATTCTTGCCTTTTACTATTTGTTTTT
>Ga0160502_100393_pt1 | contig 33692 bp, 37 predicted proteins | sample DIDnMG_14_FD_108237 | JGI IMG/M metagenome (GOLD analysis project Ga0160502, IMG submission 108237) | Enriched soil microbial communities from UW Madison campus, WI, USA - DID2933_E24_Xylan MG | ecosystem: Environmental > Terrestrial > Soil > Unclassified | place: USA: Madison, Wisconsin... | reverse complement strand
GCACTTTTATTCTGAAATAAATTCAGAACCAGACAAATTCTATATTATGAACATACACGAATATCAAGGAAAAGAAATTTTAGCGAGTTACGGAGTACGCGTACAACGCGGAATCGTGGCTAATAATGCAGTTGAAGCTGTGGCCGCTGCAAAACAATTAACTGCCGAAACTGGAACAGGATGGCATGTAATTAAAGCACAAATTCACGCAGGTGGTCGTGGAAAAGGTGGTGGAGTTAAGCTGGCAAAAAACTTACAACAAGTTGAAGAGTTAGCAGAACAAATCATCGGAATGCAGTTAATTACTCCTCAGACTCCGCCTGAAGGTAAAAAAGTTAACAAAGTATTAGTAGCTGAAGATGTTTACTATCCTGGAGAAAGTGAAACTTCTGAATTTTATGTTTCTGTTTTATTGAATAGAGGTACAGGACGCAACATGATTATGTATTCTACTGAAGGTGGAATGGATATCGAAGAAGTTGCTGAGCATACTCCACACTTGATCTTTACTGAAGAAATCGATCCTTCTGTTGGATTACAAGGTTTCCAAGCTAGAAGAGTTGCTTTCAACTTAGGTCTTTCTGGAAATGCTTTCAAAGAAATGGTTAAATTCATCGACGCACTTTACAATGCTTACATTGGTTCTGATGCTTCTATGTTTGAAATCAACCCAGTTTTAAAAACATCTGATAACAAAATCTTAGCGGTTGATGCTAAAGTTAACATCGACGATAACGCTTTATACAGACAACCTAAATATGCTGAAATGAGAGATATCCGTGAGGAGAATCCAATCGAAGTTGAAGCTAAAGAAGTTGGTCTAAACTATGTTGACCTTGACGGTACTGTAGGATGTATGGTAAACGGAGCTGGTCTTGCAATGGCAACTATGGATTTAATTAAATACGCTGGTTTTGAGCCTGCTAACTTCCTTGACGTTGGTGGAACTGCTGATGCTAAACGTGTTGAAACTGCTTTCAGAATTATCTTGAAAGATCCAAACGTAAAAGCTATCTTAATTAACATCTTTGGAGGTATTGTTCGTTGTGACCGTGTTGCTCAAGGTGTTGTTGATGCTTACAAAAACATGGGAGACGCTATCAATGTGCCAATTATCGTTCGTTTGCAAGGAACAAATGCTGAAATTGCAAAAGAATTAATTGACAACTCTGGTATGCCAATCTTATCTGCAGTTCAATTCCAAGAAGCTGCTGACCAAGTTAAAGCTGCACTTTCTTAATTAAAATAAGAAATCAATTTATATAGAAATCCCTTCATGTATGAAGGGATTTTTTTTTGTAGTCAATTTAACCGCAAAGGGCGCAAGGTTTTTTGTCAAGAATTATGAATACAAACGCAAAGTTCGCAAAGCTGTATGTTGACAATAGCCACGAATTCACGAATTATTTTCAAAGATTGTAAAAAAATAAAATTCGTGAATTCGTGGCTAAAAAAAAAACTTTGCGAACTTTGCGTAATTCTTTGCGTGCTTTGCGGTTAAAATGAAGAATTATTTCAAAACAGTCGATAATTCTACAAGTTCAAATGCAGGGTCATGTTCTATGAATTCTCTAATCAGAGCAGCATGACCGGCACCGACTAAAATCATTATTTTGGTATCTGTAGTTTCAGTTAATTTCTGAATTAAAGAATACATGTATAAGTTTCTTTTGTACCAATTTGAAACTAAAGACGGTCCGGTAAAATCATCTGGATTTCCAGCTCTGTTGGCTACTTCCAAATACCATTGAATATTTTCATTTTCGGATTGTTTTGTATTGTAATACAGTATCATTTCTTGTAAGGAGCTTTTTCTAATTTTTTCGTTATGTTTTTTTTCGAAACTTGCAGTTATCGCTTTATTCTTCTCCATTAAGTCCTTCTGGTTTGCTTTTTCCATTGCCATCATTAAACTGTCATATGGGAAAGATGTATAAAGATTCATTCCGTATAATTTTTTATGATTCAGTTTCTTTGCAGTGCGAAGTGCCAGTTGTGTTATTTCGCTTTTATTAGTTTTAAAAAGACTGTCGGTATTTTTATTATAAAACTTGTCTAAGTCGGCTTGTTTTTTAAATTCCCATTCCACAAATATTTTATCAGGACCAAATTTTTTGATTTTTTCACTCATTATTTCGAGTTCCTTTTGGCTCTTCTCAGACATGATGTTGAAATTATTTAGTTGAGCAACGTCAAGACCTGGATTGGCGTAATGAAAAGTTCCAACCAATAATATTTGTTTTTTCTTTGTTTGAGCAGAAGATAAGTTTAATGTAATAATTGCGAGTAATAAAATGATTTTTTGCATGACGGTTTGTTTTTAAATTCATGACAAATCTATGCTGTCTTTTAACCTCTATTTTTTGTTTTTGATGAACGTAGGATTTCATTTGACTAACTGCTTAAATTTCTATTTCAAAATGTTCGTGTAACATTTTTGATAGTTCATCCCAAAAAAAGTATGTTTTAAATAAATATAATTTTCTATTTAAGGCTTAATTGTATTTTTGGATTAATTATCAAAAATTATGAAATCAAAAATTCCCTTTTACTATCATATTATCTTTTTCGTTTTATTATTTCTAACCTATATTTTCTGGGATATTGGGCTAAATAATAGAGATATAAAAATAGTCGTAAAAGCTATTTATTTAGGGATTACTCCAGCTTATTTATTGGCAGTTTTTATTATCTACATTCTCAATTTTTATTTCTTTTGTAATTGGTTTTTAAACAAAAAGAAATTATTGTTTTATATTCTAACAATTCCAGTTTCATTATTACTTTTTACGGCTGTTCGTTATTTTTTGGAAGAAGTTGTTATGTATAATATTACTGGAATACACAACTATTATGATGAAGCAAGAGAAATAACCTATTACATAAAAGATAATTTTTTCTACGGATTGCCGGCTGTAATTTTAAGTGCATTAACTTTTTTGTTTTGGCAGTTTCATACTACGCAACATCAAAATCAGGAGTTGCTTTTGGAGAATAAAAAAGCCGAATTTCAAATACTAAAAGCTCAGGTTAGTCCGCATTTTTTGTTTAATACATTGAATTCTTTTTACAGTCAATTAATCTTAAAAGATGATGAAATGGCTGCAGATGTTCTGGTTCTTTCTGATTTGCTTCGATACGTAATTACAGAAACCGACAAAGATGAAGCAATACTTTCAAAAGAAATTCAATTTATTCAAAACTATATTCATTTACAGAAAAAACGATTCGAAGATCAGCTTTATCTCGATTTTTCTGTTGAAGGAAATTATACAAATGAAAAAATTCTTTCTTCAGTATTAATTCATTTTATAGAGAATGTTTTTAAGCATGGAAAATTTAACAATGAGGAAGAAAAAGCTGTTATTTCAATTAAAGTAAAAGAAACTTTTTTAGAAATATCAACTTTTAATTATAATGTTGGAGGCGAAAATTATTCATCAACCGGAATTGGTTTTGAGAATTTAACAAAAAGGCTCGAATACACATACAAAGATCAATTTCAACTTGAAAAAACAGAAGAAAATAATACCTTTAAAACTTACTTAAAAATACCACTAAAGAAATAATTTATGGCTTTTAAATGCATAATTGTTGACGATGAACCGCCTGCAACTCGAATTTTAGAAAATTACATCGGGAAAGTAAATTTTCTAGAAAAAGTCGGTGTTTTTAATGATGCATTAAAAGCATTGGAATTTTTGAATACGCAATCTGTTGATGTGATTTTCTTAGATATTCAAATGCCTCAATTAACAGGTTTGCAGATTTCTAAAATTATTTCTAAAGACATAAAAGTCATTTTTACAACAGCATATCCTGACTTTGCTTTAGAAGGTTTTGAGTTGAATGCCGTCGATTATTTACTGAAACCTATTTCGTTCGAACGTTTCTATCAGGCAGTTTCAAAATTGAATTCAGAGCCTAAAATAGAAATTTCAAATCAGACCAATTTGCCAGATTTTCTTTTCGTTAAAACAGATGGAAAAAATAAATTTCAGAAAGTATTTTTGACGGATATTTTATATGCAGAAAGTCTCCAGAATTATGTTTGTATTCATACTTCAAAACAGCAGATTATAACGCATTCATCTTTGAAAAATGTAATTGAATCTCTTCCAGAAAATGAGTTTATTCAGATTCATAAATCGTATGTTGTTTCTTTAAAACATATCGAATCGACAGATAATTTTTCTGTTTTTATAAATGGAAAAGAATTGCCGATTGGTGCAACTTTTAAAGAAACCTTTTTTGATAAGATTGAGGAAAATAAGATTTAAAAAAAGATAGCCACGAATTCACGAATTATTTTTGATAATAAAATTCGTGAATTCGTGGCTATAAAAACTTTGCGGTTAAATTATTTCTTATTTTTCCCGTTTTTGAAAACCACTTTTTCTACGACAACTGGTTTTCCGTTTCCTTTTGGAAATGCTTTCTTTTTAGGTTTTCCAGCTGATGAACCTGACTTTGAAGAACTTTGATCACCTCTATATTTTTCTGAATCTTTTGGAGCCGCTTTAAACTCTGGTCTTTCCTTAGAAGTTTCTTTCTTTGGAATTTCTGATTTATGTTTTGCCAAAACATCATTTGGATTTTTCGGATTTTCTTTAGTTCCTCTTAAATGAATTACCAGTCCGTTTAAGAAGTTTCTCAAAACTTGATCGCCGCATTCCATATAATTTGGATGATCTTCGGCTCTAAAAAAAGCGCCAAGTTCTGACTTAGTAATTCTAAAATCTACTAATTCTAAAATCTCAACTATTTGGTCATCACGGAGCATCAAAGCCACGCGAAGTTTTTTAAGTATATCGTTATTCGTCATTGTTTTATTTTTTACAAAGGTAGTTTTTAAAATGATTAAAATCGAGAATTAAAATCATTTAAAACTCCGACTAGTTTATCTAAATCTTCTTTTGTATGATTTGCTGTTATAACAATGCGATTCAGTGGTTCCGCTTCTTTGGTATATTTAAAACTGGCAATAACTATATCTTCGTTTTTTAAGTTATCGACTAATTTTTTAGACAGTAAATAAATTAAAGGATAACTATTGTCAAACTTAATATTTTCATTTCTAACTAAAATCGAATCAATATAACTTAAATTGTCTAGTAATTTTTGATGCTGTATTTTATAAATTTCTGAAGCATCTGAAAGTGTTTGTACAAAAGCGGGATTCATTCCGGCAGCGCTTGTAAAAGTTTCTAATTCTTTTATTTCATTGATAAAATCAAAATCTGATGCAATTACTCCGCCTGTTAATCCGAAAGCTTTTCCTAGAGATGAAACCAAGATTTTTCTTTTAATTGGAAATTGAATTGAAGAATAAATTCCAGAACCATTTTCGCCAATAATTCCCAACGAATGAGATTCATCAACAACCAATGTAATTTCTTTTCGATCTGAAATTTGTTTTAAGAAAGACAAATCAACAGGTTTGATTTGAAATGAAGGAACTCCATCAGTTAAAATTGTTATTTTTTCAGGTTTTGAATTTAATAAACGATCATTCAATTTTTCATTTATAAAAACAGGAAAACTATTTTCAATTTGGATAGCCGAATGAATTTCGTTCAAATGGAAAAAAGAATCAGTTTCTTTTTTTAATTTTTCCAAAACCAATTTTCCAGCCAACATTCCTGAAGAAACCGTAACGGCGCTTTCTGAGCCAATATGAGAAGCCAAAAAGGTTTCGCCTGCATCATAAGCAGTTAACTGAATATTTGCTGTTCTGGAACTTCCGTAAGTAGTTCCCCATTTTAGAATATTCTGAACGACTAAATACTGAAAGTCTTTGTTTGTTGGAAGTCCTAAATAGGCAGTTCCACCAAAATACAAATACTGTTTTTGGTCAATTTCAATGATTCGATCTGGAAATTTTTCGACTATCATTTTATAGCAATGTTACTCCAGTTCCGTTAAGATTTGAGTAATTGATAATACCGTCTTCAATTGTTACGCCTGTTGCAATATCTTCAGACAAGAGTAAAGCGCCGTCCATATCGACATAATCCAATTGAGGAAGTAAATGCGCAATAGCAGAAATTCCGACAGTAGATTCGGTCATACAGCCCACCATTGTTCTTAAGCCTAATTTTTTGGCTTCTTCAATCATGCGTTTTCCTGGAGTTAGTCCGCCGCATTTTACCAATTTTACATTTACGCCATGAAAATGGTTGAAACATTTCGCGACATCTTCTTCAATAATACAGCTTTCGTCAGCAATTACAGGAAGTACAGAATGTTTGAAGACTTCTTTGTGTCCTTCCCAATTGTCAGCTTTCATAGGCTGTTCTAGAAATTCAACGCCCAATTTTTTTAATTCAACCGCATTATTTATGGTTTCATCAACCGTCCATCCGCAATTGGCATCAATTCTAAAGATGGCGTTGGTGTGTTTTCTCAGTTCTTTTACAATAGCAATATCTTCCTTTGTTCCTAATTTAATTTTATAAATTGGCCAAGGCAGTTCTTTCATTTTAAAAACCATTTTTTCGATAGAATCAATTCCGATAGTATAATCTGTCAGCGGATTATGATCGGTTTTATAATTCCATAATTCGTATAATTTTTTGCCTTTTTTACGTGCATACAAATCATTATATGCCAAATCTAAAGCGCACAAAGCAAACATATCGTTTTTTAAATACGGATGCATTTTTGACCAAAATTCTTCTGGAGTTTCGTTTTCGGTGCTTTCAATAATCGATCTGATTTTCTCCAAATCACTAATCATCATTGAAACTGTAATATGATAATACGGATTTGAAGTGGCTTCTCCAAAACCTGAAAAACCATCACTTTGTAATTCTACGATCAAAGAAGGCTGTATATCAATAGATTCTCTAGAAATAGTGAAAGTGTGTTTTAGTTTGAGATTGTATTCTCGTAAAATTAATTTCATTTTTATAGAAGTATTTTATTTTTTAATTAGTAACCAAGCCAAAGTATTGCTTCTGCAAAATGATCACGCCACAATTTTTCATTATGTTCACCACCTTTTATAATTTTCGTTTTATCGAGATGTAGGCAATAACAGCGTTTTGTATCTAATAAACGCTTCATTTTAGTTAAATCGTTTACCATGTCATCACTTTCTTTATCGCCACACAGAAAATAGATTTTAGTTTTGATTTTAGGTTGTTTTTCTGTGAAAGTATAAATCTCAGGAGAAAACCAAAACGATGGTGAAAAAACGCCCGCTTTACCAAAAACATCAGGATATTTTAAAGCTCCATAATACGAAACCAATCCGCCAAGCGAACTTCCAAAAAGAATCGTGTTTTTAGCTTTTGTTTTGGTTCTATAATTTTTATCAATATATGGTTTTAGGGTTTTTACAATGAAATCTAAATAATTATCGGCATTTCCTCCGCCGTATTTTTCGTTTTTGAAAGGAGTTAATTCGTCAATGCGTTTTTCATTTCCATGTTCAATTCCTACTACAATTACAGGAGCTTTTAAACTGTCTAATTTTTCATCGACATTCCATTCTCCTGAAAAAGAAGTTTTAGCATCAAACAGATTTTGAGCGTCGTGCATATAAATGACGCTGTATTTTTTCTTTAGATCTTTTGAATAATTTTCAGGAAGATAAATCCAGATTTTTTTTGAAGTATGGAGTTGAGGAGCTTCAATTGTAAAAGTAGAGACATTTTTTGAAGCCGTACTTTGTGCTTTCCCGATAAATGTAAATAGAAGTAAAAATGCCAAGAAAATCCTCTTCATTATTCGTGTTTTGTATTTTTATTTAAAAGCAATATTTTAGCTAAAAATAAGAAATTGATGAATACAGAAGCAGAAAAAAGAAGTTTACTTTTAGAAATGATTATGTTCGCCACTGTTGACGGACATTTGCATAAACGTGAGCTTGATTTTTTAAAACTTGTAGCTTTAGAATTGAGTATTAGCGAAGAAGAATTTCAAGATTTATTTCATCAAGAAACGAAAACAATTCCAATAAAATCAGAATTACAGCGTATAAATCAGTTTTATAGACTTGCTTTATTGATGCATATCGACGGAGTTTTACACGAAAAAGAACATAATGCCATTCAGCAAATTGCTTTAAAAATGGGATTAAATCTTTCGGCGGTAAAACGTGTTTTGGAAATGATGAAAAAAGCACCAAATACTGTAATTAGTCCGATTGTATTACTGGAAGTTTTTCAGGAACAGCATAATTAAGCGAGCTGTTCCTGTAATTTTTTAATTTCGTCACGAAGTTTTGCTGCTTGTAAGAAATCCAATTCTTTAGCAGCTTTTTCCATCGATTTACGTTTTTCGCGAATCATTTTTTCCAATTCTGTTTTAGATAAATAAGCAGTTTCTGGTTCTGCTGCAACAGGAATTGGATGACCTAATTCATATTCAACCAAAGGATTTTTGGTAAATGCGCTTTCGATTTTTTTGTTTAAAGCTTGTGGCGTTATATTGTTTTGAACGTTGAAATTAATCTGTTTTGTTCTCCTATATTCCGTTTCATCAATTGTTCTTTGCATACTCGCCGTAATTTTATCAGCATACAAGATTGCTTTACCGTTTAAGTTTCTCGCCGCACGCCCGATAGTTTGTGTTAAAGATCTATGATTTCTTAAGAAACCTTCTTTATCAGCATCCAAAATTGCAACAAGCGAAACTTCAGGTAAATCCAGACCTTCACGAAGTAAGTTTACTCCAATTAGAACATCAAAAATACCTTTTCGTAAATCCTGCATGATTTCGATACGCTCTAAAGTATCAACTTCAGAATGTATGTAACGGCATCGAATGCTTACTTTTGTTAGGTATTTTGCCAATTCTTCTGCCATTCTTTTAGTTAAAGTTGTAACTAAAACTCTTTCGTCTAATTCACAGCGAACTTGAATTTCTTCAATCAAATCGTCAATCTGGTTCAAACTCGGACGAACTTCGATTACTGGATCTAATAATCCTGTAGGACGAATAATCTGTTCAACATAAATACCATCTGATTTTTGCAATTCATAATCAGCTGGAGTTGCAGAAACATAAATTACTTGGTTCTGTAAAGCTTCAAACTCTTCAAATTTCAATGGTCGGTTGTCCATTGCTGCGGGAAGACGGAAACCATATTCTACCAAGTTTTCTTTACGGCTTCGGTCGCCTCCGTACATGGCATGAACTTGCGAAACGGTCACGTGACTTTCGTCAACAACCATTAAATAATCACTTGGAAAATAATCTAATAAACAGAAAGGTCTCGTTCCAGCTTCACGGCCGTCGAGATATCTTGAGTAATTTTCAATTCCAGAACAATATCCTAATTCGCGGATCATTTCTAAATCGAAATTGGTTCTTTCTTCCAGACGTTTGGCTTCCAGATGTTTTCCAATTTCTTTAAAATAATCGACTTGTTTCACCAAATCTTGCTGAATCTGCCAGATTGCACCTTGTAAAACTTCTGGAGAAGTCACAAACATATTGGCTGGGTAAATAGTCAGTCTTTGGAATTTCTCTATAACCTGAGAAGTTTTTGCATCAAATGCTTCTATTTCTTCGATTTCATCTCCAAAAAAGTGAATTCGATACGCATCATCGGCATAACTTGGATAAACTTCAACTGTATCTCCTTTAATTCTGAAAGTTCCTGGATTAAAATCGGCTTCAGTTCTCGCATATAAACTCTGAACTAAACTATGCAATAATTTAGTTCTTGAAATAACCTGATCTCGTTTAATTTCAATTACGTTTTTCTGAAATTCAACAGGGTTTCCAATACCATAAAGACAAGAAACAGAAGCGACAACCAAAACGTCGCGACGTCCTGAAAGTAGGGAAGAAGTGGTGCTCAAACGCATTTTCTCTAATTCTTCATTGATAGATAAATCTTTTTCAATGAAAACTCCAGTCACAGGCATAAAAGCTTCTGGCTGATAATAGTCGTAATAAGAAACGAAATACTCAACGGCGTTATTTGGAAAAAACTGTTTGAACTCCGAATACAATTGCGCTGCTAAAGTTTTGTTATGAGCCAAAACCAAAGTGGGTCTTTGCACTTCCTGAATAACATTGGCAACGGTAAACGTTTTTCCTGAGCCTGTAACTCCCAATAAAGTTTGATATTTTTCTCCGTCGACTACACCTTGCGCCAGTTTTTGTATGGCTTGTGGCTGATCTCCTTTTGGACTATATTCTGAGGAAACTTGAAATTTCATTTGCGTTGGCTGAAAATTTGGTTTTGTAAAGATACGAAGTTTGAATGCTAATCTAAAAAATTAATAATCGCGTCGTTTACCATTTTGGGCTGATCGATAGTTAAAAAATGACCAGCATCTTTAATGATTTTGGTTTCGCTTTTTGATAAATGTTTCTGCGCTCTTTCTAAACTTTCTTCGGAATTAATAATGTCTTTGTCTCCAATTAAAACCAAAACAGGATTTTGAATAGATTCTAATTCTTTATCTGAAAAAGGCATCATTTTAAGCATGCTAGAATTGGATTTTGCATATTTATTGGCCAAATAAAATTGTCTTTTGTAAATACGGCTGATGTTTTCTGGATGAGTTGAAAAAGACTTTAATGTTTTACTGAATTTTTTTTCGCTTGGAAAAAGTTTCAGCATCAATGCCGAAGTTGTTTTTCTAGGTTTGTCAAGAAATTTGAAAGTCTGCGCAGGACTTAATAAAACAATTCTATCAATTGAATTTGGTTTCTGAACGGCCAATAATGTAGCAATCCAGCCGCCTCGTGAAGCACCAACGATATCAAATTTCTTTAATTTATAATGATCGAAAATTTCATTGTAAAAAATAACAATATCATCAGATGAAAGTGGTTTTGCAGTTAAATTGGATTTGTTGGGTTCCATGATAAAATCGATGGAATAAATGCGATGATTTTTGGCTAAAACTTTAATGTTTGGATACCACATGGTAGAACTGGCGTCCATTCCGTGGAGTAGAACTAAATCTTTTCCGTTTTTTGGACCTGCGATCACAATATGCGCTGTTCCAAAACTTGTTTTTACATCTTCTTCAGTATATGGAATATTCCAAAGCCTTAAAGCTTTATCATAAGCAGTTTGATATTTTACTTCTTCACTTTTGGTTTTAAATACGTAATCTTCAAATTTTGCTTTTTTTGAAGCACAACTTGTCACTAAAAAAAGTACAATAGCTAGGCGGGAATATAGTTTTAACATCGTAATAAATTCAATATTTAGCTTAAAGTTACGATTGGAGTAAGTGAAAAGTGTATCAGAATTTTATTTTAAAATATCATAATTTTAAGATTTATCGTTTTTGGAAGTCAAATAATAAATCTGAACAAAAGCTAAAATCGCATTTGGAATAATTACGGGCCAAAGCCATTGATTAAAATCTTGATAATCATTTAAAAAGATGCCATAAATGACAAAACAGATACAGCCAAACATATTAATAAATCGGATTGCTCTGAGATTTTTTAGCAAAAAACCTCCAACAATAAATACAGATGCGAGATAACCAATATATTCTGCCATAATCTTGATTTTAATTAGTTTACAATAAATGTAGCAAAGCTAATTATAAAATTAAGGTTTTGTTTTGGAAATGAGTTATTTAGGTAAGATATAATTATAGTTTTTTTGGATTACAACTTGTGTGTCGAATTCTCAAAACATGAATTTCATTTGAAGTTATTTTATAGGATATTCGATAACTGTAGATTTCATATGCGCGATAATCTCCATTGTTTGGGATTTTCATTTCATCCAATTCATAAATCTCCCAGTTTGTTTTTAAGATTGTTACAGAGTTGTAAATAGCCTCAACTACTTTATTTGAGATGTTTTTACTTTTAGATTCTTTAAATATATGAAAGTATATTTTTTCAAGCTGATTTTTAGCAGCTTTAGACCAAATTATTTCTTTTTCCATTGTTCAATTTGATCCTTAATTTCATTATGAGAATAGAAATTACCGCTTTGAATATCTTCTTCGGCAACTTTTAAATCTTCATTGTATCTTTCAGAATAATTGATAGGAGTTTTTCGACTATCTAAAATTGTTTTTAGCGCTGATAAAAATTGATCATCATCAATTTTTTCAATTTCAGAAATTAAAATATTTTTAAGTTCGAGAGTGTTCATGATTGAATAATTTTATCGAAGTTACGAAACAAAACCATACTATTAGTTTTGAAAATCTTAAAATTTCCAAGAGCTTTGTTCAGAACTATTTAAAAAACTCCAAGCTACAATTCGGCTGTTTTTCTGCCCTTGTGACATTTCGATTGTTTTGACAGAAATGGCGTTTACTTTTTTCAAGATTTTGTAAATCGAAGAAAGATTTTCTTTTTTAGAAGCTAGAGTTGTAAACCATAAAACTTGCGAAGGATATTTGGCACTTTCGTAAATCATTTGCGTGATGAATCCGATTTCGCCGCCGTTGCACCATAATTCGGCATTTTGACCTCCAAAATTTAAAACGGGATTTGTATTTCTTTTTTCCTTCGGATTAAGATTGGAAACTTTTCTCGAAGTGCTTTTATTTGCTTCTTCCGCAGATGCATGAAAAGGCGGATTACACATTGTAAAAGTAAAACGGTCTTCGGGTGTAATGATATTTTTGAAAATGAATCGAGATTCAGTTTGTTGTTGTAGGCTGATAGAATCAATTAGATTTGGATTTGCTTCAATAATTTTAGCGCAATTTTCAATTGATTTTTGTTCAATATCTGTTCCAACAAAACTCCAGTTGTAAATCGAATTTCCTAATATCGGATAGATTAAATTTGACCCTGTTCCGATATCTAAACCTAAAACAGAAGAAGTATTTGGAATTTGATTATTATTGCTTTCTGCCAATAAATCAGCGATGTAATGAATGTAGTCTGCACGTCCAGGAATTGGCGGACAAAGATAATTTTTAGGAATATCCCAGTTTTGAATATTGTAATAGGTTTGGAGTAAAGCTTTGTTTAAAGTTTTTACAGCAAGTGGATTACTGAAATCAATGGTTACGATTTTGTGTTTATTGATGGAAATAAAAGCTTTTAATTCGGGACAATTTGAAATTAATTTTTCAAAATCGTATCTCGCTCGATGAAGATTTCTTGGGTGTAAATTGTCTTTTTGTGAATTGTTTTCTGCTTTCATTTTCTTTGGTTTCGATTGCAAAGATAGGTATTCCTTTTTTGAAGAAAGAGTTGTTTTGAAAATGAGTGCCCTAGCCCTGATGGAAGCGGCATCCTTTTGTGGTGGGGTTCACCACAAAAGATATAGCGGACAGCAGGAAATAGCTTCTAATCAAAACATTCCATTAAAAGCAAATCACCTTCACGATGTGTTATGGTTACAATTCCATCTTTTTCAACAGAATTACTGCTTCCGGTTCTGTAACCCATTGTGAGCGTATCGTTGTTTAATTCATACTTTAAATTAGCTGAAGAAATTCCGTTTACAACACCAATTGGAATAAGTGAAATTGGTGTTTTTGCTGTGTACCATTTTTCAAATTTTGTTGGCAAAAGAAATATTTTGGAATGATCGTCGAGAATTACAATTTTGAGTAAATTTCTGTAACGAACAATTTGTGTAAGGTTTGTAATCGTATGATCGGCGCGTTTTCCTGTTGCCCAAACGACGTTTACGGCAGGAATTTTTCTTTCGATAAGATAATCAAAAGCTTTTTCTAGATCTGTTTTATCTTGATCTGGTGTGTGAACGATTTCGATTGGGAATTGCGAAGTTTTATAAATTTCAGGATCAAATCCACGATCAAAATCACCCAATAAAACGTCAACTTTTATGCCTAATTCAATCACTCTTTCAATAGCCGAATCTAAAACGATAACTAAAGGAGACCATTCTAGCAATTGTCCTAATAATTCAGGATCACAGGCTGCGCCATTTGCAATTATTAAAGCTGGTTCTTGATCGTCGCGAACTATATGATGTGATGACATGTGTGTTTTTTTGAATGTGTTGCAAAGGTACGGCTTAGAATTTTAGATTTTAGATTTATGATTTTAGATTTTTTCAAAGCTTGAAAAATCTGCGATCTACAATCTAAAATCAGAAATCCAAAAGTCTTCTGTGGTAGTTGATTTGTCCTAAATGATAAGCCAAATGTGTGGAAAGATGAATTAAGAAAAATCCGGTTGTCATTTCTTTTTCAAAAACAATCTGTGGATAAATTGCGTCTAAGTCAGCTTCTGTTAAATTATCAAGAGCGTTGTTTACAACTGAAATCGTGTTTTCAATTTTCTCAATTAATTCTGATTTTGGAATATCTTTTAACGAAAATTCCAAAGGGCGATTTCGCACATAGCCAGTTTTGCCTATTTCTGCGCCAATATATGTGTTTAGATTTCCAATTAAATGAAGACAAAGATTTCCTGCCGAATTTGAGATGTTTTTGTCAATTGCCCAAATTTGCTTTTCGAATTCGTATGATTCGATTTCAAATTTTAGTTTGTCTAAATCTCTATTGAAAAGTATTTTTAAAGTTTGTATTGACATAATTAATTTCTGTTTTTTATCGGAATCCAGATTTCTTCTTCAGAAGTCGGATCGTCTTTTTTATATCTTTCGTTCATAACCGCAAAATGAGGTCTGTCATCAACTGTGTAATCAGAATTTGGAAGCCATTCTGCAAAAATATAATGATACGTTTTATGCGCTTCAGTGGCTGGCCCTAAATGAAGAAAAACAGCATATAAGCCACTTGGAACAATTAGTGTTTCCATTCCTTCTGGAACAGTTGAATAATCTGAAACTTCTACAGCAGCCCATTTCTGAAAAAGATCATTGGGATCAAAATTGTCAAAATGATCTTTTTCATAAACTTCTAAAGAATATAAATTAGCGCCAATTGTATTTTTTATTTCTTTTCGATTTGGCATAAAACCGCTCCATAATTGAAAAGTTTTATTTTCGATAAAAGACATTTCGATAAAATGTCCAACAAGTTTTTTTTCGGTTAAGGCTTTGAGTAGTGGCTGCATAAATTATTGGATTTTGTACTTTTCTGTACTGGTTTCACTTAGGGAAAAATAGCCTAGCGGATAATTATCTTTATTAGTTACATTGACCATATTTCCTTTTACAGTTGCTGGAGGAGACTGAAATGGCCCTCCAATATTGCTTCCAGCAATACTAACTAAAATACTCATATAATTATAGTATTGTTTTGAAATTCCGTAGTGCGTTATTTCGATTTCACTTCCAATTTGTAAATCTTCATCATCTGAAAGACTGAAAAACTCATTACCATTAAAAAATTTATCCTCATCTACATAATAGATTGATTTGACTTTATTAGGATATAAATATTTGTAGAGATAAAAATTATCTGCATCGGCAGGATCATTATAAAAGGCTTTTATTTCAATATCTTGTCCAGTAAAACCACCTTCGTTATTTTGATCTATTCGGGTAATGGATGCTACTGATTTTAAAGTTTCCGTTCCGATGTATCGATTTCCTCTACTAATTACTGTTAGTGTATATTGTTCGTCAATAACAGGCTTGAAATTAGTGCATACATATTGCCCGGTCTTTTTAACTTCGATAAAATTAAATCTTTCTTTCTTACTGTTTTCTATATAAACAATTGCATTAGAGATAGTTGGAATTACGTTTTCAAAATAGCCAGTCGTTGTAGTTAGTCTTATCGTCTGGTCATTTCCTGTAGTTCCTTTTTCCCAATTGATAGAAGCTTCAATTACTAATTTTGGAGCCGCTGTATCTAAATCAACATCAACAACTTCTTCGCAACTTGTGAAGAATATAGACGTGAAAAGCCCGCTTAAAAAAACTAATTTTCTCATACTTATATTTTTAGTTTTTGAATTGATTTTTTAGAATTTGAAATTATAACTAACCGCAGGAACAATTCCGAAAATAGATGTTTTAATGGCTTCATTTACACCTGTGTCAACATTTTGGCGAAAGTTAATCGAGGCAGCGTTCATGCGATTGTATACGTTGTAAATACTGAAAACCCATTCGCCTTTCCAATTTCTATCTTTATTTTTTGTTGGTGTCAAAGTTGCAGAAATATCCAAATGATGATAAGCAGGAAGTCTATCTTCATTTCTTAATCCGTAGCTTGGCACTGTAATTCCTAAATATTCGTATTGACCATTCGGATACGTAACGGGCTGTCCTGACTGTAAAGCAAAGTTAGCACCAAAAGACCATTTTTCGTTTAAGCTATAAGCTGATGTAATAGCAAGATTATGTGTTTTGTCGTAAGCAGAAGCGTACCATTGACCGTTATTAATTCCAGTTTCTTCGGGAGTTCTTCCGGGAGTCTGCTGTTCTGATTTGGAAATTGTGTACGAAATCCATCCGTTAAATTTGCCTTTGTTTTTCTTTATCATCAGTTCTAAACCATACGAACGCATATGTCCATTTAAAATGACTTGTTCAATGGCATTATTGGCTATTAAATCGGCTCCGTCTATATAATCTAATCTATTTTGTATTTTCTTGTAATAAGTTTCGACTTCAAGTGAGTAAGCGCCGTTATAAATATTTCTAAAATATCCAATTGTTCCCTGATCTGCAAGCTGAGGTTTGATGTAATTGTCGCTCGGCATCCAAACATCTAGCGGAGTAGGAGATGAAGTATTAGAAATCAATTGAAGGTATTGTGCCATTCTGTTATAGCTGGCTTTTATGGCTTGATCGTCATTTAATTGATAAGAAATAGAAAAACGTGGTTCGAGATTGCCATAGTTTTGAATGACTTTATTTTTACCAAAATACTGCGTTGAAGTCGGAGTTCCTTTTTCATAAATCTGCATTTCACTATTAAAAACAACTGCCTGATTATTCTCATAATAATTAATAGTAGAGGCACCTAATCTATAAAATAAACTGTAACGCAATCCGTATGCGACAGTAATTTTTTTAGAAAGCTGACTTTCTGCATCCAAATAAACAGAAGGTTCAAAAGCGTATTTTTTATCCAATTGATCTGGATTGATTCCTGAATCTTCGCCAGTTGGCTTAATTGTTCCAGGATTAAATTGATAATAAATTCCGTTTACGCCATAATTCAGTTTTAATTTATCCGAAAGATAATATTTGAAATCATATTTAATGTTATAGTTTTTGATGCCAGAATCCCAGTTGAATCCAACAAAATCAAGATCTAAGCCGTAATAATAATCACTGTAAATTAAGGAGAGATTTGAAAATAGTTTGTTAGAATATAAATGGTTCCATCTAAAATTTAAAGTAGAATTTCCGTAAGTATTGGTGAAGCTTTTATTTAATCTGAAAACATCGCGTCCAAAATAGCCTGATAAATAGAGACTGTTATTGTCGTTGAGTTTATAGCTTAATTTGGTGTTTAAATCATAAAAATAAGCAGAGTTATTTTTATTGTCTTCGGATAGTTTTAGAAAAAGATGCGCATAAGAAGCTCTTCCTCCAATTAAAAAAGAACCTTTGTCTTTTGCAATCGGACCTTCAGCTAGTAGACGACTTGAGATTAAACCAATTCCGCCACTCATATGAAAATCTTTACTGCTTCCGTCTTTTTGATAAATTTCTAAAACTGAAGAGGCTCTTCCTCCATAACGTGCTGGAATTCCTCCTTTATACAATTTTAAATCTTTAATGGCATCAGGATTAAAAACAGAAAAGAATCCAAAAACGTGCGAAGAATTAAAAATCGTTGCTTCATCCAAAAGAATCAAATTCTGATCAGCACCACCTCCGCGAACGTTAAATCCAGAAGCGCCTTCACCTGCATTGGTAACACCTGGAAGTAATAAAATCGATTTTAAAACATCAACTTCTCCTAAAACAACGGGCATTTTTTTTATGGTTGAAATAGAGAGTTTGTTAACGCTCATTTCTGGCGATTTGATGTTTGTTTTGCCTTTGTTTTCTGTAATAATGACTTCTTGAAGTTCTTCGCCACCTTCTTTGATTGCGAAGTTACTTTTTGTATTCTGATTTAAAATAATGGTTTTTTGAATGGCTTGATAACCGGTATAACTAATTTCAATTTCGTATTCCCCTTTAGGAGCAGAAAGCGAGTAAAAACCGTATTCGTTTGTTGTGGTTCCAATTTTTAATGATGGAATATAGATAGCAACTCCAATTAGAGTTTCGTTATTTCGGCTATCAGTAATAGTTCCGCTTAGAGTGAATTTTTCCTGTGCAAATGAGGTGAAAATCGTAAGAATAAAAAGAAAAAATGTGCAGGTATTTTTTGTAATCATTATATTGATTTTGATTTACATAGTTAACAATTCTTACTTAATTATTGTCACGGAAATTCTGTAAAGATAAGTTAAGATAAAAAAGGACAACCTTTCGAGTTGTCCTTTTTGTTTATTTAGAAATACAAAATGTATTCTGAATTATTTGATTTTAGCAATAATAGCGTTGAAAGTTTCGCTTGGACGCATTGCTTTGCTTACTAACTCAGGAGTTGGTTGGTAATAACCGCCAAGAGTTTGAGCTTTTCCTTGAGCGCCAATTAATTCAGCATCAATTTTAGCTTCGTTTACTTCAAATTCAGCAGCAATTGGAGTAAAGATAGCTTTCAATTCTGCATCTTTAGTTTGAGCAGCTAAAGCTTGAGCCCAATAGAATGCTAAATAGAAGTGAGAACCACGGTTGTCAATTTGACCCACTTTACGAGCTGGAGATTTATCGTTTGCTAAGAATTTATCATTTGCCTGATCTAAAGTTTCAGATAAAACGATCGCTTTAGAATTATCTAAAGTTTGTCCTAAATGCTCTAATGAAGCACCAAGAGCTAAAAATTCTCCTAGAGAATCCCAACGTAAGTATCCTTCTTCTGTAAATTGCTCAACGTGTTTAGGAGCAGAACCTCCAGCGCCAGTTTCGAACAATCCACCACCGTTCATTAAAGGAACGATAGAAAGCATTTTTGCAGAAGTTCCTAATTCTAAAATTGGGAATAAATCTGTTAAGTAGTCACGTAAAACGTTTCCTGTTACAGAAATAGTATCTAAACCTTTGATGATTCTGTCTAAAGTAAATTCAGTAGCAGCAACTGGGTTTAAAATACGGATATCTAAGTTTGTAGTATCGTAATCTTTAAGGTATTTTTGAACTTTTACGATCAATTCTCTATCGTGTGCTCTGTTTTCGTCTAACCAGAAAACAGCAGGAGTACTAGATAAACGAGCTCTGTTTACAGCTAGTTTAACCCAGTCCTGAATCGGAGCGTCTTTTGCCTGACACATTCTGAAAATGTCATTAGCTTCAACATTTTGCTCCATTAAAACATTTCCGTTTGCATCAACAACACGAACAACACCGTCAGCTTTCATTTGGAAAGTTTTGTCATGAGATCCGTATTCTTCAGCTTTTTGAGCCATTAATCCAACGTTAGGAACACTTCCCATTGTTTTTGGATCAAAAGCACCATGTTTTTTACAGAAATCGATAGTTGCAGTATAAACACCAGCGTAAGAACGGTCTGGAATAACAGCGAATGTATCTTGTGCTTTACCATCTTTGTTCCACATTTGTCCAGAAGTACGGATCATTGCTGGCATAGAAGCATCAACAATTACGTCTGAAGGAACGTGTAAGTTTGTAATTCCTTTATCAGAATTAACCATTGCTAAAGCTGGACCATTTTCGATAGCTTTAGTAATGTCTGCTTCAACTTCTGCTTGCTCAGGTCTTCCAGCAATTTTTGCGTAGATATCACCTAAACCGTTTCTTGTATCAACATTTAATTCTGCGAATAAAGCTTCATATTTTTTGAAAAGATCAGCAAAATATACTTCAACGATAGCGCCAAAGATAATTGGATCAGAAACTTTCATCATTGTAGCTTTTAAGTGCACAGAAAGTAAAACTCCTGCAGCTTTAGCTTCAGCAATTGCATCAGCCGCAAAAGCTTTTAATTTGCTTACGCTTAAAACTGAACTGTCAATAATTTCTCCAGCTTTTAGCGGAGTACTTGCTTTTAAAACAGTTGTTGTTCCGTCTTTAGCAACAAATTCGATTTTTACGTCGTTTGCTTCGTTAACAGTTAAAGATTTTTCACTTCCGTAAAAATCTCCGCTTGTCATAGAAGCTACTTTAGTTTTTGAGTCAGCAGACCAAGCACCCATAGAGTGTGGATTTGCTTTTGCAAAGTTTTTAACTGCTCTTGGAGCTCTACGGTCAGAGTTTCCTTCACGTAAAACTGGGTTTACAGCAGAACCTAATACTTTTGCATATTTTGCTTTAATTTCCTTTTCAGCATCGTTTTGTGGATCTTCAGGGAAATTTGGTACGTTGTATCCGTGCGATTGTAATTCAGCAATAGCCGCTTTTAATTGCGGTACAGATGCTGAAATGTTTGGTAATTTGATAATGTTTGCTTCTGGCTGAGTTGCTAATTGACCTAATTCTGCCAACGCATCTCCAGTTTTTTGAGCATCAGTCAAAGAATCAGGGAAGTTTGATAAAATTCTTCCTGCCAGCGAAATATCTCTGGTCTCGATTTCAATTCCAGCTGTAGCTGTAAATGCTTGAACAATTGGTAACAAAGAGTAAGTTGCCAATAACGGCGCCTCATCAGTTAAGGTGTAAAAAATTTTTGATTTTGTCATTTTCTTTTTTTTTTATAATCGTATCGTCAGGAGTTAACGATGGCAAAGATATATTCGGCTCAAAATGAGCGGAGCAAATATAATAAAATCACAACGAAATCGGTTGAGTTTTCGCGAGAAAAGGCGAAATTAACAGATTGTTATTTCATATCCGATATATTGCTAAATCGATGATTTTGGTATTAAAAAATTACGGTTTTGATATTGGTTAAAAATAAGGCATAAAAAAAACTCGTTTCAAAGAATATGAAACGAGTTTTTTATAACATTTAGATAAATGATTATCTTCTTTTATCTTTAATCTTAGCTTTTTTACCAGTAAGTTGTCTGAAGTAGAAAATTCTAGCTCTACGTACAGCACCTTTCTTGTTAATTTCAATTTTTTGTAAAGCTGGTAAGTTTACTGGGAAGATACGCTCAACTCCAATAGCTCCAGACATTTTACGAATAGTAAAAGTTTCTGTGTTACCAGAACCTCTTCTTTGAATAACAACTCCTTTAAAAAACTGAGTTCTAGTTTTTTCACCCTCTTTAATTTCGTAGAATACTGTAATAGTATCTCCAGCTCCAAATACAGGGAAATCTTTTTTAGCAACGAATTCGTCTTGAACGAATTTTAATAAATCTGCCATGATAATTTAAATTATGGTTTTATATTAGAACAACATTCACGGATCTCGCCAGAGGTTGGTCAAATTCGGGTGCAAATGTAAACAATAATTATAAATTATGAATTATAAATTGTAAATTATTTTTAGTTTGCTTTGTTTCAAGTTTCAGGTTTCAAGTTGTTGCTATCTAGAGTTTTAACTTGAAACAAAAATAACCTTAAACTTGAAACTAAATTTTAATGTCCTTCCAGCAAATCTGGTCGTCTATTTTTAGTATGTTCATACGCCATATCTTCGCGCCATTTATCGATTTTGGCAAAATGTCCGCTGGTTAAAACTTCGGGAACTTTCCAGCCTTTATAATCTGCGGGTCTTGTATATATAGGTCCCGAAAGCAAATTGTCTTGAAAACTATCTGTTAATGCTGAGGTTTCGTCACTTAAAACACCTGGAATTAATCGAATCAAAGCATCAGATAAAACTATGGCACCCAATTCTCCGCCAGATAAAACATAATCGCCAATTGAAATTTCTTTCGTAATCAAATGATCTCTAACTCTTTGGTCAACACCTTTATAATGTCCGCATAAAATGATAATGTTTTCATACATCGACATTTTATTTGCCATTTTCTGATTTAAAGTTTCACCGTCAGGAGACATATAAATTACTTCATCATATTCGCGCTGACTTTTCAAATGAGTAATGCAATCATCAATAGGCTGAATTGTCATTACCATTCCTGCGCCTCCGCCAAAAGGATAATCATCTACACTTTTCTGTCTATTTGTGCTGTAATCACGAAGATTGTGAAAATGTACTTCGACCAAACCTTTGTCGATAGCACGTTTCATAATCGAAGCCTCAAACGGACTTCTTAATAATTCAGGTAAAAGAGTAATAATGTCAATTCGCATTTCTATTCAATGAGTTTTCTTGTTGGCAAAGATACGAAGTTAATGTTTGTCAATTTCTAAAGATTTGTCTGTGTATTGTTTTTTAATATGTATGATTTCTCCTAATCAGATATAATGATTTTACAAAATTTAATGTAATGTTAAGATTTACAGGGTGTTATTTCGTTTTAATTCAATTAATTTTGCCGCAACTTAAACCAAATACATAAAGAATTACCAATTTATGAAAAAGACTTTACTTTTAATCGCAATACTAATATTGCAGAACTCTTGCTCCAATGCAAGCAAGGCGCACGATAAATGGATCGGTGAATCCAAACAAAAACTTATAAAAAGTTGGGGATCTCCTGTTAGAATAATTCATGATGATCAGGATAATGAAATATTCGTTTATGCAGATCAGGTTTTTACTGATGATAATAATTCTGGTATTGCAGGGGCATATTATTGGAAATACAATTATATGTATCTAAATAAAGACGGGAAAATTTTTTCATGGCGTAATGAGAATCAAAAATTTCCTCCTCAAGAAGTTGATTCAAAAAAAGTTATAAGTCTGAATACTCAGACAGTAAAATAAATCAGCTTTATTTTTTTAGTCGAGATTTTTATCTACAAATAAATAGTATTTTTAAGTAACAATTTAAAAATACTATTTATCCTTATTTTGATGTCTTCAACAAAAACAAAAATACTTGCCATTACAGGCAGCACCAGAAAAAATTCCAGCAATTTTAAGATTCTCACCTATATTTCGAAACATTTTCAATCAGAATTTGAAGTCGAAATATTTGAAGATTTAGCCAGTCTTCCTCATTTTAATCCAGATTTAGATACCGAAAATCCTCCAAAAGAAATCGCTTCTTTCAGAAACAAGATTAAAGATGCTGATGGCGTAATTATCTGTACTCCTGAATATGTATTTAGTCTCCCAGGAAGTTTAAAAAACGCTTTAGAATGGTGCGTTTCAACTACTATTTTTTCAAACAAAAAGACTGGTTTAATAACGGCTTCAGCTTCTGGAGAAATGGGGCACGAACAGCTTTTATTAGTAATGAAAACACTTGAAGCTAATTTTGATGATAAGACACAGCTTTTAATTCAAGGTATTCGCGGAAAAGTCAACGCCGAAGGAGAAATTATAGATTCAGGGACAGCGGAAGCACTTCAAAATTTTACAAAAAACTTAGAGAATCGTTTTTTATAATATATTTACTTTCTGAAATTTATATCATAAAATGATTAGCAGAAGAAATTTTATCGTAACCACAGGTCTTGCTACAACAGCTGTTTTGGCTTCACCATCATTTGCATTTTCTATGAATAAAAAAGAAATAGGCTTACAACTGTATACGCTTCGCGAAGAACTTCCTAAAGATGTAAAAGGAACTTTAGAAAAAGTAGCAAAAGCAGGTTATACCAACGTCGAAACATATGGTTTTTCGACAAAAGATCAGTTTTGGGGATTAACACCAAAAGAACTAAAAAAGATTTTAGATGATAATGGCTTAAAAGTAGTCAGCGGACATTACAATTTAGGAAGCTTTTTGTATGATGGAAACACGACGGAATTAATTGCTTCAATTGAAGCGACGAAAATTCTAAAAAGCGAATTTCTAACTGTTCCGTGGGTCGATGAACCTTTTAGAAGAAATATAGAAGATTATAAGAAGATTGCAGCGCGTGTAAATGAAGCGGCAAAAATGTGTAAAAAAGCAGGTTTGAAACTGGCTTATCACAATCATGATTTTGAGTTTCAAAAATACGATGGTGTTACAGGCTATGAAATCTTATTAAATGAAACTGATAAAGATTTGGTTTACTTCGAATTGGATTTGTATTGGGTAATTCATTCTGGAAATGATCCTTTACAATTATTCAAAGAAAATCCTGGCCGTTTTAAGATGTGGCACGTAAAAGATAAAGACAAAACAAACAACGATTTGAATACCGAAGTTGGTTCTGGAACAATCGATTTTAAACCTTTATTCGCGGCAGCAAAACAATCAGGAATGGTTCATTTTTTTGTAGAACAGGAAAATAATTTTGCTTCCAATTCTTTTGAATCAATTAAATCGAGCTGTGATTTTATTTCGAACAATTTAATCTAGTAAATTGATTTATGAAGAAACTTCTTTTATTGGTATTTGTGATTCTTTTTGCTTGTAATTCTAAAAGTGAGAAGAATGATTATTTTGAAGATATTTCAGAAAATGACATTAAGCTTTTTCCTCCGAAACCAGGTGATTGGCTATATTCTCATAAAGAAAGAGGGCAAAGTTTTGAGCAGTTTCTTAATTCAAAACATACAGTTCCAACAAAAGAAAACAACATTATTTATCTGCAGCCAATGGGTGAATTTAATTCATCGCAGGTTAGACAAATTGAATTGGTTCGGGAATATTTAGAAATATTTTTTCAGTTAAAAACCAAAACTTTAAATAATGTTTCAAATGATGTTATTCCGAAACATGCTAGGAGAATAGGTCCAGAAGAACATGAACAATTTTTAGCAGGTTTTATTCTAGATAGTGTGTTAAAGAAAGAAAAACCTCAAAACGGAATTGGATTAATGGCGCTGACTGAAGTAGATTTGTATCCAAAACCAGAATGGACTTTTGTTTTTGGACTTGCCTCTTATAGAGATAGAATCGCAGTAAGTTCAATTTACAGATTGTATGATAAAAGCTTAGAGAATAAAGATTTTACTTTATGTTTGGAAAGATTGCTAAAAATCTGTTCACACGAAATAGGGCACATGTTTGGTTTACATCATTGTATCGATGCTGATTGTGTAATGAATGGAACGAATAGTTTATCAGAAACTGATGAGCACACGCTTAGATTATGTTCAAATTGTCAGAGAAAATTAAACTCTGGAATCAAATTCGATAATAAGAAAAGATTATTAGAATTAGAAAAATATTTTAAAAGGAACCATTTAACAAAAGGATTTGAGTTAATGGAAAAAGATCTCAAAAGCATTCAATAAAAGAGAAATATCATGAGTTTAGGAACAAGCAAAGAATTTATAAAAGGCGACGAAATAGAGTGGGAAGTAGTTGGCGGAGGAATCAAGCGTAAGATTTTGGCTTTTGACGAAAGAGTGATGCTGGTAAACGTTCATTTTGAAAAAGGAGGAATTGGAACTTTACACGATCATTATCATTCGCAGGTTACATACATCGCAAGCGGAAAGTTTGATGTAACCATTAGTGGTGTAACACAGACCTTAAAAGAAGGCGATAGTTTTTATATTCCGCCTCATGCAGTTCATGGAGTTGTTTGCTTGGAAACAGGTATGCTAACAGATGTTTTTAGTCCTGCTAGAGAAGATTTTTTGCAATATTAAAAAAATAAAAAATCCGTAAATATCTGCGTCTTCGTGATAACGAATCCGTAAAATCTATGTCCATTTTTGGAACATTGATTACATAGATTCGCTATTGCGAAGACTTGGATTTACGCAGATTTAATTTAAAAAAAACTTAAATTATAAGTTTAGGTTAAATATAGATGGTATTTTTGCAGCATGAATTTATCTAAAACTAATGTACTGTTTATGGCAGTTTGCACTGGTCTTATAGTTGCAAATCTTTATTACTGCCAGCCTTTGATTGTTTTAATTGCCAACGAATTTAAAATTCCTGAAGCCAGCGCTGGAACGATAACCTATTTAACGCAAGCAGGTTATGCGATTGGACTGTTTTTTATGGTTCCGCTTGGCGATAAAATAGAACGAAAAAGGCAAATTTTGATGACCACTTTTGCTACTGTAATTGCCTTATTAATTGCAGCAACGGCCAAAAGTTTTCTTGTTTTACAAATTGCTTCATTGTTAATTGGAATCACGTCGATTGTGCCACAGCTTATTCTTCCTCTTGCCGCTTCTTTAAGCGCGCCCGAAGAACGAGGGAAAGTGGTTGGAACTATTATGAGCGGACTTTTAGTTGGGATTTTGCTTTCGCGAACGTTAAGCGGATTTATCGGCCAAGTTTTAGGCTGGAGATCGATGTTTTATATCGCAGCCGGAATTTGTCTTTTGATCTTTTTTGTCATTCAAAGTAAATTTCCGCAGAATAAACCACAATTTCAAGGAACTTACGGCCAATTGATTAAATCTTTATTTACCCTAATAAAAACACAGCCAGTTTTGCGCGAAGCAACAGCAATTAATGTTTTCAGTTTTGCTCAATTTGGAGCATTTTGGACTACAATGGTTTTATTGCTTTCTGGCGAACCTTTTAATTTCAATAGCGCCACAATTGGTTTGTTCGGAATTGTTGGAGCTTCTGGAGCTTTGGCTGCGCCTTTAGTTGGAAAATTGGGAGATAAAGGAAATTCTAGAATTGCAGTTGGTTATGGTATTTTATTGGTTTTAATCAGCTTTTTGATTTTTTATTTTTCAATCGAAAGTGTGATTGGAATTGCAATCGGAATTGTATTTATTGATATTGGAATTCAAGGTGTTCACATCTCCAATCAAACAAGAGTATATTCGTTATTGCCAGAAGCTAGAAACAGGTTAAATACTGTGTTTATGTCGCTTACCTTTTTAGGAACGGCTGCAGGATCTGCATACGGACTATTACTATGGAAATTAGGCGGATGGCATGCTGTAACTATTGGCTGTATGGTTCTGTCTTTACTATCACTGACAGTTTACGGACTTACTTATAAATCAAAATCTAAAAGAGCAAAAGCGCAAATTGATTAAAAAATTAATTTGTAAATTTGCGTTGAAATTAAAAATAACAACATGGAAAACGGAATATACGCTAAATTCAACACTAGCAAAGGTTCGATTTTAGTAAAATTGACACACGATTTAACACCTGGAACTGTAGGGAACTTTGTTGCTCTTGCAGAAGGGAATATGGAAAATAAAGTAAAACCTCAAGGACAAAAATTCTATGACGGATTAACTTTTCACAGAGTAATTTCTGATTTCATGATTCAAGGTGGATGTCCAAAAGGAACAGGAACTGGTGACCCAGGTTATAAATTTGATGATGAATTTCACCCAAGTTTAAAGCATGATCGTCCAGGAGTTTTATCTATGGCAAACTCAGGACCAGGAAGTAATGGTTCTCAATTTTTCATTACTCACGTTGCAACTCCTTGGTTAGATAATAAACATACAGTTTTTGGAAACGTTGTTGAAGGACAAGACGTTGTTGATGCTATTGCTCAAGGTGACGCTTTAGAGTCTGTAGAAATTATCAGAGTTGGTGAAGAAGCTCAAAAATGGAATGCTATTGAAGCTTTCATTGGTTTAAAAGGTGCTCGTCTAAAAAGAGAAGCGGCTTTAAAAGCAGAATCTGAAGCAAAAATGGAACAATTAGCTGCTGGTTTTGATAAAACAGAAAGCGGTTTACGTTATAAAATGATTCAAAAAGGAGAAGGAAAAAGAGCTGAAGCAGGAAAAACAGTTTCTGTTCACTACGAAGGTTCTTTAGAAAACGGAAAAGTTTTTGATTCTTCTTACCCACGTAAAAAACCAATCGAATTCAAATTAGGAATTGGACAAGTTATTGAAGGATGGGACGAAGGTATTGCTTTATTGCAAGTTGGAGACAAAGCTCGTTTTGTTATTCCATCTGATTTAGGATACGGACCAGCTGGTGCAGGGGGAGTTATCCCGCCAAACGCAACTTTAATTTTCGACGTTGAATTAATGGACGTAAAATAAGAATTTCATTAGCAATTTAGTATTGTTATAAATAGAATCCCATTCGAACGCCGAATGGGATTTTTTTTATATTTACTAAAAAAACAAAGCCAATGAAAAATATATTAATCCTTGCGGGACTTGCATTATTTATGGTTTCTTGCGGAACGAAAAAAGCAGCTCCAGTAGCATCAACTACAGCTAATGAAACGGCAAAAGCTGTAGCATTAACTCCTGAATTAGAAGCAGGTAAAAGTTTATATGATAACAATTGTGCAAAATGCCACAAATTGTTTGAACCAAAAAAGTTTACAAAAGAAGAATGGACGCCAATTTTAGTTAGAATGGGTAAAAAGGCAAAATTAGACGAAACTCAAGTGGCTTCAATTTCAAATTATATAGATTCTCAATTGTAATTTGCATTTCAAAAAAAATAATAAAAAAACCGATTCAATAAATGATTGAATCGGTTTTTTATTTTCAAATAGATATAAAAAAAACACCGTCACAAAATGAGGTGTTTTAAAACTTAAGAATGATGTACAGCAGAGTTATCTACAGCTATTACTTTTAAAGTTTTGATGCCAGCTGGTAATTCCCAATCAACTTCGTCATTTTCTTTAAAACCAATAATAGCAACACTTAAAGGTGCTAGAATTGATATTTTAGATTGTTTTACGTCTGCAGCTGAAGGTAAAACGATTTGAATTTTCATTTGTTTATTAGCTTTTACATCTTCTATCGTTACAAATGAATTGATACGGATTACTGAGCTATCCAATTCGCTTTCTTTGCTGATTACAGCGCGATCTAATTCTTGAGAAAGCTGATTTGCTTCTTTAGTATTTGTTGAGTTTTTACTTTTTAAAATCAATTCTCTTAAAAATTGATAATCTGATTTACAGAAAGTGGGTGTGGGTTTCATATCTATATTGAATTTATTGTTATAAAATTTAAATGATTTCTCTTCTTATAAAGAAATTTACAAACGAAAAAATCAGTCTTCAAAAAAGACAGAATCGTAACGTTTAATCTGGAAAACAAAAAAATATTCGACCAATTTGATTCTGTCAAATAAATTAAATGTTTAAATCTGGTAAAAATCCTCCGTCAAAAAGAAGAAAAGTGAAGTAGACGGAGGCCTAAAAAATAAAGGCCTTATTATGTGAAATAATTACAGCAGGTAGCGGTTTTGCTTGGCAAAACGACTTTTTAGAAGCTGTAAATGGTATTTTATTTCCCATAAGGAGTATTAATTTGATTTGCAAAGATAGTTAATCTTTTTGAATTTAGTGAGATATTACTTCCATTTTATGCCGCAGCCTAAACTTGGCTTCTGTGGATCTTTTAAACTTCTATTATAAATTAAGGCATCTATAGCGCCTCTAAGATCGCTTCCGCTAAGAGGAATTCCGTTGCCTGGTCTAGAATCATCTAGTTGTCCGCGGTAGAATAATTTGTCTTGATTGTCAAATAAATAAAAATCTGGCGTACAAGCTGCTTGATAGGCTTTTGCAGCTTCTTGGGTTTTATCATACAAGTAAGGAAAATCGATTTTGTTTTCCATTGCAAAATCTGTCATTAATTCAGGACCATCTTGCGGATAATTTACGACATCATTGCTTGAGATAGCAATTACTCCTAGTCCTTGCACACGATAATCATTTGCAATCATTACAACTTCTTTAATAACATGATGAACAAATGGGCAATGGTTGCAGATAAACATAACCAAAGTGCCTTTAGAGCCTTTTAAATCCTTAAAAGAATAAGTATTATTTGAGTTCGTATCTTTTAAATAAAAATCAGGAGCAATTGTCCCTAATGGAAGCATTGTTGATTCTGTTCGTGCCATTTTATTTGAAATTTGATTTTCAAAAATAGCTTTAAAAAACTGTAAATAAAAGAGCACAAGAATAAAAAGTATCCAAAGAAAGCAGTTAGCCACAACAGCTTGCTTCTTTGGATACTTTTTTTAATTTTCACGAATTCAAAAAATCTAATAAATCTTCATTTAGCTTTTCTCTATCGGTGTAAAATAAGCCGTGTGGCGCTCCTTCATATTCAATGTAAGTATTATTTGCAATTGATTTTGCTGCTTTTCTTGAAGTAAGATCAATTGGTACAATTTTATCGTCGTCTCCGTGAATAATTAGAGTTGGAACTTTAATGAAATCTACTTCATCTCTAAAATCCGTGTATGAAAAAGATTCAGCGCATTTTAAAGTAGCTCTTGGAGAAGCCACAGAACATAGATTTCTATAATATTCTAATAAAGGCGTACTGATTGGTTTGTTGATGATATTTACACCAAAAAATGTTTTCCCGAAATTGTCCACAAAACCAATTCGGTCTTCTTTGATTGCCATTGCAGTATTTTCACTTTTTTCTTTCGGATGACCATCTGGATTATCATGAGTTTTTAAAAGAAAAGGAATAATAGAAGAAATCAATGCAGCTTTTATAACACCTTTTCCGCCATGACGGCTGAAATAACGAACCACTTCGCCACCGCCCATTGAGAAACCGACAAGAGTTACGTCTTCCAATTCTAGTTGTTCGATAATTTCTTTAAGATCATCTGTCAAAGTATCATAATCGTAACCGTCCCAAGGCTGAGAAGATTTCCCGAATCCGCGACGATCGTAGGCAATTACTCGATAATTGTTTTGTACTAAATGATCTATTTGATATTCCCACATTTCATTAGAAAGTGGCCAGCCGTGAATTAGAATCACAGGTTTTCCTTGACCATAATCTTTAACATAAAGTCTAACATTTTGGGCAGTTTCTATATATTTATCAGTATGAACCTGTTTTAGATTAGATTCAAAATCTTTGATTGACATGCATGCATTTGGTTCAGTATGTTCCATGTTATATCTTTTTACGTGAGTATTTTCATTTTTTCTTCTCGTAAAATTAGATTTAAAGAAAAAGAAAATGGTTATAGAATTAGGGGCATTAATTACAAAATTTATAGGTTTGTAAATAATACAATTTAAAAATGGATTTAACCTGGAATGAATTTGAACGCACAGATATGCGCGTTGGAACAATTATAGAAGTAAACGATTTTCCTGAAGCAAGAAAACCTGCGTACCAATTGACGATAGATTTTGGTTCAGAAATCGGAATTAGAAAATCATCCGCACAAATTACCAAAAGATATCAGAAAGAAGATTTAATTAATCGCCAGATTGTTGCGGTTGTAAATTTCCCGAAAAAACAAATCGGAAAATTTATGAGTGAATGCCTAGTCCTTGGCGCTGTAGGCGAGGACGGAGATGTTATTTTATTAGCCCCAGATTTTAAGATTGAAAATGGTTTACGTATTGGTTAATGGGCTATTAAGTCAATAACTACATATAGAATAAGAAAAATTAGCACTATTAAAATTGCTGGTAAAACTATATTTACTATTGCTTTTCCAATAGAAAATTTCTGTACAATTGATATTCCAATTACAAGAAGTATTAAGGACCATACCATTAAAAATAAATCGATGAAAATAAAAATATAAGAAATAATATTGTTTAATAATTCATCGCTGGAATATAGGATTGTAGATTGAAAGATCGAATTTCCATAGAATAAAATACGAACAAAATATACAAATAAAGAAATGACTGCGGGGATTAAGGAGTAAGCAAGTACTCTTAAAATTGATTCTGTACTTGCTTTTCCGTTAAGATATTCTCCAGTTTTGCTTACTAGAAATGCATAAATGTAATTTAATAACCATCCGAAAAGAAGACCAATAAAAAGACTAAAACCAATAATTCCCCAAATGGAAATATTATCTCCCATACTTTTCGTTTCTGCTTTGTCAAGTGCTTTAACAATTCCAGATAGAATTAATAATAATATTACATGTTTATTGTATTTGTAATTATCAATAAATTGAAAAGCTTGTTTTGGAGAAGTACATACTTTTTCTAAAATATTTTTTGGATTAACAGCTTCTTCTTTCGAATTATAATTTGTCATTTTTCTAGATTTTAGCAATGAAATCTTTTAGTATAGCTTGTCCTTCTTCCCAATATTTTAAATCAGAATCAGAATTGATGTGTCCTTGCTGACCAATATTTACAAAATCACTTCCCCATTTTTCGGCGAAATATTTTTTTCTTTCAAATAGAGAATACGGATCGTTTTCGCTCGCAACAACTACCGATGGAAAAGGTAATTTGTAAAGTGGCATTGGTGAAAAATTCCTTGTGCATTCTGGCGTATGTTCGGGTGAATCTATATCTGCCGGCGCAACTAAAAATGCACCGATTATATTTGGATTATTATATTTTTCTGCCCAATGCAAAACCAATGAAACGGCTAAACTATGCGCCACTAAAATAGTTGGTTTGTTAAGTTTTAAGATATTCTCGTTTAATCTGTCAAGCCATTCCTCTCGAATTGGCTCATCCCAATTATCTTGTACAACACGAATTGAGTTTTCGAATTTTTCATGCCAAAAGGTCTGCCAATGTTTTTCTCCAGAATCTCCAAGTCCTGGTATAATTAATAGTTGTGTCTCCATTGCCGTGGAATTTTTATTTAGTGATTATTTTTTGCGTTCTTTCAAAATTCGGTTGACTTCATTTACTAAAAGAGGAAAACCAGGTTCTGTCATTCCGTGACCGTAACCGTCTAATTCATATAATTTAGTTTGCGTGTGACCAACCAATTTCATCATTCTAGCCATATACGCGTTTTCTTCATAACGCCCCAACATTTCTAATTCGCGATCTCCAGTAATTAACAATAATGGAGGAGCATCCGCGCGAACGTGATATAAAGGAGCAAATTCGTCAATTGTTGGCTGTTTTTCTGGAATTCCGTTTTCTCTCCTAATTTCAAAATGTGTAATACATTGTCCGCTAAACGGAATAAGTCCAGCAATTTGATTCGCATCAATGTTTTCTTTTTGTAGCCATTTTTTATCCAGACCAATCATCATTCCTAAATATCCTCCCGCAGAATGTCCAGAAACGAAAATCTGAGTTCTGTCACCGCCATAATTTGCAATGTTGTTAAAAGTCCATGCAACAGCTGCGGCAGCATCTTCTATAGCTTTTTCGGCTTTTGCTTTTGGAGATAATCTATAATTTACACCAATAATAGCAAAACCTTTATTTTTTAAAGCTTCTGGAATTTCTTTGTTTCCACCAGTTAATCCGCCACCGTGAAACCAAACGATTGTTGCAAAACCAGTTTTGTTTTTTGGATAATAAATATCTAAAACACATCTTTCGTTGATATATTTATCAGATTTATTTGCAGCGGCATTATAATATTGGATATTGTTTTTCGTTTCATATTCTGTATTCTGTGCAGAAAGGGAAATTACAAAGAAGAAGAAACTTAAAAGAACTATTAATTTTTTCATTTTATAAGTATTGAATTGTATTACTTTGAATTTAGGTGATTTGAGAAAATCTAAAATCTGAAGTCTAAAATCTAAAATCTAAAATTATAAATTAATATATAAAAAAAGTCCAAAATGCAGAACAAATTGGACTCCTACTTTATATAGATGATTTTGATTAAATATCATCAAAATCGATATCTGTAAAACTAGATCTTTGACCTTCAGCTTTTTCAGAACTGTATTCTTTCTTAAAATCTTTTTGATGTCTTTCAGAAATTACTTCTTCGCCTTTGTGGTTCAAAACATAAGAAGTCATTTCCTCTAATATTTCGGCGAAAGCACTAAAATCTTCTTTGTATAAGTAAATTTTGTGTTTTTTGAAGTGAAAAGAACCATCTTCCTCAGTAAATTTTTTGCTTTCGGTAATAGTAATGTAATAATCATCAGCTTTGGTAGCTCTCACATCAAAGAAATAAGTTCTTCTTCCTGCTCGTAATACTTTAGAAAAAATCTCTTCTTTTTCTAACATGTCATTTTCTCTCATAATACGTTCTATCATTTTTGGAATTAATAGT
>Ga0160502_100391_pt1 | contig 33728 bp, 21 predicted proteins | sample DIDnMG_14_FD_108237 | JGI IMG/M metagenome (GOLD analysis project Ga0160502, IMG submission 108237) | Enriched soil microbial communities from UW Madison campus, WI, USA - DID2933_E24_Xylan MG | ecosystem: Environmental > Terrestrial > Soil > Unclassified | place: USA: Madison, Wisconsin... | reverse complement strand
TTCGGTTAGTACCGCCAATCGCACCGCATCCGCTTTTTGGTGTTCTTTTGTTGCAAGGCATATCAGTATTGTAATAATAAGAACATCTTGTTTTTTGTAGCATATTACCTCCAACTGTCGCCATGTGACGAATTTGCTGAGAAGCTCCAGCTGCTAATGCTAATGCTAACAAAGGATGTTTTTCTTTTATCGAAGTATCTTCAGCAACCTGACTGTTTTTTGCCAAAGCACCAATCGAAACTTTTCCTTTTAAGAACTCAATTTTCTTTAAGTCTAAACCGTTAATGTCAACCAATTTATCTGGAGCTACGACATTCTTCTTCATTAAATCAACCAGATTCGTTCCTCCCGCAATAAACATAGAAGAATTATCTTTTGCTTTTCCCGTAACTGCCGATGAAGAAGACAGCGCTTTAATTATCTGAAAGTTTTTCATATCTCCTTCCCTCCTTCCTTCACTTCGGTTATAGCATCAACGATGTTATGATAAGCACCGCATCGACAGATATTGCCACTCATATATTCACTGATTTCTTCTCTGCTGTTAGCGTGGCCTTCTTTTATACAAGCAATTCCCGACATGATTTGTCCTGGTGTGCAATAGCCACATTGAAAACCGTCGTGTTTGATAAAAGCTTCCTGCATTGGATGCAGTTTTTTTCCTTTCGAAAGTCCTTCAATTGTTGTGACTTGTGCGTTTTGCTGCATTGTTGCCAAAGATAGGCAAGACAAAATTCTAGTTCCATTTACATGCACCGTACACGCGCCACATTGTCCGTGGTCACATCCTTTTTTGGTTCCAGTAAGCTGTAACTGTTCGCGAAGCAAATCCAATAACGTAGTTCTTGGCTCAATATTCAGATTGTGTTTTATGCCATTTACTTCAATAGAAAGCGGTACTGTTTCTAAATATTCCGCTATTTTTTCATCCCATTTCTTTTCTGTAGCCATAACCAATGAAGGCGGCGTCAGGGCAAGGGCGGTAAAAAGTCCTGATTTCTTTATAAAGTCACGACGAGAACTAGCATCTTCCGGTGTTACTTTATCCTGATTTGTTTTTTTAGAAGCCATTCAGTCTATTTGTTAAATTAGCAAATTCGCTTTTGTCATTCTAACAAATTTAGCGATCTTATGTAAGAAAAAATTATAAAATTCAAACATTACTCTTATTTAGAATAATTACAATTTCTTTCATTTTTTTAACCGCAAAGAGCGCAAAAGGTTTTTGTTCTAGAGTATTTTATAAAAACGCTAAGATCGCAAAGCTGGAATTGATAAAGCTTTGCGAACTTTGCATTCGCTTAAGATAACCGTGATTTAAAAAACTTTGCGCACTTTGCGTTAAAAAAAAACACACATTAAACCAGTTTATTCTTTACTTTGAAAATTGTACTTTTACGAGAATTAAGTTTTTACTATGCCAAATCAGCAACTTATTTATCTTGATAACAATGCCACAACTCGTGTTGATGATAGAGTTTTGAATGTGATGATTCCGTATTTTACTGATTTGTATGCGAATTCAACAGGAACGCATTTGGCAGGATTAACAGTAAAAGAAGCTATTGAAAACGCTGTATGGCAAACGGCTGATTTAATAAATGCTGATGCTGATGAAATCATATTTACTTCGGGCGCGACTGAGGCAATTAATCTCGCAATTAAAGGTTTAGCCGATCAAGACCGAAAACATATCGTTACCATTCAAACAGAACATAAAGCGGTTCTGGAAACCTGTCATTTTATGGAAAGTATTGGTTTTGAAGTGACTTATCTTCCAACTGATTCTGACGGACTTATAAGTCTTCAACTTTTAGAAGAAATAATCACAGATAAAACACTGGTTTTCACAGGAATGTTTTCTAATAACGAAACTGGTGTCATACAAAATATCAGTGCAATTTCTAAAATATTGAAAGCCAAAAATGTACTTTTTATGTGCGATGCCACACAGGCTGTTGGTAAAATTCCTGTCGATGTAAAAAAACTCGGAATTGATCTTTTTACTTTATCTGCACATAAATTTTATGGTCCGAAAGGAATTGGCGCTTTGTATGTTTCTGCGAAAGCCAAAATAAAATTGTCTCCTCAAATTCTTGGAGGAGGGCAACAAAGAAAATTACGAAGCGGAACGCTAAATGTTCCCGGAATTATCGGTTTAGGAAAAGCATCGGAAATTGCTGTAAATGAATTAGAAAAAGATCAAAATAGAGTTTCTCTATTACGAGACAAGCTTGAAAAAGGTTTGTTACAATTTGAAGGTTCTTTTGTAAATGGAAATACAGAAAACCGAATTTACAATACTTCTAATATTTGTTTCCCAAACGTGAATTCAGAACAGCTGATTTTGGCTTTAGGAAATATTTCTGTTTCTAATGGCGCTTCGTGTTCTGCGGTGACTTCTGAGCCTTCTCATGTTTTAAAAGCAATGGGCTTATCTAATGAAGATGCTTTGAGTTCGATTCGTTTTAGTTTGGGAAGATTTACTACTTCTGAGGAAATTGATATTGCTGTTGAGCGTGTTTTAGAATTGGCTAGGCAGTTTGCCATGAAGTCGCTAAGACACTAAGTTTTTTTTATTTTAATCTCGCAATCCCGATAGCTATCGGGAGCAGAGAAGCAAAGATTTTTTTTGTCATCCTGACGAAGGAAGGATCACACTAGAAACTCCATAAAGTAAATCCTCAATCTTTGTCGATTGCCGTGTGTGATCCTTCCTTCGTCAGGATGACAAACTGGATCTAGAAAAGCTGTGTAAAACAAAAACCTTTGAATCTCTGAACCTCTGCAACTTTGAACCTTTGTCCCTTTCCTCAAGAAATTAACTTAAAATAATCTTCCTCTGTATCAATATCAATATCCCCTTTTTCGAAAGGAACTGGAAACACATCTTCAGCGTGTTTTTTAATGAGTTTTTTGGCTCCTTCTTGTCCTTTCAATTCTAGAAGTTCTTGAAAGTATTTTTTGTGAAATAAAACTGGAGTTCCTAAAGTTTCTGAGTATGCAGAAGCTGCAATTCCTTTTTTCGTTTTGTTGGTTTCAATAATTAAATTTTCAAAAATAGAATGATTAACAAAAGGTTGATCGCAAACTGCTAATATACATTGTTCACAATCTGGATTTTGATGTAATAATTGGCTGATACCTTTTACGATTGAAGAAGACATTCCGTTTTCCCAGTCAGAATTGAAAGAAAATATTATTTCAGGTAAATTGACCTCTTTTTCGATTACATCATGGTTTGAACCTGTCACTACTATTACAAACGACTTTTCGACCTTCAAAGCTTCTGAAATGGTGTTTTTCAGCAAAGTCGATTCTTTATATTCTAGCAATTGTTTTGGTCTGCCTAATCTGGAAGAATTACCAGCGGCCAAAATAATAATGCCTGTTTTATTTTGAAATCTAGTCTCCATAATGAATTTCATCATGTATTTTGCCTTCTTTATATTTCAGTGAAGTTCCTATTCTTCCTGAAGCTACAGCTTTTATTTCCGAAACAATCGACAAAGCAATTTCTTCTGAAGTTTCTGCACCAATATCGAGCCCAACTGGAGTATGAATTCTTTTCATCTGTTCTTCGCTTACTGTAATTCCTTCGATCAAAAGATCGTCCAGCATTCGGTTGAATTTTGATTTCGGACCTAGAATTCCGATATAATGAAAATCGGTTTTTAACAGCTCTTTTAAAACGGCTAAATCGTATTTGTAATTGTGTGTCATCAAAGCAAAATACGTCTGATCGTCAATGACAATATTCTCTAAAAATTGTTCTGGTTTAACAACCGAAACTTGATCGGCTTTAGGAAAACGTTTTTTAGTTGCATGAGTTGCACGGCCTTCACCAATAGTAATTTTCCAACCTAAAATCGAAGCCATTTTTACTAAAGGCTGAATATCGTTTCCTGCGCCAGCAATTACAAGCGAAATAGAAGGTTTTATGTATTCGATTAAAGCTTCGTTGTCGTTTTCTTCCTGAAGTTTTTTCACTACAGAAGTTTTAGTTTTCAGCACTTCTTTTACATCAGAAATTAAACTTAAGGCTTCATTATTATGGTTTAAAACAGGACTATCTTTTCTAAAAAACAAAGTTGTTCCAATCTGAAATGCATTTCTTTTCAAAGAAAAAACGGTAACAATTACGGCTTCTTTTCTTTCTAATTCCAATTGCTGCAAAAGCTGAATTGGGTTATTTGAAACCTCTTCATCAATATATTCAAAAAGAATATGAACGATTCCGTTGCATCCAAGCTGTAAACCAACTTCTGCATCATCCTCATTATTCGTATTATAAGTAACTAATTTATTTTGCTTTTGATGGATTGATAGAAGTGCTTTTCGTAACGCGTCGCCTTCCAAACAGCCACCGCTTATTGCCCCCGTCAATTCTCCATCTTCTGTAACCAGCATACGCGCGCCAGGCTGTCGATATGACGAACCTTCAACTTTAACGACTGTTGCTAAAGCTGTTTTTTTTCCTTCGGATTCTGCTTGCGAATAGGCTTTAAGAATTTCGTTGATTTCTTTCATAGATATTCTTCATCAATAGAAACTTAATATTGATGACATTTTTTATTACCTAAAAGTAAAAAAATATTACAAACTTAAACACTGTAAAGTCATTTAAGTTTGTAATATTCTTTTTGAAAAGCGCTATTTAAATTGCTTAAATTATTTTATTCATTTAATTCTAAAAAATAATTCAGCTTAGACTTTATCATTTTTTTGTTTCTGTCTAGCAGATATAGTTTTTCAGGATTTTTACTGTAATAACCGTAATAAACCTGATCTTTTTCTGGTTTGTCCCAGTTTAAAATATAGATTGTTCCATCAGGATCTTTTTCTAAACCTCTTTCGGTATTGATATTACCTCTTCCCTTAAAGTTTTTTTCAGGCTGTTTTCCTTTGTATGTGCTAGATAATTCAAATTTATTATCTACGATATTAATTTTTAGAATCGTTTCTATTCCTTCGCAATCTGCACATGGCAGCGTTCCTTCGTAAACAGAAATACTATCAGCTGGTTCGTTTTTTTCATTACTAGCAATTGTATCTGTCAAAACAACATTATTTTCATCTTTACCATTTTTAGAATTACAGGATACAATAAGAGCTAATGTAAAAGCAAGAATAATTATTTTTCTCATGATATTTTTTTACAAATATAAAGAATAATCTTACTTAATTAATGAATTTAACTTTTAAATCTACAGCGATATAACTCCCATAATAATAGCAGTCTTAACAGCTTCCGCAGTATTGGTCACTTTTAATTTTTCAATAATGTTTTGCCTGTGGCGTCTTACTGTGTAAACCGAAATATACATTTCTGCAGCAATTTGTTCGCTTTTATTTCCTCTTGCAACACTGGTCAAAACTTCAATTTCTCTTTTTGAAAGTATATTTTCTGTATTGTTTTTATATTTTTCTGATTCGATTACTTCACCTGTTTGAATATTAAAAATTTTTCCGTCAATTCCTGTTCGAGGCTGTAAATCTGTAGAAGGCAAGTACAAACATAATGCAAGAGAAATACTTCCGTTATTAAACGTATTTAGATAAATAGTTCGATGGTTTATATAAGTACTTTTATCATTAGAATCTTTCATTCTAAGACGGCTCAAAGTACTGTAATTACTGTATTCTTCTTTTGGAATTCCTTTTAAAAACTCATAAAAATTAAGTTCTAAAACATGACGTTCGATCAAATCATTTGAATTGATTTTAGTAAAAATACATTCTTCAAAAGCGGAATCAATAACGGAATTTTTATCTGGAAGTCCGAAAATTGAGCCAAAACTTCCTGCATAAATGTAACTTTTGTCGGATTGATAATCGGATAAAACGGCTACACATTGCTCAATTTTGACATAATTGATAACGAACTGTTTGTACATTTCAATATCATTTGATTCTCCAATGTCAAACTTTTGTTCTAAAAATGTGGACATTAATTGGTTTTCGATTGAAGAATTCTGTGGCATTGGAAAGTGTAATTGGTTAATTTTACGTATTGCCCTTTTCTTCGAGCAATTTTATTTTTGGAACATTAAAAATATCACTTTCTATCCCAAAAAAATAATTTATGAAAACAATTTTTTACAACGCTATTGTTATCCTGAGCCTTTCTGTTTTATCAAGCTGCAATAACAAAAATGAAACTGCAAAAACAATGAAAGAAGAAACAAAAATAGATTCAGTCGCAAAAGGTTCGCCAATTGATTTTAAACTTTCGAATATTCATTTTACTAAAGGAATAAACAACGCTGAAAAACTTATTACGCAGGAAACTGACGGAAAACTTGTTTTCAAAACAGGCGAAAAAACAGATTATTTTTCTGATCCAAATGGAAAATTGTCGAATACTACAGCGCCAATGCTTTTATCAAAAGTAGATAATACGAAACCTTTTACGCTTACCGCGAAAGTTACGCCTGAGTTTACAGAAAAAGGATTATACAATGCAGGTGTTTTATATATTTATGTGAATGATAGTTTTTACCAAAAATTCTGTTTTGAGCAAGACGAAAGAGGAAATCATAGAATTGTAACGGTTCGTACGATGGGAACTTCTGATGATAATAATCATGATGTGGTGAAAGAGCCTTCTGTTTACATGAAGATTTCTTCTGATACTAAGACAGTTGCAAGTTATTATTCGTTAGACAAAAAGACTTGGCAAATGGTTCGTTTGTACAAAAACAATTATCCAAAAGAAATCTGGATGGGAATTAGTACACAATGCCCAATTGATAAAGGAACGCAAAGTATTTTTGAAGAAATTAATCTGGAAGAAAAAAGTGTTTCTGATTTTCGTTTAGGAATATAACTTTTTCTTTAAGATCTGACGGTTTCGAATTTACTTAAAGTATATTTTTTTATTGTTTAGGTAATCATTTTTTTAAATTGATGTATGATTTATATTACCAAGTTTTGTATTTTTATCAATAGCAAAATTTTATATTACCTAACTTTAAAAATAAACTAAATGGGAAAATTTGTAATTACTACTAGAGCCAACGGAGAGTTTCAATTCAATTTAAAAGCTGGTAATGGTCAGACCATTTTAACAAGCGAAGGTTACACTACAAAAGCAGCATGTAATAATGGTATTGAATCTGTAAAAAACAACGCGGGTGACGATAATCGTTATGACAGAAAAGAAGCAAAAAACGGAAAACCATATTTCAATTTAAAAGCTGGAAATGGGCAAATTATTGGTTCAAGTGAAATGTACGAAAGTGTATCTGCTAGAGAAAACGGAATTGAATCTGTAAAGAAAAATGCTCCTGAAGCTACTATTGACGATCAAACGGCTTAAATTCATATAAAAAACAAAAAAGCGAGACCAAATAAGTCTCGCTTTTTTTATGTTGTTATTTCTTCTTTAATAGATATATTTTAAAACTGCAAATGGAACTTCGTTAGCAGCATCTACAGTATTTTTAGTTGGATATCCTTTTGAATTATATTCATAGACATTAAGATTTTCTCCATTTTTCTCTCCCTTATAAAAAGTGGTCGTTTTGATACAATTATTTACAGAAGAATCCGAAATTGCTACAAGTCCATAATTTAAAATATTTTTGTAAATGCTGTTTTTATTATCATACTCATATACATCAGATGAAGCCAAACCAAAATCTTGTCTCACTAGATTCCCATCTTTAAAGTACATTTTACCTTCATCTCCATCTTTTTCCCCCTCTATTCCAGTGATAAAATCAGTTTTATATTTTTGATAAGTTATTGTACCACCATCATTATGGACGTACTTCATTACGCCTGCATAGTATTGCATAAAAGAATCATGGTCTATATTTAAAACGCTAAAAAGCTTACCATTTTTATAAGTGCATTCTCTTGTCGAGGTAATATGTCCACTTGCATTTACTTCATCAATTTTTGTAATTAGATCATCTGTGTAAGTATAGTTATTTCTTGTTCCGTCGGCAAAAATTATACTTCTAATTTTATTGCCATCATATAAAAATTTCTGCCTTAAGATACTACCATTAGTATTTATCTCAATTTCTTTAACTAAGACTGGTTCTTGTAAATCTGGTTCATTATTATCGCTTGAACAAGATGTAAATAGTACTAAAATAATGGCAGTTAAATAAAGGATTTTTTTCATTTTTAAATTTTATACGGAATGCAAATAAACAAATAACCAAGTCATAACTCCTAATAAAATTTTACAAAAAAAGCTGTTTCTATTAATTTAGAAACAGCTTTTTTTATTGAAAATTAAATTTTGAAATTACTTCTTCAAAGCCTCAATTCCAGCATGAGTAGGAACAACTTGTTTGATGGTTCCATCTGCATTAAATTCTAATTTATCGATGCAAACTTCGCGATGAAAACCTCCTGCATCTCCCATTTTTATTCCTGTTGGGTAAGAGAATCTATGATACGTAATATACCATTCGTCTTTGTTTGGAATTTGTAAAACCGAATTGTGTCCTGTTGCATAAATTCCTTCTTCTGGTTTTCCTTGAATTACAATATTGTTTTCTGGGATTTCAAGCGGTCCAGTTGGAGAATCTGAAATTCCGTATCTCACTTTGTATTTCGGACTTCTGGTATCGTCTTCGCTCCAAAAGAAATAATATTTTCCGTTTCTGTAGATTACATAAGTTCCCTCACGGAAGGAATTATTTACAGTAATAACTTTCTGCGTTCCAGGTTTTAAAGAAACCATATCAGGATTTAACTCAGCAACTCCCATATACATATTTCCCCAATACAAATAACTTTTACCCGTTTTTGGATCTGTAAAAACATCTGGATCAATTTCCTGACCGTCGTGTATTCCTTCTGGTCTTGTAGCTACAATTGCTTTTCCGCTGTCTTTAAAAGGTCCTGTTGGGCTGTCAGAAACCGCAACTCCTACTTTTTGTGCCGCAGTGAAATAATAGAAATATTTATACTTTCCTTTTATCTTTTTCTCCACAATGCACGGTGCCCAAGCGTTTCTGTTTGCCCAAGTTACGTCTTTTTTAAGATCGATAATAATTCCTTCATCTTTCCAATCCACTAAATTATCTGATGAAAAAGTTTTGAAATAATAACCTGACCAACCGTCAAATCCATCGCTTGTTGGATAGATGTAATATTTTTTAGTTTTGTTTGAATACAAAATTTCTGGATCTGCATAATAACCTTCCAAAACTGGATTGTGGTTTACTTTTGAAAGTTTTTCTGGCGTTCCCCATTTGTCTGTAATTCGCTTTAATTCAGAACGAGTTATAGGTAAAATAGTTCCGTGACGCGGATTAAAATCCATTGAGATATCATTATCAATTACGCTGAAATTTTCTAGGTCTTTCGTTTTTGTAAATTGATATCTTCCTTTGGTATACACATCGTACATTAAAATATATTCGTCAGAATTGTTCAATTTGAAAACACTCGAACCTTCTACTCCATCTTTTGTCTGTTGCAGATAATTATCATTTTCAATCCATTTTCCAGAAGTCAAATCTTTTGTAACTGCCACTTTGATTCCAGGCGTATTGGTTTCTGTTTTATAAAAAAGGTGATATTCTCCATTTTTTTCGATGATATCGCCATCAATACAAGCGTTTCCTGACTTTGGAACAAACAATAATTTTGGTTCTCCTTCTAAAGCTGTAAAATCTTTATTCGCGTAAGCGTAATAAATTTTATCTGGCCCTCCAGCATGCTGCATACTAAAATAAATCATGTATTTTCCAGCCTTTGCATCGTAAATCGTTTGCGGCGCCCAAACACGTTTTAGGTTTTCATTTCCTGGAAATGTATTTTGGATATTGATAATGCTGCTTTTCCAATTTACTAAATCAGTACTTTTCAATAAAACCATTGCACGATTGCTGTCCCAACCTTTTGAAGAAGTCATATCGGTTAGAACCATGTAAAATGTTTTGCCATCGTCTCCGCGTAAGATATGCGGATCGCGAACTCCTCCAGTTGAACTGATCGCTTTACTATCTAAAATTGGTTTGTTATTGTTAAGCGCATAATAGTGATAACCATCATTACTTACGGCATAATTAACGGCTTCTTCTTCGACTTTATTTCCTATGAAATAAACGAATAAATAAGCTGTCAAATCCTTTTCGGCAATAACGGGCGGAACTCCTTTTGCTGTATTTTGGGCTTGTATAGAAGTCGAAAGGCTTATTAATGATATCAGACAAAAAAATATTCTTTTCATTTATTTTTTACTTTTTAATTGATACAAAACAGAACTGTGAGGTTTTAATTCTAATCCTATTTCTTTTGAAGTTACTTTTGATTTCTCGCCTGTCCACATATTCAAAACTTCTGCTGAACCTGAAATTCCTAAATCAGAAAGATTAACTGAAACCTTTTGCGAACCCTTGTCTGAAATATTAAACAAAGCTAGATATACACTGCCATCTTTTGGATTTTTTGAAGTTACAGCAATTTTTCCATCTTTTTGGAAAAGCTGTTTTACCGATGTGCTTTCGTTATGCATTTTTACAACGTTTTTGTTCGTTAATAACGATAACGTAAAGGCATCATTACTTGGCAAATCTCCTCCAAAAAATAATGGTGACTTAAAGATATTAAAAAATGTAATCAAAGTATATTGTTCGTCTTTTGTCAAACGCGTCATACGATCTTCACCTCTTTCTCCTCTAATCGAAATACGCCCTAGCGGAATCATATCGCAATCTGGCCATGTTCCTGGTGCAATGTGAGGATACCATTTTTGCGCCACATCCATTAAATGTGTAATATGAGGCCATGTATCCCAAACATCATCAACCATACGCCACATATTAGCATGTGTTGTTACGTGAGGCGCTGCTTCAATTGGTGTTTCTCCAGGCGATGTACTTAAAACAATTTTACGTCCACATTTGTCGATTGCGTTTCTGATTAAGTTGATTTCGCCTTCGTGATAAGGTCTTGATAAATCATCAATTTTAATAAAATCTACTCCCCATTGTGCGTATAATTCGAAAATAGAATCGTAATATTCTTGCGCTCCTGGTTTATCTGCCACAACTGTGTAATTGTCTCTCAGCCATTCACATTGCAATGCTGTTGAATAAACTTTATCGGCAGTAATTCCATTTGCTCCTTTAATTGGCAATTTATCTTCAACTGCTTTTTTAGGAATTCCGCGCATAATATGGATTCCGAATTTTAATCCTTTTTTATGAATATAATCGGCTAAAGGTTTGAATCCTTGTCCATCTTTTGCTGAAGGAAATCGGTTAACAGCTGGCAAATATCTTCCGTACTGATCGATTACGTAACGCGGATCTGTCTGGTTATAACCTCCTGCTTTGTCGTTTTCAACAAACCATCTGATGTCAACAACGATATATTCCCAGCCAAATTTCTTCAGCTCTTTTGCCATGTAATCGGCATTTGCTTTTACCTCGTGTTCTTCAACTGTTGGTCCATAACAATCCCAGCTATTCCAGCCCATTGGCGGAGTTTGAGCCCATTGTTTGAATTCTTCTTTTTGAAACGTTTTGTTTTGAGCGTTAGTTGTAACAGATAGAAAAAAAGCTCCTATTGCTACTGTAAGTAAGTTTGTAATTTTCATTGTGTTTTTTATGTGTGGTTTTTACACTTTAAATATAATGAAATTTTATCGTTACCAACATACAGAAAACCTAACAGGTTACTAAAAACTTGTTAGGTTTTTGAATTGGTACTTTATTTCACATTAATAGTAACCTCAACAGGTTTTAACCACTGACTTGTAAATTTCACTTTTATTGGCGCTGTAGAATCTCCATTTGCCTGAATATATGCTGCAATATGTCCGTGGAATACTCGCTGAACATTATCTGTATAGTCTGTCATGTCGCTATTATTCCCAGCTTCTAATCCTAATAATGTTGCAGATCCATTGATCGTACAAGTTACTTCGTTATCTGAAAGCATTACCGGAAGTCCATTTTGATCTTTAACCTGAACCATTATTTTCGCCACTCCTTTGTCTTTGCTGATTGTGATATCTTTATCAGCAATTGTTAATTCAACTGGCTGTTGTGTTGAGTTAATAGCATAACGTCTTACTTCTTTATCATTTTTGTCTAAACCAACTGCTTCTAATTTTCCTGAAGCAAACGGAATATCCCAATAAATAATTCCAGTTTTTTCATCGTATAATTTAGTTTCGCCAACAACTTTTCCGTTCAATTCTAAACGTGCTTTTGCAGCATTTGTATAGCAAACCACACGAATTTTTTGCCCGTTTTCGTAATTCCAAATTGCCCAAGCGTCTTTAGAAATATCTTTTTCGTTTGTCAACGGATAAGTTCCCAAATACGCCATTGGTTTATCTGACCATAATGATTGACGGAAATATCCTCTTGGTTTGATAACTCCAGCAAAATCAACTAAACCTGAATAAAATCCTCTTGAAGGCCATCTTCCTGATTCTCCCAAATAATCGATTCCTGTCCAAAGGAACTGACCGAAAATATGTTTGTTGTTTTTTACCGCTAGCCAAGGTTCCATATCATGAACATTTTCACTTCCATAAATCACTCTTTTTGGATACTTTTCGTGATCTGACTGGTATTTGCTTTCGGTATAATTGTAACCTGTAATATCTAAAGCTCCTGGATATTCTGTTTCGTTAGACATTGCAACTCCTGCTAAACCAGCTGTAGTTGGACGAGATTTGTCGTATTTCTTAACCGCCGCAACCAAACGTTTTGCAATTGCTCCAAGTCTCATGGCATCTGGCGCATCTGGCTTATAACCACCATAAGCTGCTTGCCCGGAACCGTCTTTTCCTTTGTCTAAAACTGGGTGAGAATAGGGATCGTTTGGATAATCTACTTCGTTACCAATACTCCATCCAAAAACTGAAAGGTGGTTTCTGTCACGGCGAACAAAATCTTCTAAGTCTTTTTCTGCCCAATCAGCAAAAATATCAAATGAACCTTCAAATCCTGGTGTTCCGTAATTCCATCCTTCTAACCATTTACGTTTTGGGAATTCCCATTCGTCATAAGCTTCGTTTAAAACCAATAATCCAAGTTCGTCGCAAAGTTCATAAAAATCTGGTGCTTGCGGATTGTGGCTTGTACGAATGGCATTTACACCAATTTCTTTCAATGTTTTTAATCTTGTTTTCCAAACTTCTCTTGGAACTGCAGATCCTAAAACTCCAGCATCGTGATGTAAACAAACACCTTTCATTTTCATCCATTTTCCGTTTAATGCAAAACCATTGTTTGGATCGAATGTAAAACTTCTGAAACCAGTTTGAGTTACCGTTTTATCAATTTCTTTTCCGTCTTGTAAAACAGTAGTTTTTAACTCATATAAATTCGGATTATCTAAATCCCATAATTTAGGGCTTTTAACGTTGATTTTTGCCGAAATTTTTCCGTTCTGATTTGCCGCAACCTCAACCTTTGAAGATGATTTTGCTACAGATTTTCCGTCTTTTGAGAAAAGCTCATTTACAATTGTCAGACTTGCTTTTCCTTTTGAACCATTTTCAACAGCAACCTCAACATTCAAAGTTCCGTTTCCTTTGTTTACTTCTGGATAAGCGTAAACTCCCCATTGTGCAATATGAACTGGATTTGCATAAACCAACCAAACATTTCTGTAAATTCCAGAACCAGTGTACCATCTTGAGTCGGCGCTTTGACTGTGATCTACACGAACTGAAATAGTATTTTCTCCTCCAAATTTTACATACGGCGTCGCATCATAAGCAAAAGAAATATATCCGTTTGGACGTTTACCTAATGATTGCCCGTTGATGAAAACTTCGCTTCTATTGTAAACTCCTTCAAAATATAAATACACTATTTCACCAGCTTTGCTTTGCGGAATATTGATTGATTTTCTATACCAGCCAATTCCCCCTGGAAGATATCCTGTACAGCTCGCCAACGTTGGACTCAATTGCCCTTTTACGCTCCAATCGTGCGGTACATTTACCTGTTGCCATTTACTGTCATCAAAAGCATTATTTTTTGCCTCAGGAGTTTCTTGAAGATTGAATTTCCAGTTGTCATTTATTTTTTTTGAATCTCCAAATGATATCTGGCTAAAAGCCGATAAACACGAAAAGAGAAATACGGGTAGTAAGATCTTTTTTGTAAACATTTTTTTAAGGTTCTAAGATGCTAAGATTCTGAGGATCTAAGCTTCTTTTGTTTATTTAATTATTTCTTTTATTTCAAGTTCTTAAGTTACTTCTCAGTCACCGTTTTCAGTTTAATACTGAGACTGAAAACTGTGACTGCATACTAAACTACAGCAATTCTCCAACAAACGTCACTACAGACTTTGCTGGGATTTCTAGATTACCGTTTTTTTGAACTTCGGCTCTTTTTAGGTTTGATGTATCAGAAGTTACATAAGGTGTGAACTCATTGTTCTTCAAAGTTCCTTTTGATAAATCGAATTTGTATTGCTGAGCTGATTTTCCGCAGTTTACTGCCACTACAATCAGTTTTTTACTTTGAACATCTTTGTAAGCCGTAAGCATTACGTCGTTAGCTTTATCCAATTCATTTTGGTTTGGAATATCAACTCTCAACATTCCTGGACGAACAAAAAGCGAATAATTTCCGAAAGCCCAAAGCAGTTTTGAATCGTGAAATTCTCCATCATTTCTCACATAATCTGGAGCAGTTCCTCCGTTACTTTTTCCGTCATCCAGATAGATCAAACCATCTTTATAATCTACTCTTGTTATTGAGGTCCACCATTGCCATGAAGCCGCATTGGCAACAGCAATATCATTGTGAATTAAACGCGCTACAAACAAAGCGGTCTGCATTCCTAAATCTCTTCCTCCGCCAGAACCTCCAGGGATTTCTGCTTCTCCCGGATTTTCTAAAATACAATATTCCGATTGCCAGTATTTTAATCCTGGTTTTTGTTTGACTTCTTTAGCAATTAATTTTCTACTTAAAACCTGTCTTTCAACCGGCCATGTTGTAAAATAACTGTGTCCAAGAATTACATTTTTTACATTTGAAAATTTAGTCACATTCGTTTTAGTACTTCCAAAGAAATAATCAATTTGATTGTCACGGTTTTCAGCATTTACATTTTCATATAAATAATCGATTTGAGCAGCTTCAGCAATTACAATCTCGGTGTTTATTTTTTTTGCTTTCAATTTTTCTGAAAGTGATTTGGTCAAATCATATATTTCCTGATTGGTTGCCGGTGTTCCTTCCTGACTATTGGTATCTCCATGTTTTGGCATCCATTCCCATTGCGGTTCATTTATTGGACTAACATAATCGAATTTTATTCCCTCTTTTTGTTCCAATCCTTGAATACTTTGAACTAAGAAATCGGCAAATTTTGGAATCGCACCATCTTTTAGATTCAGTTTATTCTTTTGAGAGGCAAAAGATAATCCGTTGTTAGTCATATAAACTGGTGGACTATTAGTAAAAATAAGAAACTTTTCTACTCCACGTTTTTTAGCCGCCTGCAAAAACCATCTTTGTCCTTCTTGTTTTGAGAAATCATAAGTCCCGTCAGCATTCAAAAAACATTCGCTTCTTCTCCATTCGTCCGAAACTTTGCTGTTTTCTCCTTGCTCTGTACTTCCTGCGCCAAGATTAAATCGCCAGATCGAAAGTCCGATTCCTTTTGGATTTCCTTGTGCATCGATTTCTTTACTAAAAAGCAAATCTGCAATGGCATTTTTTTTCTGTTCAGGCCAGTTTTTACCCACAAACTGTGCTCTCCAGGCATCAGAGCCACCAAAACCGTCCATGGTTTGTACTACATTATCTGTGCTGATAGTAACCGTTCGCTGCGCAAATGTCAACGAAGTTGTTACCAATAAAAGCGAGATATATATTTTTCTCATTTAATTATTATTTTTCGTGTTGACGTAATTTTTGTTATCGTCTTTTGTCATTTCGCCGAAAGAGAAATCTTCGTAAATAAATCAACCAAGCCCCCATTACTTTGTCGAGCTACTTGTGGAGATCCCTCCTCCGTCGGGATGACAAGTTTGTAGTTAATAACTTTGTCAAAGTTTAAAACTTTGACAAAGTTTGCACACAATACTTCTTATCTTTCAAAACTTAGAATCTTAGCATCTTAGACCCTTAGCAACTTATTTATATGTTCCAACAAAAGTCACAACTGACCTTGCTGGAATTTCCAAATTCGAAGCATCTACCGCTGTTCCTTTTTTCAAACTTAAAGTTTCAGAAGTGGTATAAGGAGTCAGTTTATTATCGCTAACCGTTCCTCCTGAAAGATTCAATTTGTATGTTTTAGCTGATTTGCTGATGTTTACTGCAACGATTACCAACTTTTTATTTGTTGCGTCTTTGTAAGCCGTAACCATGACATCATTTAAAGCTGTTGAATTATCAACACTTGGAATTTGAACTCTCACCATTCCCGGTTTTACGAAGAACGAAAAGTTTCCTAAAGCCCAAAGCGTTTTAGAATCTCTGATGTAACCGTCATTTTTACAATAATCAGCATTTCCTGCTCCGTTGCTTGCTCCATCATCAACGTGAATTAAACCGTCTTTATAATCCCCGCGGCTAATTGCTGTCCACCATTGCCAAGACGTAACGCCTCCAATTGCAATATCGGTGCTTATGATTCTCGCTGTCCAAAGTGCTAGTGACATTCCTAAATCTCTTCCTGAACCAGCTCCTCCTGGAAGTTCATCAGTCCCTGGACTTTCTAAAACACAATATTCTGATGACCAAAGACTAACATTTCCTACTGATTGGATTTTTGATGCTGCTGATTGTCTTGATGAAATCATTTCGCTCAACGGCCAAGCTTGCCAATAACTATGTCCAGAAATTGTTTTTTTGACATTACTTAAGCCACCAATATTTTTAGTAGAATTAGATGCAAAGAAATAATCAATTTGGTTAGATCTGCTTTCCTTTCCTGAAACCGTTTTGTATAATGGTTCATAAGCTCCAGCTTCTCCAACCACAATTTTAGCATCCAATCCTTTTGATTGTAATTTTGGAGAAAGAACATTTACAAAACTGTAAATATTAGCATTGGTTGCTGGAGAACCTTCTTGTCCTGTACCGTCCCACTCGTATTGCGGTTCATTAAACGGACTCACATAATCTATCGTTAAACCGTGTTCTGTTTTAAGTTTATCTAATGAAGTTGTCCAGAAATCGGCTAAATCAGACATTTTACCATCTTTTAAATTGTAAAATTCTTTGATTGAAGCATACGCTTTTCCGTTTTGAGTTAAATAAACTGGAGCGCTGTTTGCAAATGCTAAAAGTTTATCTACACCACGTTCTCTTGCAGCTTTCATAAACCAAACCTGACCAGCTTGTTTTGTCATATCATACGAAACTCCGTCTGTAGTAAAACATTCTGATCTTCTCCATTCATCAGTAATATCGCTTGCGTCACCTTGTTCTGCACTTCCAGCTCCAAGATTAAATCGCCATAATGATAATCCGATTCCTTTTGGGTTTCCATCAGCATCTAAACCTTGACTGAAAAGCAAATCAGCAATTTTATTTCTTTTATCTGTAGGCCAGTTTTTTCCAATAAAATTACATTGCCAAGCATCTGAAGCTCCAAAACTTTCCATAGTCTGAAGATTCATATCTAGATTTACGTTTAAACTAGCAATTGTAGTATCTTCTGAATTTGAATTATTTGGTTCAGAATCACAACCTACCAATAAAGTGTTAGCTAAAAGCAAGCCTGCACACAGCAGACTTACTTTTGTTCCATTAAAGATTCTCATCTTAATAATTTGGGTTTTGTTTGATTAAACCATTACTTAAGTCAATTTCTAATTGCGGAATTGGCCATAATAAATGTTTAGACGCATCAAAGTTGATTCCTTTGTCTTGTGGTTCTCTCAAATTGGTTGTTTCATAAGGATCTGTAGAATTCAGGTTATACTGAACAAAAGTTCCGTTTGGTCCCATTAATGATTCGATTACTGGTCTTCCTGTTGTTGGGTCTTTTTCACGACGAATATCATATAAACGAAGTCCTTCAAAAGCCAATTCTAAACGGCGCTCTTTATAGATTTGTCTCAATAAAGTTGGTCCTGAAATTCCTGTTTTTGGGTCTAGTTTTACACGAGCTCTAATCACATTGATATCTGATAAAGCATCTCCTCCTAAATGATAATTTGCTTCTGCTCTTGTCAAATACATTTCAGCCAAACGAATCAACGGAATGTTTAATGGTAAGTGACCATCTTTTTTATCTAAAGAACGACGAGTTGCAATTGGAATATAATATTTACGACAGATACGTCCAGATTTATTGTCATTTAAACTGAATTTATGTGTTGGGTTTAAAACCTCATCTCCATAAGCCGCTTCTCCCCATTTCGTAATCGTACTTCTTCTACGAATTTCATCATTTTCAGAAAGATATGCGTTTTCTAAATCGCTTGTTGGCATACACCATCCCCAACCGTCAAGAACGTCTCCAGCATCATTACTTGGAAAGTTCTTTTTGTCTTCTCCTCTTGCTCCTGATAAAGTTGGAAGAGCAGATCCTAAAGATTTATCTTGTACAGATGATGATTGCGCTTCAAGAATAGATTCGATTCCGTTATGATTGTTTACATCCCAGATTTTTAAGAAATCTGATTCAAGAGCGAAAGGTCCTTCTGTAATAACTTTATTTGAATATAATTTAGCTTCAGCCCATTTTTCTTGAAACAGAGATACTCTCGCTAATAAAGCATAAGCAGCCCATTTGTTGATTCTTCCGTCTTTAGCTACTGGAGCATTTTCTAATTTTGCTGCCGCTTCTTTAAGATCGCTTTCAACTTGAGCATAAACTTCTTCAGCAGTATTTCTTTCTAAAGTTAAATCTCCAGTTCCTAATGATTTTGTATAAACTGGAACTCCTCCAAAAAGATTCACTAATTCGTAGTAACAATATGCACGAACGAATAATGATTCTCCCATATATTGGTCTTTCTGAGCATCTGTAATTGGCGATAATGCCATTTTCTCTAAACCAATATTAGCCGATTGAATGGTATAATAATGAGCAGTATAAATACTATTCATGTCTCCCATGTTATCTGGAGTGATCAGATATTGTGAACATGGTCTGTGAGCACCACTGTCTTGCCCTGTATTTCCCATCCAAGCATCATCTGTTGACATTTCGTTGGTAACTCTTGGAGCAATCAATGTCCACCAGTCATTTGGAAGCAATAACCTATGAGTTAATTCGTTTGTATAATTTTCACACTCTTGTACAGTCTGAAAATAGTTCTCTAAAGTTTGAGTTCCTCTTTCTTCTTTTTCAATAAAATCGCTGCAAGAAACTGCTAATAGAGAAAAAGTTATTATTGATACTATTATTTTTTTCATGATCGTTTTTTATTAAAATGCTACATTAAGACCCATCAAAATTGTTGGCTGTACTGGATAGTTCCATCCTCCAAATCCTGATCCTAAAACTCCACCACCTACTTCAGGATCAACTCCTGTATAGTTTGTCCATGTCCAAAGGTTTTGTCCTGATAACGAAAGCCTTAATTTATCTAGTCCAAATTTGTTGTAGAATGAATATCCTACTTGTAAATTTTTCATACGAACGTAAGAACCGTCTTCAACATAAAAAGAAGAGAACTTTGTAAAGTTTTCGTTGTTATCATCTTTAGACAAACGAGGAATGTAGTTTGAAGTTCCTTCTCCATGCCAAGCCATTTGATCTAATCCGCTTACTTTGTTTGTTAAGCTTGCACCATTGTATAAATCTGAAATATTCTGATTGATAAGGTCGTTTCCAATACTTGAATAGAAATTAGCTACTAAATCAAATCCTTTGTAAGCAAAATTTAAATTTAAACCAACATTATAATCTGCCCACGGACTTCCAATTTTTGTTCTGTCTTTATCGTCTAATTTTCCATCGCCATTAACATCTTTAAAACGAATATCTCCAACTTGTGCATAAGGCTGTAATTTAGTACCATGTTCATCTGTGTGAGAATTCAATTCTGTTTGATTTTGGAATAATCCGTCTGCAACATATCCGTAGAAATATCCAGGTTCGTCACCTTCAACTGTTAATGTTCTATTGCTTGAACCGTATAACTTTTCGCCATCAGCGGATAAAGACAACATTTTTACATTTACAGTTGTAAAAGTCACATCTGCACCCCAAGAGAAATCTCCTCTTTTATCTTTATATGAAATCAATAAATCGATACCATTAGATTTCATTGAACCTACGTTTGTCCACATTGTAGAATATCCTGGGAATCCGCTGTAAGTTGGAAACTGTTTTAAGAACAACATATCATTTGTTTTCTTTTCGTAGTATTCTAAAGATCCTGAAAGTTTGTTTTTCCATAATCCGAAATCAAGTCCAAAACTCACATCTTCAACCGTTTCCCATTTAATATCTTTATTTGCCATAGTTGATGGATATGATGTATCAACTACTTCTCCATTTATGATATAAAACCCTTGTCCGATATTTGACTGATAAACCGCACTTGGTAAATTTTGGTTACCTACTCTACCCCAACCAGCTCTAAATCTAAGATCACTAAGAAGATCTTTTGTAGATTCCATGAAACCTTCATTCAAAATTCTCCATGAAACAGAAGCTGAAGGGAAGTTTGCCCATTTATTGTTTTCCATGAATTTAGAAGAACCATCACGTCTAAAAGTACCTGTGAAATAATATTTTTCGTCATAGTTATAAGAAAAACGAGAAATATAAGACATTAAAGAACTTGACGTTTTGGTACCACTACTGTTACGATTCTTAGTAGCAGCATTTAATTCTCTCATTGAATCAGAGTTGTTTGGAACTCCCTCACCATATCCCCAAAGTGTACTTTGGTTGTATTCTTCCATGGTATTACCAATCATCAAAGACGCATTATGTTTTTCTGCGAATGTTCTATTATATGTAGCTGTATTTTGCCAAGTCCAATTAACATCAGTAGTATTCCATTTTTCAACACTGTTGATTTCTGCTTTTTCGTGTGCAGCATCAATTACAAAATCAGGACTGAATTTATCTCTTACGATATCACCTACTTCAATCGAAGCTTGTGAACGAATTACCAAACCTTTAATTGGTGTATATTGTAAATAACCGTTTGTATTTAAATTGTACTGATCTGTATAATCATCATAACGTTTTACAGCAGCAACTGGATTCCAAACATACGATGGAGATCTTGCATAAATACTGTACTCATTTTCTAAACCAGTTAATTGATCTGCTGGTTTATAGATTGGCGTAATTGGATCAATTTTATCAAAATCTGCCCAGTTGCTTGGCGAACCATAAGTTTCGTAACGTGGGTTTAAAGTAATTCCAGCTGAGAATTTATCAGAGAATTTAAAATCATTTGCAATTCTCATTGTTATTCTCTCCCATCCGCCTATGCCATACATAGATTCAGAATCGTAATAGTTTAAACTAACTGCATAAGTATGTTTATCAGAACCTCCTGTTACTCCAAGAGAAGCGTTTGTTACAGGCGTACCAGTTCTAATTCCTGCCCTCCACCAATCTGTTGTTTTTCCTTTATATTGAGAAGGATTTGGCAAATAATCTGAATATCCTGAATTGTTATATGCCGTATTCATAATCGTTGCATAACCTTCGGCATCAGCCATATTATATGGATTATTCATGATCTGCATACCAGAACTTAAATCAAAATTGAATCTTGTTTTTCCAACTTTACCTTTTTTAGTTGTAATTAAGATAACTCCATTCGAAGCACGAGAACCATAAATTGCACTTGCAGACGCATCTTTAAGAACCTCCATAGATTCGATCTCATTATTGCTCAAAAAGTTAATGCTTGTTCCCATCGGAATTCCGTCTACTACATAAAGCGGATCTGTACTTAAATTGATCGTAGAAATACCACGAATCAAAACTCTTGGCTGTGCTCCTGGACCTCCAGCTCCTACAACCTGAACCCCAGAAACTTTACCTTGTAATGATTCTGTCACGTTACCCACAGTCATAGTCTGTAATTCTTTTCCTTTTACAGAAGAAATAGAACTCGTTACGTCGCTCTTTTTTACAGCAGCATAACCCACAACTACGATCTCATCTAATGCTTGACTTGATTCTTGCATTACTACGCTAATCTCCGTTTTATCTCCAACTGGTATAACCTGAGAAGTAAAACCTACGAATGAAAATTCGATCTGTGCATTTTTATTTGGAACACTGATGGTGTAATTTCCGTCAAAATCAGTTGCTCCCGATGTTGAAGTTCCTTTCACGATCACATTTACTCCTGGAATCGGCACATTAGCTTTATCCTTAACAGTACCTTTTATTTTTATTTGTCCAAAGGATACAGCAGTACACATAAGGGCAATAAAAAATCCTATATATTTAAATTTCATATTAAGCTGTTTTATTTGTTAAATGTTACAACAGGGTTATAACCAACTATTTTTTTGTGATAAATACTCTTTCTAATTCTGTATCTAAAACTACTTTGTAAACTCCAGCAGCTGCAGGATATTTAGCATTACCATTTTCTCCTGGTGACATAGTTGCGATACCGTTTTTGATAAGTCTCCATGATGGACTCCACCACTGACCTGTAAATGTTGCTTCCATTGTTCCCGTTAATGTGTATTCGCCAACTAGTTGATAAGGATTACTTGCGTTATTCGCCAAATGAAGTTTTGTAACTACCCATGCATTCCATGTATCCCAGTTAGCACCGTCAATTCCGCCACCGCAAACACTCACGAAAGGTTTTCTCAATGCTTCATCATCATGCCATAAACCATTTGCAACATCAGCCCAAACTTTGCTTGTTGGCGTGTATTTCTCTGCTGTATATTTAAGCGTGTTTGGATTTACTTTTATGATATAATATCCTTTTGTTGGTAAAATAATTGGAGTCGAAGCAACATCATCAACCAATTCTCCAGATGTATTTAGACCAAAACAATGTGGCGCAAAATCTGATTCCTGACCTAAGAAATAAACCTCTTTATTGTCTGTATCTGCATAATATTTAAATTCGAAATCTTGTCCGTTTTTCTCATGGAAATACATTGGAACTCCAACTGCATCTGTTGTAAGATTAGTGCCTTTTGGCTGATCGCATAAGTAAATTGCAGGATATTCGTTTGTTGCAACAATATTAACATCTAATGATCCTGTATTTGGAATTGCAAATTTATCTTTAGCCGTAATTGTTAAAACATAATTGGCTGCAGTAACTGGCAATGTATAAGTCTTATTGAATGTATAAGATTGTGGAGAACCTTCTAACTGAATCGTTTCATCAATACCTAAATCTTCACATTTTACATTGATGTAATCAATTCCTGAATCGTCATTTACCACAAAATTCACTGGCATTTCATTGCTTGTTGACAATAAAATAACTGCACCTTCTTTTGGCGTTATCATTGTTATTGTTGGAGCTGCAAATTCTCCATCAAGACGTAAATTGATTTCTTCAGTTACAACATTTCCTGAAACGTCTGTAATTAATAATTTAATTTTGAAAGCTTCTGATGTTCCTCTATCCGAAGGAACTTCAAAAAAGTAACTTAAATCGTAAGATTTTAAAAGCGGATTTGTTGCGAAAGTAATCACTTTATCCAATGATAATTCTGGAATCTGAATTTCTACACTTTTTAATCCTAAGTCATCTGCAAGCGCAGCTTTAATTTCAAATTTTCTACTCGGAGCTCCATATATCTCTTTTGTAGAAACTACCACCGTAGGGTTATCAGAACTTGGATATCCTGAATCGTTATTTTGGCATCCGGTTACAAGAAAGCCAAAAAGGGCAAGAAAAAATAAAAATACATTTTTTTTCATTTCTTTAATTTTAAGGTTAGGTTAGTTAGTTTTCTTTCTAAAGCGAAAGTTTGTTTTATTCTCGTAGGTAATTCGAGGTTGTGCTATTTTTTTCTGAGGCAAGGAAAACAGCATTACATCATTATGTGGTCATTTTCATATTATATTGAGTTTGGTTAATTGTTTGATATTTCCTTTTTTTATTTTCTTTCAAATTGTATAAGTGTCTTTTTTAATTAACCCGCAGTTTATCTTTTTTAAACTGCGGGCTGATAAGTAATGTAAACCAACCATTACTGATCTAAAATTTAAAGAGTGCTCAGCTCTTTAAACAGATAACAAACTATCTTGAAATTAACACTTATGACTAACAGCAATAACCTAATTATCGATTGCTATTACTGCAAAGAAATGTTTAAATAACACTTTTAAGGAGGGGTAAAATGGAAAAAAAAGGAGGTCAAAATCGCAATTAACTATTATTTTGGAGTAAATTTTATAGACTATTAAAAATTATGGCTTATTTTTTACAAAATATATAATTATTGAAAAAACAGCAGTTTTTCAGCTAAAACGTTTAAGTTGGATAAAAGATTTCACTTCTTCAGTAAAAAAAGAAGCAAATTATGCAGCATTAAAACTGAAGCTATTGATTATTTAATGATATTCAAGTCAGAATTGAATGACGTTTTATACTTTTTAATGTATTCTGAAGGAGTCATTCCAAAAAGTTTTACGAATTGCTGTCTGAAATATTTCGGATCTTCAAAACCGACTTCAGTAGCTGCTTGAGTGATATTCATATCTTCTGTCAGCATTAACATCGCCGCTCTTCTTATTCGCAAGGAACGAATAAAAGCATTTAAGGTTTGTCCCGAAATAATTTTGATTTTGGTATAAAGCGTTCTGTGGCTCATTCCCATTTCAAGAGCAAAAGTTCGAATTGTAAAATCTTTTTTATGAATATTAGCTTCAACAATCTCGATACATTTTTTCAATATCTCTTGATATTCAACGGGAACTTTTTGAGTATTTTCTTTTAATGTAATACTGTCTAAGAAATAAGTCCGCAAATTATGACGGTTTCGCAATAGCGATTCGACTCTTGCAGTAAGAATATCGTCATCAAATGGTTTTGTGATATAATCGTCTGCGCCTTCATTAATTCCTTGCAAATGCGTTTCAGGATTTTTAGACGCCGTCAATAAAATAACTGGAATATGTGATAAAGCACTGTCTTCCTTAATTTTACGGCACAATTCTAAACCATCCATTTCTTCCATTGTAATATCACTAATGACAAGATCTGGCATGTGTTTTTTAGTCAATTTTAAACCTTCCTCGCCATTTTCAGCACTGTATACAATATAATTATCAGCAAACAATTTGATCAGATACGCACGAATTTCAGCATTATCGTCAACTATTAAAACAGTGCGTTTATCGGTCAACATGGTCTTTTTGAAATCGCTGTCCGCAATTGAAGTTGTTGCTGTTGAAATCGGTTCTTCAATTTCATCTGGAATCAATTCGTCAAATAATTGGCTTCGCTGTGGTTTTTCATTTGTGATTTCAATATCTTCAAAATGACTGTTTCCTTTTAAAAACGTCAATTTAAAAGTACTTCCTTTTCCTGCTTCACTGCTACAGGTTACAGAACCTTTGTGTTTGTCAACGAAATATTTAACGATATAAAGCCCGATACCAAAACCAGTTCCAACCGAAACTTTCGAATTGATCTGTTTGAATTTTTCAAAAATAAGATCAATATCTTTTTTATCGATTCCGTCTCCGTTATCTGATATTTCAAGAAAAACTTCTTCATCACTTTCTGTTACAATCAAATTAATCTCGCCTCCAATTGGCGTGTACTTGAAAGCATTTGACATTAAATTGAATAACGAAATTTCGATCTTTTCATAATCGCCAATAATGGTAATTTCGTGATCAGGAATTGTAAAATTATAATTGATACTTTTATCTTTCGCCTGATTTACAAAACATTGATATACTTCATTCGAAAGATTATTTACATTGATTGGCGATAAGCGAAGAGAATCGGCATCATTTTCAGCTTTTCGCAATAAAAGCAATTGATCTACCAAACTCAAAAGTCTTCTGGCATTTCGATGCGCAATTGCCAAGTCACTTCCTGAAGAACCGTTTTCTACAATTTCTTTCTGAACTGCTTTTTTCAACGGATTAATAATCAACGAAAGCGGTGTTCTAAATTCATGCGAAATATAAGTAAACATAGACGACTGCTTTTCGGCAATCTCTTTTTCTTTTTTACTTTCAAGCTCGGCGATTTTTACTTTATACTTTAATTTTTCTTTGTTTTTATTGTAATCAAGATATAAAAATAAAAGTCCGCCAATTGCTGCTAAATACAGCGTATACGCCCACCAAGTTCTATACCACGGCGGCAAAACTTGTATAGAAACCAAACTGACTTCTTTATTCCATCCACCTTTAAAATTGGTAGTTTTGACTTTAAAAGTGTAATTCCCTTCTGGCAATCTTGAATAATTTGCTTTTCGGGCTTGACCCACATAATTCCATTGCTGATCCCAGCCTTCTAGAAAATAAGCGTAATTTATTTTATCTGCATTATTGTAATCTAAAGCAACAAATTCTAATGATAAAGTCGTTTGATCGTATTCCAGACTAACTTCTTTCGTTTTATTTGAATCGATATCAACTTCTGCTTTACTTTCCTCAATCAGCTGATTATTAACATAGAAATCTGTTAACAACACATTGTTTTTTTGATTAAAACCTTTTATCGCTTGCGGATAAAAAATATTGAAACCGTTTATACCTCCAAAAAGAAATTCTCCAGATGAAAGTTTTATTCCTGCATTAAAACTAAATTGATTGCTCTGAAGTCCGTCGTTTACAGAAAAATTACGGAATGTTTTGCTCTTTTTATCATAACGGCAAATTCCGTTATAAGTGCTCATCCATAAATTTCCATCTTTATCCTCTAATAACCTTAAAATAGTGTTCGAAGGCAATCCATCATCGATTGTTAATCTTTTAAAAGTGTTTGTTTTTCGGTCAAATAAAAGCAAACCACCTTCTTGCGTTCCAACCCAAAGATTTTTGTCTTTGTCTTCGTAAATACATCGAATAGGATTTCCAATTGCTTTCTTAGTAATTTTTCTAGTATTTTTTTCGATAGATAAAAGAGAAGTATAATTTCCTGCCCACAACTTTCCATCTGAAGTTTCAGCCATGCATTGCAGGTTATCGATTCTTTTATCAAAAAGTTCAAAAGTGTCTTTATCTCGGTCCAAAAGATAAAGCGTTCCCTCATTTGTAGCACTTGCCCAAATATTTGCTTTTGAATCTTTAAATACAAACCAGATATTTTTTTCCGTTTGTTTCGTATGTGGATTATAACAAGAATAATGTTTTACACTATTATTACTCTTGCTTATTTTATTGATTCCTCCCGCCCAAGTCGAAATCCAGATGTCGTTATTATTATCACGAACTATTCCCGTTATAAAACTGCTTGAAAACGAGTTTCCATAATTTGTGTACGTATTGTTTTTTCTATCCCAATACTTTAGACCTGCTCCATCTGTACCAATCCAAAGATTCTTCTTTTCGTCTTCGCAAAAAGATAAAATAAAGTTATCTGCTGGGTCTTTGGCATTATAGCGAACACTTTTGAAATATTTTGGTGTATCACTCAGCATACTGATTCCGCCGCGAAGTGAACCAAACCACTTGTTTCCCGACTTATCTTCGTATAAACTCCAAACTGAATTACTTTTTGCTAATTGTTCATTATAAGCAAGAAGATTTTTACTATTTGGATTGATATAGAAAATTCCGCAGCCGTCTGTCGTAACCCAAGTTTTACCTTTTTTATCTACCAAAACATCAGTAACACTGCATTTATTGGTGAAATAATTTTCGGAAATAGAACCCGTTTTGGTATTCATTAAAAATAAACCTTCATCTGTTCCTAAAAGAAGATTTCCATCAGAAGAAAGTTTCATGGCTTTTACCCCAATCGAAAGAGGGAAAACGATTTTCAAATCTTTCGCCTTGTAATTATAAACACAAACTCCAACATTGCGAACGTATATCCAGCATCCAGATTTCTCTTTATTTTCTTGAATTGCAATTGCATCATAATTGCTAATCGTAATTCTATTTCCTAATGCATTTAGCGGAATATGTTTTCCTGTGAAAGAACCGTTTTCAAAAGCTAATAATCCTAATTTTTGTGAAGCAACCAAAACCAAATTATCAGATACGGAACGCATCTGATGTATAATATCTTGAAGAACTTTTGGTTTATCATCCCACAATGTATATTGAACGGTATGGAATGACGCTTTTGTTTTATTGTAAATGCAGATTCCGCTGGTTCCTCCTACCCAGATATTGTTTCTAGAATCTCCTTCAATATTGTAGATTGTATTGAATAAAAGTGATTTTTTATCGTTGATTCTGTTTCTAAAAACCTTAAAATTATAACCGTCATATCGGTTTAAACCATCGTAGGTTCCAAACCACATATAACCTTCCTTATCTTGATAAATTGTTATAATGGAATTATTAGACAAACCGTCTGATATGTCAAGAAATTTGACGGGATAGTCCTGCGAATATCCTAAGGAAGAAAACCCTATTAGCAGTAGAAGATTTAGAACAAAATGCTTCAAAATGTACTTTTTTATATTCTGGTAATAAGTACAATTATAAGCTAATTTTAGGGAAATTTTATAAAAAAGAATGCAGAAGTCACAAACTTTCTGCATTCTAATTGAGATTTTATCTTTACGCTTGTTTTTTTAATAAAGCATTCCCTACTGACTTTAAATTCTATGGGAATATTTTCATAAATAACAAACTGAAAAAAGTCTTTAATCCAGTAAAAACACGATCAATCCGCGCGCACCGTGAGCTCCAAGAACTAAAGACTGCTCGATATCAGCCGTTTTTGACGGACCTGCGATGAAAGTTCCGAAACCGTATTCCATGTTTCCAATTCTTTGATACGCTTGCTGCATTGTTGGCACAAGATCTTTTTTATGAACTACAATTGCTAAATATTGTGCAATAAAAGGTGCAACTCGCTGTCCTAAAATATCATCCGTTACCCAAAGTCCACTGTTTTCTGCTACGCCAAAATGTGCTTTTACAACCGTTAATTCAACATCTTGAAGCGAATGCGGATCAACTGTTTTCCAATCTAAAGAAGCAATCTCAGAAAGTTCTGGAAGTGTTGTAATTAATCTTTTCTCTAAATTATAATTGGATTTGATGTAATTGACAATTTCATCATAATTCGCAACTTCTACAGGATCGCCGCCAATTCCTTTTAAAACCGTTTTATAAGTTTCTAAAATATCAAATTGTTCTGAACCTAAAAGATTTAGATCTGGCAGTTCTGAAACCATTTCTGGCTGATTTGCTTTTATTCTTTTTAAAATTTCGCCTTTACTACTCATTTCCTTTTTCTTTAGATTCTCGCGAATTTTTCTTGTACCATTCTCTAAAAGATTCTTCTGGAACATCTGGCATTTCGCGCTGATCGTACCATTTGTTCATTTTATTGTTGACCATTCCTGGAATATTTTTCATCACAAATCGTCCTGATTTTCCAGCAATATTAAAAACCGTTGGATTCGCCAATACCGTTGCCATTGTTTTCATCGCAACCGTTTTGGCAGCTGGCGTATGCCCTTCTTTCACCAAAACCTGACGCCATTTGTATAATTGATCGTGAATGTCAATTTTTACCGGACAAACATTCGTACAAGAACCGCAAAGCGTACTGGCAAAAGGCAGATCGGCATTTTTGCTCATATCTAAATTTGGTGCTAAAATAGAACCAATTGGTCCCGCAACTGCATTGTGATAACTGTGTCCACCGCTTCGTCTGTAAACTGGACAAGTATTCATGCAAGCTCCACAGCGAATACATTTCAGAGAATTTCTAAAATCTTCTCTTCCTAATTGTGTACTTCTTCCGTTGTCTACAATTACGATGTGCATTTCTTTTCCGTCTCTTGGCTTCTTGAAATGACTTGAAAAAGTAGTAATAGGCTGACCCGTTGCGCTTCTAGCTAATAACCTTAAGAAAACACCTAAATGTTCTCTTTTCGGAATCAGTTTCTCGAATCCCATACAAGCGATATGAACGTCTGCTAAGTGCGCACCCATATCGGCATTTCCTTCATTGGTACAAACTACAAATTCTCCTGTTTCTGCAACGGCAAAATTGACTCCAGTTAAAGCTACTTTTCTAGTTAAAAAAGTATTTCTCAAACTATGGCGAGCCGATTCTGTTAAATACTGCGGATTGAAATTTCCTTTTTCGGTACCTAAATGTTCGTGGAAAGTTTCGCTTACATCTTCTTTCTTTAAGTGAATCGCCGGAAGTACAATATGACTCGGCGGTTCTTTTCGAAGCTGTACAATATATTCACCTAAATCAGAATCGATTACTTCAATTCCTTTTTCAGCTAAATATTCATTTAAATGGCATTCTTCTGTAAGCATCGATTTGGATTTCACCATTTGCTTTACATCATGTTTCGCCATGATAGAATGTACAATTTCGTTATGCTCTTTGGCATCTGCTGCCCAATGCACAATTATTCCGTTTCGTTGCGCATTCGCTTCAAATTCAACTAAATAATCGTGAATATTTGAAAGTACATTTAATTTGATTTGAGAGGCAGTTTCGCGAAGCAGTTCCCAATCTGCTATTTGATGCGCTGATTTATCTCTTTTAGCACGCACAAACCAAAGTGTTTCATCATGCCAATTGACACGCTCTACGTCTTTATTAAATTTTGCTGCGGCTTCGCTGTGCTGTATTATTTTTTCTGATGACATTTTTAATGATTTAAAAGTCAATTTTGAAATGTTTCTAATGATTTATTTAACCGCAAAGTGCGCAAGGTTTTACGCAAGGTTCGCAAAGCTAATTTTTAATCTTAGCGTGCTTTGCGGTTTTTCTTTGCGCACTTTGCGGTTAAATTTTATACTCAACATCTATTTTTAGTTTTCGAGTGAATTTAATATTTCAGCAATATGAATGGTTTTGATTCTGCTTTTTTGTCTTTTTAGAATTCCATCCAAATGCATTAAGCAGGACATATCTCCACCAGTAATATAATCCACATCATGACTTTCGTGATCTTTAATACGATCTTGTCCCATTTTTACAGAAACTGCTTCTTCGGTAACGCAGAACGTTCCTCCGAAACCACAGCATTCGTCTTTTCTAGTTAAAGCAACCAAATCAAGACCTTCTATATTGTGTAGTAGTTGTTCAGGTTTCGAGAAAAATGGTGCGTTTAATTCAGACATTTGCGAAAGCTTTAAACCGCGCTGACCGTGACAGCTTACGTGCATTCCTACTTTAAACGGAAATTTACCGTCTATGTGGTCAATTTTTAAAACGTCGGTTATAAACTCAGTAAGTTCGTAAACCGTATTTCGAATTGCTGTTGCCTTCTCTTCTTGTTTTTCGTCATGCAAATGGTCTTTTACATGCAAAACACAACTTCCAGAAGGACAAACTATGTAATCAAATCCAGAAAAATTGGCAATAAAATTGGCGTCGCATCCTTTTGTTAAATGCGCATAACCGCTATTAGCCATTGGCTGTCCGCAGCAGGTTTGCCCCATCGGAAATTCGACGTCACAACCTAATTTTTGTAGTAATTCGTAGGTTGCAATTCCTACTTTTGGATAAAATTGGTCGACATAACAAGGTATAAAAAGTCCAATTTTCATGTTGTAGTATTTAGTGTGTTGTTCATTTTGGCGTGTACTGTAAAAATGTAAAAAATACGTTTCTCAGCAAATTTACAACATACAGATCGTTTTTACCTAATGTTTATAGAATTTCAAGTCAATTAAATCGTTCTGAATTGGTTTTGGATTCCAATTATCATGAATGGCCAACGCTGCTCCCAAGGCACTCGCCTGCGCCATCGAAGCGGCGTAGACTTCGATATCTGGAAAAGCTTCTGCCAATAAATTCATATAAATCGAATTTTTACTGAATCCGCCATCTACAAAGATCTTTTTTACAGGACTGTTTTGGATTACCAAATTGGTAGAAAAATATTGCTGTTCTACCAAATCAAGCATTAATTGATGATAGGCCGTTTCGTAATCTTTAAACTGCGATAAATCTCTTTTTTGAAAAGGACATTCTTTTAAAATATCGAAATCGTATTTCTTTGGATAGAAAATCTGATAGTTCAGCGAACGTAAATTGGCTGTGATTTTTTTATCAAAATAAACCTCTTTATAAGTATCAACCGGCACATTAAAATGTTCCGCCAATCTTTTAGTTTGTACTTCATGCTCGTTTCCAGCAAATAAACGCGCCGCTTTTACAGGCTTATTTGTATACTGCATATAGCACAAACAATCGTGCTGCAACTCTTCAAAAGTCAACGGTTTAGTATTAAAAGGATTTAGAGAAATACTCCAAGTTCCAGTTGATAATAAAACGAAAGGTTCTGTAAAGTTTATAGTATACGGAATTATAGCCGAAGAACTGTCGTGAAGTCCTGTTCCAATTGCTAATCCTTCTTTTGTTTTTATAACATCTTTGCCGTAATAAATTGAAGGTAATTTAGCATCGATTCCTTCATTTTTGAGCCATTTATGATATTTCATTTTTTTGAAATTCCATAAATTGGTATGGCAGCCAATACTTGTAATATCAGCGTAAGCTTCGTTTGTTAAAAGAAAACTCAAAAACTGAGGAAGATGCAGACAGTATTTTACTTTCTTGAATAAATCTGGTCTTTCTTCTTTTAACCTGTAAATCTGCATTCCAGAATTCAGACTGCCTAAAACTGGAGAAGCGGTTTTTACGGCAAATTTTTCTTCTCCTTTATATTTTTCATAAAAATCAGATTTTAATTCCTCTGGATAATCTTTTAAATAATTATACAGAGGAGTTAAAACTTTTCCGTTTTCGTCTATATAAACAAAACTGGCTCCGTAAGTGCTGAAATTGATGGCTTTTAAAACATAATCTTTAAGCTCTTTTATTTCAGATAATCGATCTAAAATCCAATTTTTCAATACTTCGATATCTTCGCACGGAAATCCGTCTTCGTCTTTGGTTTCCTCCAGATTCACCGATTTCTCCCAGACAATTTTATAATTTTCGTTAAATAAAAAAACCTTTTTGTTTGTTTTACCAATATCAAAAATCGCAACTACATTCATTCTTTTTAATTGTAAATTGTTAATTATCAATTGTCAATTTATAATTAACAATTAATAATTGATAATTATAATCCCGTTGCCATTGTTTTTAAACCTCTTTCTTCGATTAGATTTTGTCTTACTTGAATCGAACGGTATAATGCTACAGGGTTTAAAGCTGCTCCAGAACGTAAACGAGCTTCAGCAACTAATGCGCGAACATCTGTACGGAAAGCATTTTGAAGAATTTCCTGTGCTTTTACCACGTCATTTTCTTCCTGAGCTTTTTCTAATGCTTTTCTATCTACAGAAAGTGCTTGTGCGTAAGCAATCATAATTGCTTCAACAGATTGCAATAAATCTTCTAATGGATCTTTGATGTTGTGAGAAGCGTCGATCATCCAACCTAAATCTTTGGCGTGATTCATTCCTCTGGCATCCATTCCTTCAACCAATTCATTGAAAATCAAGAATAATTGATATGGTTTTAATGCTCCAGCCGTTAAATCGTCATCTCCATATTTTGAATCGTTAAAGTGGAATCCACCTAGTTTGTTTTCCATCAATAATAAAGAAACAATCTGCTCGATATTAGCGTTTGGAAGATGGTGCCCTAAATCGACTAAAGTCTGCGCTTTGTCGCCTAACTTTTTAACATACGAATAAGACTGCCCCCAATCTGCTACAGTCGTAGAATAAAAGTTAGGCTCAGCACATTTATATTCTAAAAATAATTT
>Ga0160502_100390_pt1 | contig 33830 bp, 35 predicted proteins | sample DIDnMG_14_FD_108237 | JGI IMG/M metagenome (GOLD analysis project Ga0160502, IMG submission 108237) | Enriched soil microbial communities from UW Madison campus, WI, USA - DID2933_E24_Xylan MG | ecosystem: Environmental > Terrestrial > Soil > Unclassified | place: USA: Madison, Wisconsin... | reverse complement strand
TGAGAACTTTTAGAAATAATCAGTTCATCGCTTTAAATGACGGTTCTACAATTAATAATATTCAATGTGTTGTTGATTTTGAAAATACACCAGAAGAGACTTTAAAAAGAATCACGACTGGAGCTGCGGTTTCTGTAATTGGAACTTTGGTTGAAAGTAAAGGTGCGGGTCAGAAATACGAAATTCAGGTGAACAAACTTGAAATTCTTGGAGATTCTGATGCTGAGAAATTCCCAATGCAGCCTAAAAAACACTCTTTAGAATTTTTACGTGAAAACGCTCACTTGCGTGTACGTACAAATGCTTTTGGTGCGATTATGCGTGTACGTTCGGTATTGTCTTATGCAGTTCACAGCTATTTCCAGCAAAAAGGTTTCGTTTATGTAAACACGCCAATTATCACTGGAGCTGACGCTGAAGGTGCTGGAGAAATGTTCCAAGTTACTTCTTTACCATTGGATAATCTTCCAAAAAATGAAGAAGGAAACATTGATTTCAAAAAAGATTTCTTCGGAAAACATACGAACTTGACCGTTTCTGGACAATTAGAAGGTGAAACTTTTGCTATGGCTTTGGGTCAGATTTATACTTTTGGACCAACTTTTAGAGCAGAAAACTCAAACACTTCTCGTCACTTGGCTGAGTTCTGGATGATCGAGCCGGAAGTTGCTTTCAACGATCTTGATGACAACATGGATTTGGCTGAAGATTTTATTCAGTATGTAATTAAATATGCTTTAGACAACTGTCAGGATGATTTGAAATTCTTGGAAGGAAGACTTTTGGAAGAAGAAAAATCAAAACCACAAGCTGAAAGAAGCGAAATGGCTTTGTTAGAGAAATTGAACTTCGTGTTAGAAAACAACTTCAAACGTGTTTCTTATACAGAAGCAATTGACATTTTAAGAGATTCAACTCCAAATAAAAAGAAGAAATTCCAATACTTAATCAACGAATGGGGAGCTGATTTACAATCAGAACACGAGCGTTTCTTGGTTGAAAAACACTTTAAATGTCCGGTAATTTTATACGATTACCCAGCAAACATCAAAGCATTTTACATGCGTTTGAATGACAACACAGAACCTGGAAGAGAAACTGTTCGCGCTATGGACATCCTTTTCCCTGGAATTGGAGAAATCGTTGGTGGTTCTGAAAGAGAAGAGCGTTACGATGTTTTGGTTGAGAAAATGGAAAAACTTGGAATTGACAAAGAAGAATTATACTGGTACTTAGACACCAGAAGATTTGGATCGGCAACTCACGCAGGTTTCGGTTTAGGATTTGAGCGTTTAGTATTGTTTGTAACAGGAATGACAAACATTAGAGACGTAATTCCTTTCCCAAGAACTCCTGGAAGTGCAGAGTTCTAAGAAATAAAGTTTTTGCCACAAAGGCACAAAGACGCTAAGTTTATTTTTAAATTAACTGAATTAAAGACTCAAAAAAAATTAAAATAATACCACGAAGACACAAATTCACAAGTATTATTTTAATTTTTTAGTGAAGATTTAAAAACTTAAAAAAACTTTGTGCCTTCGCGCCTTCGTGGCAAAACCCTTAAAAAAATATGCTCTCTGAAAGAACGGAAGAAATTGGAAAAATAATTGTAAACTCAGCATTTAAGGTTCATAAACAACTTGGACCTGGATTATTAGAAAGAGTTTATGAAGTTTGTTTAGCTCACGAAATTGCTAAAACTGGTCTTGATGTAAGACGCCAAGTTGATATTCCCATCTTTTATGACGGAATTGAATTTAGCGAAGGATTAAGATTAGATTTACTAATTGAAGATTCTATAATAGTAGAAATAAAAGCAGTTGAACAAATAAATCCCGTTTGGGAAGCACAAATCATAAGTCAATTAAAATTACTTAATAAAGATTTAGGCTTTTTAATTAATTTCAACGTACCACTAATCAAAAGTGGTATTAGACGATTTATAAATACAAAAAGAGCATTTTAAAAAAAATCAAATAAAAGCCTTATAGGCAAATAAAAATAAAAACTTTGCGCCTTCGCGTCTTAGTGGCTAAAAAAAAGTAGTGCCTTATCATGCTAAAGCAATTTTTAAATTTAAAATTATCCCAAAAATTATCTCCACAGCAAATTCAGCTGATGAAGTTAATTCAATTGCCTACGCAAGCTTTTGAACAACGTTTATTGGAAGAAATGAACGAAAATCCAGCACTTGAAGCTGGAAAAGAAGACGATTACGAAGCTGATGAATATGCTAATGAAGACTACGACGATTATGATGATGCAGAATCAGACAGAATCGAAGCAGACGACATTAACATTGACGAATACTTAAGCGACGACGATACACCTGATTACAAAACTCAGGTAAACAATTATAGTGACGACGAAGAACGTGAAACGCCTTTTGCGGCTCCGATAAGTTTTCATCAGGATTTAATCAATCAGCTGAATACTTTTATTTTGAATGATGAAGAGCGCGAAATCGCTGAGTTCTTAGTTGGAAGTATTGATGATATGGGTTACATCCGCAGAAGCATTCCTGATATTGTTGACGACATGGCTTTTACTCAGGGAATTTATACTGATGAAGCAATGGTCGAAAAAATGATGACCGTGATTCACGAATTGGAACCTTCAGGAGTTGGAGCGCGTGATTTGCAGGAATGTTTGTTGCTTCAATTAAAACACAAAACACCAACTGAATATGTTGATTTAGCGATTGACATTATCGAAAATCAGTTTGATGCTTTTACGAAGAAACATTACGATAAATTATTACAGAAATACAGCATTTCAAACGAACAGCTTAAAAAAGCAATTCACGAAATTGAAAGACTGAACCCAAAACCAGGCGGTTCTTTTACTGGAAATAATAAAGTTACAGAAAATGTGGTTCCAGACTTTGCGATCAGAATTGTTGACGGCGAATTGGAATTGACTTTAAACGGAAGAAATGCTCCTTCTCTGCACGTTTCTAAAGATTATCAGGAAATGATGCAGACGTATAAAGAATCTCGTGATAAATCGACTGCTCAGAAAGATGCGGTTCAGTTTATCAAACAAAAACTGGATTCTGCAAAATGGTTTATCGATGCGATTAGACAGCGTCAGGAAACACTTTTTGTAACCATGAATGCCATTATGCATTATCAGGAAGAATATTTCTTAGACGGCGACGAAACCAAACTAAAACCAATGATCTTAAAAGATATTGCAGATATGGTTGGTCTAGATATTTCAACAATTTCACGTGTTGCCAACAGTAAATATGTTGAAACACCATACGGAACGAAACTGATTAAAGAATTCTTCTCTGAAGCCATGAAAAATGATCAGGGAGAAGATGTTTCTACTTTAGAAATCAAAAAAATTCTTCAGAACACAATTGAGGAAGAAGATAAAAGAAAACCGCTTCCAGACGATCAATTGGCTGAAATCTTAAAAGAAAAAGGTTATCCAATTGCTAGAAGAACAATTGCTAAATACCGCGAACAATTGGATATTCCGGTAGCGAGAATGAGAAAGAAGATTTAAAACTTTCTCAAAATATAAAGTTCATTTAAATAGCAAACCCGATAGATTTTAAAAACCTGTCGGGTTTTGTTTTTATCAATTAGCTCATCTCAAATATTACAATTTGTTATTCTGTAGGAATATCTCGTTGGTAGAAAAAAAATAGTAACGGTAATTCGGTTGTGTCCTGTAAGGACACTTGTTTTAACCAATGAACGTTTTTGAAACGCAATCAAACGTTCCTACGGAACGTATATCTGGTGAAATTAAAAAATTCTACCGACCAGACATTCCTTCGGAATGAATAATACCAATAAAAAAACAAACCCGACAGGTTTTAAAAACCTGTCGGGTTTAACTCTAATATCAATAAAGCCTTTATTTATACTGATCTGGCAAAATCTTCACATCAAATAAAAACACTTTCTTTTTGTCGCTGTAATGATAAATCAATGTATAATCATTATCTCTAAAAACCTGAAGTCCAGGATTTGCTTTTGCAGTACTGATTAAACTTTTTTCAATTTCTTCTTGAATTACATTTACTTCAGCAGTTTCTTTTGCAACATTCAACAATGTCAAATTATATTGAACTTCTCTTTCTTCACCCAAAGTCACACTATCTAATCGGATGCCTTCCTGAATATTTAACGGACAGTTTTTATTATACTTTTCAACTAATTCTGTGATTTCTGTTTTTACTTCGGTAGCATTTTCAGAAAGATAAAACTGAAAAAAAACAGCCAAAGCCACTGCAATTCCAATTATAACTAATAATAAAATATTTTGTTTTCTCATACTTTGTATTGTTTATTAAGGCCTATAAATGGAATATGAAAATCTATTTTTCCTGATTCTTTTTCATTGCATTAAAATACGCTGCACGGCTAAGTGGCTCGTATTCTTCGGTTTCGCCAAGCATTACTAATTTATCATTAGCGGTTTTTCTAAAACTATAATTGGCTAAATTTCCAGTTCGTGTGCAAACAGCATGAACTTTAGTTACATATTCAGCAGTTGCCATAAGTCCAGGCATTGGTCCAAACGGATTTCCTTTAAAATCCATATCCAATCCAGCCACAATTACACGAATTCCTTGATTTGCTAAATCGTTGCAAACAGTGATAATTTCATCATCAAAAAACTGCGCTTCGTCAATACCAATCACATCACAGCCTTGTGCCAAAATCAAGATATTAGCCGCTGCAGGAACTGGCGTAGAACGAATTTCGTTGGCATCATGAGACACCACCATTTCGTCATGATAACGGGTATCAATAGCGGGTTTAAAAATTTCGACTTTTTGTTTGGCAAATTGAGCACGCTTTAATCTTCGGATCAGCTCTTCGGTTTTACCCGAAAACATTGATCCACAAATAACTTCAATCCAACCAAATTGTTCTTTGTGATTTACTGTATTTTCGAGAAACATTTTGTATTTTTCTACCTTTAAAAATGAATAGTTTTTATTACTTTGTACTGGCAATAAATTAATGTAAAAATGTACTGTTTTACATTTTTTCAAAAGTAGAAAATTTTTACCAAACCTTAGATTCGCGAAAGCGTATTAACAGAAATAAAAAATTATCTTTTGAATTTCCTTGAGAATAGAGACATTCAGACATCAAATACACTAAAATACCTTATTCACTATAATTTTCAACAGTTATGAAAAAAAAATTGGAAGCTGATTTAATCAGCATTGCACATCGAATTTTGAAACTTAAAAACAAATCCGATATCAATCAATTGTACCTTGAAACTCAGAAATTATATGAGAAATTAGCCGTATTAAAATTTGTTGACGAAAATTTCGACTCCTTAAAACCAACAATCGGACAAACTGAAATCAATGCTGAATTGGAAACCATTTTCGATAAAGAAGAAAGTGCAATTCCAGCTTTAATCGAAAATGAAGCTCCAACTGCAGAAAAAGTAATTGCACTTGAAGAATCTTACGAACCTGAAATTTCAGAAGAAAAACCAGCTGGAGTTATTGAAACAGCTGAACCAATTGCTAAAGAAGTTGAAGAAACTGTTGAACCTCTTGCAGAAATTGAAGAACCAATTATTGAAGAAACAATTGAACCAATTGTTGCTGAAATTATAGAACCTGAAGCTGAAAAAGAAATTGAAAAGGTAGAAGAATCTAAAAATGATGAACTTTCATTTACAACTGTAAACGATTTAAAACCAATTTCTGATTTCAAACCTGCTTTCGAATTAGAAGTAGAAGAAATCAAAGATGAAGTTAAAGAAGAACCAAAAGCTCCAACTTCTTCAATTCCGACAATACAGTTTGAAGATTTTGGCGTGAATTATGCCGATGCGCAATTTGTAAAAGTAGATAGTTTTGAAGCTGTTCCGCCTGTAAAAACTCCTTCGATTAATGATTTTAAAGAAGAAAAAAAGGAAGAGAAAAAAATCGAAACAGCAATTCTTGAAACTCCTGCACAACCAAAAGCAGTAAGTTTAAATGAAAAACTGTCAAGAGGATTTCATATTGATTTGAATGATCGAATCGCTTTTACTAAAAATCTTTTTGGAAACAGCACAGAAGATTACAGCCGTGTTTTAAACCAATTAATGACTTTTGATTCTTATAGCGAAGCTAAAGATTTTATCGAAAACATGGTCAAACCAGATTATAATAACTGGGATGGAAAAGAAGATTATACCGAGCGTTTTATGGGAATTATCGAGAAAAAATTCGCTTAAAAACAAAACACAAATTTCACAGATTAACACGAATTTATAGTTAGTGCAATTTTTCGAAAGATTAGAATCTGTGACAATTTGTGCAATCTGTGTTAAATATTAAAATAGAATATGTCAAAATTATATATCGTTCCAACGCCAATTGGCAATCTTGAAGACATGACTTTTAGAGCCATTAGGGTTTTAAAAGAAGTCGATTTGATTTTGGCTGAAGATACCCGAACAAGCGGAAAACTACTGAAGCATTTTGAAATTGGCACGCACATGCACAGCCATCACATGCACAACGAGCATAAAACTACTGAAAACTTAATTGCACGTTTGAAAGCGGGCGAAACCATCGCTTTGATTTCAGATGCTGGAACTCCAGCCATTTCAGATCCAGGTTTTTTATTGACTCGTGCTTGCGTTGAAAACAAAATTGAAGTCGAATGTCTCCCAGGCGCTACAGCTTTTGTTCCTGCTCTTGTAAATAGCGGACTTCCAAATGATAAATTTGTTTTTGAAGGTTTTTTGCCTGATAAAAAAGGACGTCAGACTCGTTTTTTAGCTTTAGCCGAAGAAACCCGAACAATGATTTTATACGTTTCTCCGCATAAACTCGTTAAAACTTTAGCTGAATTTGTACAATATTTTGGAGAAGACCGACAAGTCTGCGTTTCGAGAGAATTATCAAAATTACACGAAGAAAACGTACGCGGAACCGCCAAAGAAGTTTTAGCACATTTTGAAAAAACAGCACCACGAGGTGAAATTGTCGTTGTCGTTGCTGGAAAAACTATAACAAAAGAGCCTAAGAAAAGTAAATTTTCTAAGGATGAAGAAGAATAAAAAATAATGTTAGTTCAATTCCATTTGTCACATCGAGCGGAGTCGAGATGCAGATTTAGTTCTCGACTCCGCTCGAACTGACAATATGAACCAAAAAATATAAATAAAGAATAAATCATGAGCATACAAGCCTTTTTACAAAAAGTAAAACAAACTCCAACACAAATCACATTTCCTGAAACTATTGCAGTAATTGAAGAAAACTACAACTTTACTCCAACAGCTTTTCAAAACGGAACACAACATAACGCTGCAGGCGAAAATTCAGGCTCTTGTAAATTATTTTCTTTCGCGAAATTGCAGAATTTAACTAAAGAAGAAACATTAGTTTGTTTTGGAGCATTTTATTTTGAAGAAGTTTTAGGCGATCCAAACGGAACAAATCACCAAAATATTAGAAACTTCATCAACTTAGGCTGGGATGGAATTAAGTTCGAAGGAAATGCTTTAGAAGCGAAATAACGTTTGTCAGGCTGAGCGAAGTCGAAGCCCTTTTTACATACAAAAAAATATTTCTGCAAAATCTGCGTGAAAAAATTAAACACATAGAAACATAGATTTTTGTTTGCGAATAAAAGAAATTAGAAAGAAACTAGTTTCTAACACATAGAGCTATGTGAATTTATGCAAGTGAAACGCCTTTTTTAAGTTTCCAATAAGCTATGTTTCTATGTGTTTAAAAAAAATTACCAATCAGATTAAACGATTTCAAAAATCTGAAGTCTAAAATCTAAAATTTAAAATCAACCCATGCGTTGGACCTTAAAACCAAAACCTTCTGAAGAAAAAGTCAAACTTTTGGCACAAGCTCTAAATGTAGAAGATTTTGTAGCAACCCTTTTGATTCAGCGAGGAATTGAAACTTTTGACGAAGCGAAGAATTTCTTTCGTCCGTCATTAGAACATCTTCATGATCCGTATTTGATGAAAGATATGGATAAAGCCGTTGCGAGAATTGAACAAGCAATAGAAAATGGAGAAAACATCTTAGTTTTTGGCGATTACGATGTCGACGGAACAACAGCAGTTTCTTTGGTTTCTTCGTATTTAAAATCGCATTATCCAAATATTGCAACTTACATTCCAGATCGTTATGACGAAGGTTATGGAGTTTCCTATAAAGGAATTGATTATGCCGACGACAACGGAATTTCTTTAATTATAGCTCTCGACTGCGGAATCAAATCGATTGATCATATCGCTTACGCGAAAGCAAAAAACATCGATTTTATTGTTTGTGATCACCACCGTCCTGGAGAAATTCTTCCAGATGCCATTGCTGTTTTAGACCCTAAGAGAGAAGACTGCTCCTACCCTTACGATGAATTGTGCGGCTGCGGAGTTGGTTTTAAACTGATTCAGGCTTTGGGCCAAAATCGAAATGAAACTATTGAAGATTTAGTTCCATACCTTGATTTGGTTGCTACTGCAATTGCTGCCGATATTGTTCCAATTACGGGAGAAAATCGTGTTTTAGCTCATTTCGGATTGAAAGTCATTAACAGCGAACCAAGACCAGGAATTAAAGCTTTAACGCATCAAGTAAAAAAGAAAGTTCTTGATATTACCGATGTTGTTTTTATAATTTCACCAAGAATTAATGCAGCAGGAAGAATCAAACATGGAAATCATGCGGTTGAATTATTAACTGAATTCAACTTTGAACAAGCACAGCAATTTGCTTCAGAAATTGAACAATACAACGCCGACCGAAAAGATTTAGATAAAAAAATCACCAAAGAAGCGTTTAAACAGATTATAGAAAATAACGAAGAAGAACGTTTTTCGACAGTCGTTTTTCAAGAAGACTGGCACAAAGGCGTAATCGGAATTGTCGCTTCAAGATTAATCGAAACCTATTATCGTCCAACTTTGGTTTTTACTAAAAGTGGCGACAAATATGCAGCTTCTGCCCGATCTGTAAAAGGTTTTGATGTTTACAATGCATTAGACGCTTGCGCCGAACATTTGGAACAATTTGGAGGCCACATGTACGCTGCAGGAATGACTTTAAAAGCAGAAAACTATCAAAATTTTAAAGAGGCTTTTGAAAAACAAGTTGCAGAAACCATTTTACCAGAAATGCGAACTCCAGAAATCGAAATCGATGCTGAAATCAATTTCTCTGATATAACGCCAAAACTCATTCGGATTTTAAAACAATTCGAGCCTTTTGGTCCGCAAAATATGACACCCGTTTTTATGACTTCTGACGCAATAGACACTGGTTATGCCAAAACTTTAGGCGCAGAAGAAGAGCATTTAAGGCTTTTTGCAAAACAATCCCGAAGCCTCGGGACTGACGGAATCGCCGCAATTGGCTTTGGACTCGGAAAAAAATTAAATATTGTACAAAATCAAAACCCGTTTCAATTGGCGTATTGCATTGCAGAAAACGAATGGAACGGAACTATTTCAACACAGCTTATGCTGAAAGACATTAGAACAAATGGAAGAAATTAAATCAAATAAGCCAGATCCTTATCAGGCACTTCGCTATAGAGAATTCAACGTATTTTTATTATTACGTTTTGCAATGGTTTTTGCCTGGTCAATGCAATTTATTGTAATTGAATGGGAAGTTTACAGTTTAACCAAAAACCCGCTTTCTTTAGGAATTATTGGTTTAATGGAAATTATTCCAGCTGTTTCAATGTCTTTGTTTGCAGGACATATTGTAGATCAAAGAGAAAAGAAAAGCTTATTGGTAAAATGTATTTTAGGATTTTCTGTAATTAGTTTTGGGCTTTTCTTGTTGACTTGGCCAAAAGTAATTGGAGGCTGGTCTACGCATCTTATTTTGTATTCCATTTACGCTTTAGTATTTTTTGGAGGAATCGTTCGTTCTTTCATGGGACCAACTATCTTCTCGCTTTTATCATTGATTATTCCTAAAAAAGTATATCCAAATGCTGCAACTTGGAGCAGTTCGGTTTGGCAAATTGGAGCCGTTATGGGGCCAGCATTGGCAGGTTTCTCAATTAACTGGATTGGGGTTCACTGGTCAATGTGCCTAGTTTTTGGATTTTCAATTCTTTCGTTAATTGCCCTATCACAAATCAGCCAAAAACCGATTGTAAATCCGAAAATGGGAGAATCTATAAAAGACAGTCTTATGGAAGGTTTGACATTCGTTTTTAAAAACAAAATTGTTCTTGGTGCATTATCACTTGATATGATTGCAGTACTTTTTGGAGGTGCCGTTGCATTATTGCCTGTTTTTGCGCAAGACATCTTGAAAGTTGGTTCTGAAGGTTTCGGAATTTTAAGAGCCGCACCAGCTGTTGGTGCTTTTATCACAATGCTAGTTTCTGCTTATGTGCCTTTGTATGAAAATGCAGGAAAGAAACTTTTAATTGCCATTTTTGTTTTTGGTTTATCAATTATTCTCTTCGGATTATCAACTTATTTCTGGCTTTCTGTTTTCGCCTTATTTTTAAGCGGATTGGCTGATGGAATTTCAGTAGTAATACGTCAGACTATTTTACAATTAAAAACGCCAGATCATATGCGCGGACGTGTTGGTGCCGTAAACTCGATTTTTGTTGGATCTTCAAATGAATTAGGTGCTTTTGAAAGTGGTGCAACTGCCAAATTGATGGGAGCAGTTACTTCTGTTGTTTTTGGAGGAAGTATTACGCTTTTAACCGTAGTTTTCACTGCATTGAAATCGCCGACTTTTAGAAATTTAGATTTGAAAAAAGATATGGATGATCATCATAAATTGGAATAGGTGAAGTCTTTTCTAGTCTCTTTATTTTTAGCATTTTCCCTTTTAGCCAAAGGGCAAAATCTTTACATCAAAACCTACGGAAACGAAAAGAATAAAACCATAATTTTTATTCATGGCGGACCAAGCGGTAATGCAACTTTGTTTGAAGGAACGACAGCTCAAAAACTGGCCGATCAAGGTTTTTATGTTATTGCTTACGACCGAAGAGGCGAAGGAAGATCTTCAGATCCAAATGCAAAATTTACTTATGAAGAAGCTTTTCAGGATTTAAATTCGATTTATGCAACATACCATTTAAAAAAAGCTATTTTGCTTGGCCATAGTTTTGGTGGTTTGGTAGCTACGCTTTATACCAATAAATATCCGCAAAATGTCAGCGCTTTGGTTTTGGCTGGCGCTTTGTTTTCCCAGCAAGAAACTTATGATCACATTTTAAATGCGCTGAAGAAAAAATACAATAGCAATTCTGAACAATTGAAAAAAATCAGCATTGTAGAAAATTTAAATAAAAACTCTGCCGAATATAGAAGAGGTTGTTACGAACTTGCAGGAGAAAATGGCTTTTTTAAAATACCAAATCCGACCGCAGAATCTAAAAAACTTTACGCCGATTACGAAGCTGGAGAATTTTATAAAACTAATATTCGAAATAAAAATGCGCCGTTAGTTTTTTATCAAAACGAAAAACAAAGCAACATCGACAGCAGGCCTTTTTTAAAGAAAATCAAATCTGCTGGAGTTCCTATTTATGGAATTTACGGAAAAGATGATGGTATTTTTTCATCGGCACAAATCAATTCTATGAAAGCTATAACTGGAGAAAAACACTTCGCTTTTCTAGACAATTGCTCACATTATTTATTTGTTGACCAACAGGCAGCATTTCTTTCCAAACTAAAATATTGGCTGAAATAATTCATCTAAAAACCAAATTATAAACAACTCAAAATCAAATACTAATAAGATTTTTTAGCTTTTTTTTATGCTTTTATTAATCAAGTATTAATACAAACAGAGTGTATCTTTGTGGCCTAAAAAAAATGTCATGAAAGACATCGAGCAGATATACAGAAACGATTTTGGAATTTCATTTTATTGGAAAGAAGGCAACGAAGTTATATCAGATAAAATTCAGCTGCTTTTTAAACAAATGGGATTTTATTTTTCAGTTCAAGAATTAAATGAATTTCACGATTTAATTGAAGACTGCGTAACAGACCATAACGATTATGACACACGTGGTGTAAAACGCGCCTTCGATAAATTTTTATTGAAAACGCCCTATGTTGCGATAGATTTAGAAATATCACCAATTGAATTAACTTCCATAAAAGACTTGGTTGAAGGTTCTTTATTTCGACTTAATCTCAATGAATACATTCATGGCGCGGGCATGAATTAAAACTTTCTTCGATTACAACTCTTTATAAATAGCTGTAAAAGAGTTTCTTTCAAATGTTAAAAATTGAATAAAAGAGTATTCAATTTTAATCTTATTTCATTTCTTTATTCTAAAAATCAAGCAAATGAAATATCCCGCATTTTTATTTTCTGTTATTTTTACATCTACTATTTTCGCTCAAGAATCTGCTATTTCAGGTAAACTGAAAAATACGCAAAATAACGAAGATCTCGATTATGTAAATATCGGAATCGCTAATAAAAATGTCGGAACTGTTTCAAATTCTAAAGGGATTTTCAAATTAAAATTAAATGAAAAAGTAAATCCTAATGATACAATTGTCTTTTCTCATATTGGTTTTGAAACCAAAAAAATACTGGTCAATCAACTGAAATCTGATCATAATGTTATTGAAATGATTCCTTCAGAAAATTCTTTGAAGGAAGTTGTGGTCTCTTTCAAAAAACCTAAACCAAAACAATTTGGCAGAAGCTCAAAAGGACTTGGTCTTATGCATTTCAATTTTTTTACTGCTTTAGACAAAACTGTCGATGATTATTTAAGCCGTGAAAGAGGAATGGAATTTCAAATCAAAAAAGACTGCAAAGTAGAGAATTTTAATTTCAACATTACTTCAAACGAATTTAAATCGGTTAAATTCAGATTGAACTTTTATAAAGTTGAAAACGGCCTTCCTTCCAAAATCTTAATTGAAAAAGACATTATTTTTGAAGTGAATGACAACCAACTTGGATTGTTTACGGTCGATTTAAAACCTTACGATATTTATCTGGATAAAGAAATGGGAGATATTGCTGTGACAATTCAATGGATTGAAAGCATAAAAACCAATGAAAAAAGCAAATTCTTCTCTATTTCTACAGCCGTATCTGCAACCGAAAATAGTTTTTACAGAGAAAAAAATATGGCCAATTGGTTTAAAAGCGGACAAAGCCTGACTTTTTACCTCAACACGATGTGTCAGTAAAATGAAAAATTTTATTCTTTTTTATGATTTTTTTATTTAGAATTAATTTAAATAATATTTATATTTGTTGAAATTAAAGGATTTACGATGAGAGAAATTGAACAAATATATCATAATAACTTTGGAATAGCTTTTTACTGGAAAGATCATAACACTACAATTTCAGACAAAGTGCAATTAGTTTTTAAAGAAACTGGCTTTTATTTTACAGTTCAGGAATTGAATCAGTTTTGCGATTTGATTGAAGATAGTATGATTGAAAACTCTTGTTGTGAAGCCTGCGAAATGAAATATTCTTGCCATAAGTTTTTATTGAAAACACCATGCAATTCGATAGATTTAGCTGTAAATATGACCGAATTAAAATCGATTAAAGATTTGGTCGAAGGCTCTTTATTCAAAATTGAGCTTGATGAATATGTTTATGGAGTCGGCATGAATTAAGAAGCATTCTAAATATTTTAACAACATTTTTTCATTATTGAAATATATTTTGATTCAATTCAAAAAAAAGTATATTTACAGCAATGAAAAAAGCTGTATTTCTACTTACTACTATTCTTGCGACAATTTTCATTGTCAGCTGCAACAATAAATCTGAAGAATATATCGATCCGCGTGGAACTGATTATGCAGGTTCTGAAAGCTGCGTGCAATGCCATAAAGTGCAATCAGAAATGGTTTTTAACAGTTCGCATTTTAAAGCGACAGCTCCAGCTATTTTAGGAAATGTTTCTGGAGATTTTGATTCTAAAAACCATACTTTCATTTACGATAAAGACACCAAACTGGTCATGGAAAAACATGGCGACAGTTTATATCAGGTTTTGTATAAAAATGGAAAAGAAACTGAAAGATATAAATTCGAAATTGTATTTGGAACCAAACACGCGCAGACATCTGTCTATTGGAAAAATAATAATACTTACGAATTACCGCTTTCTTTTTATCACTCGATAAACAATTGGGCAACAAGTCCAGGATTCCCACCTGACAAACCTTATTTTGACCGAATGGTCGTTAAAGATTGCTACGCTTGCCACAGTTCAAATATCAGTTCTCGAACTGTTGATCAGAGTTCTGCGGAAAAAAACTTCATGTCAATGGATATCGAAGATGTAATCAATAAAAAAACTATTGTTTACGGAATTGACTGCGAACGCTGCCACGGACCCGCAAAAAAACATGCCGAATTTCATTTGAAAAATCCAAATGTAAAAGTTGCCAATAGCATTACAAGTTTCAAAACTCTTACCAGACAGCAAAAATTAGATGCTTGTGCATTGTGTCATGCAGGAAATGACGGAATGAAATTAAAATCTCGTTTTGAGTTTAAACCTGGAGATAATTTATCGGAATTCTTTCGTGAAACGAGAAGCATTACAGATACCGCAAAATTTGATGTTCACGGAAATCAATTTCGTTTAATGGCGCAAAGCAAATGTTTTGTGAACAGCGAAAAAATGGATTGTATTACTTGTCATAATCCGCATGAAAATGCTTCTAAGAATATGGCTTCATATTCTAAAATCTGCATGAGCTGTCATCAAGGTTTAAAACACAATCAAACGACACTTAAAACAATGCCTGAAAAATTATTAGCCGATAATTGTGTAGAATGCCATATGCCTAAAAAAGCTTCAAACGCCATTAGTTTTCAACTTTCAAACAGCAAACAATTATCAAATTATATTTTAAGAACGCACAAAATTGGAATTTATCCAGCGAGTGCAAAATAAAGATTTTGTTTTAAAATTTCGGCTGTAGTAATTTGTCCTTTCGACTTTTAACTTTTGACTTTCGACTAACTTAAATTATTTTTCGAATTTCTTAAGTTCAAAATTTTCTCCATCAAAAACGCCATACGTAAAGTAACCAATCCAGTCGCCTAGATTAACATAATTAGAATCTTCGCCAATAGGAATTATCATTGGCAAATGACGGTGTCCGAAAATGAAATAATTATAATGTTTCGTTTCTAGTTTTCGTTTCGCATATAAAACCAGCCACTCATTTTCTTCTCCTAAAAATTTTACATCATCAGCGCCAGAAATCAATTTGTTTTTGACTGATAAATATTGCGCTAAACTAACGCCAACATCAGGATGCAACCAACGGAAAAGCCATTTTGAAAACGGATTTGTAAATACCTTTTTCATTCTTTTATAACCTTTATCACCAGGACCTTTTCCGTCGCCGTGACCAATTAAAAAAGTCTTTCCGTTAAACGTAAATTCTTTATTATCGTGATAAACCGGAATGTTCAATTCGGTTTCAAAATAACCATCCATCCAAAGATCATGATTTCCAACGAAAAAATAAATAGGAATTCCGCTGTCGCGAATTTCGGCCAGTTTTCCTAAAATTCGAACAAAACCTTTTGGAACAACTGTTTTGTATTCAAACCAAAAATCAAATAAATCTCCAAGTAAAAAAATCGCTTCTGCATCTTCTTTTACCTCATCTAACCAAGCCACAAATTTTTTCTCACGCGGAAGACTCAATTCTGGAGTTGGCGCACCAAAATGCTGATCTGAAGCAAAATATATTTTTTTCATTTAATATGAGATGTGAATTGTGAGATGTAAGATGTGAAATTAAAAAGCATTTTTCAATTTACTTTTCACATTTCACTTTTAACTATTTTACAGATTATCTGAAGCGTACCATTCTGCAAAAGAAGATTCAGTTTCCTGAAGTTTTAGCGAGAAAAGAGAAATTCCAGCAGGCAGACGGTTTTTAATTCTTTCTGCAAAATCAACCACCATATTTTCACTAGTTGGCTGATAATCTACTAAAATAACGTGATGTCCGCGGTTTTTTAATTCGGCAGCTAATTCAACATGCGGAGTCGTTTGGTTAAAAACAGTTGCATGATCAAATTGATCGACGATTTCTTCTTTTACAATTTTCTTTAGGTCAGAAAAGTCAATAACCATTCCGAACTTCACATTCGATCGGTCTGTAATTGGCGAGCCAATAACCGTTACCGATAATTTATAACTGTGTCCGTGAACGTTCTTGCATTTTCCGTCGTAACCGTACAAAGCGTGACCGGTTTCGAAACTAAATTGTTTTGTAATTCTGATATTACTCATCGAAGTTTAATTTTAAGCTTGCAAATTTACAAATTAATAACCGTTTTTGTCTCTTTTTTTAGCACGGTTATACATCCACAAAGCAATTCCGCCTAAAATCAGAAACGGAATGAAAGATCCAATTACAACACCAATTTGATAACCGCTGTCTGGAGCATCTTTTATTTTCTCTGCAATGTCAACTTTTTGTAGCAACGAAATGATAGTCATGTTCAATAATTTATATAGTGAAAAATTGATTTTAAAAACATTTTCCAAAAATATGTTTCTGTTTATTTAAAATTAATGACTTATATCATATCTATTTTTTAAACTGAAGTAATGCATTTCTTGTAAAATCGGACAAAACCAATCTTCCTGTAATTGCTGCACGTTCAAAAAGAAGTGATTCCCAGGTTTCTGTTCCTTCCCAGATAATCTTTTTCATTTCGTATAAAGCTTCAGGATTATACGAACTTAATTTTTGAGCAAAACTTTCAACCTCAGCATCCAAATTCGCAGATTCGCACACAACAGAAAAAAGTCCTTTTTGAAGCGCCCATTCTGCCGATTTCCATTCATGTCCGGTCAAAGTCATTTCAGTCATTGCGGTTTTACCTATTTTACGAGAAACCGCTGGTTCTATCACAAATGGCCCAATTCCGATTGCTAATTCAGATAATTTAATTTCGCTTTGCGGAGTTCCAAAAACATAATCGCAAGCCGAAATAATTCCAACTCCGCCGCCAACCGCTTTTCCCTGAACACGGCCAATAATTAGTTTATTGCAATTTCGCATTGCATTGAGCAAATGTGCAAAACCAGAAAAGAATTCTAAACCTTGTTCTTCATTTTCTACTTTTAAAAGTTCATCAAAAGAAGCTCCAGAACAAAAGGTTTTAGTTCCTTCACTTTTCAAAATAATAACTGAAACTTTTTCATTTCTGCTTAAAGAATTAATTTCAGAAGTTAAGCGATCTAACAATTCACGCGGAAAAGAATTACTTGCTGGGTGACCAAATTGTACTGTCGCAATTGTATTTTGAAAGGTCGTTTCTAAACTTCCGTTAGTATTTTCTAAACTCATAAAATTAGATTTAAAGGTAAAGTTACGCTTTTGAAAAATAATTCACTCGGACTTCTTGAAATTTGTTTTTTGAGAATTAATTGACTTTATTTGTTTAACACATTGGGGGATTAGCTCATTTGGCTAGAGTACTTGCCTGGCAGGCAAGGGGTGACCGGTTCGAATCCGGTATTCTCCACAAATAATTCAAAAAATACCCAAACAGACAATGATTCTGTTTGGGTATTTTTTTTAACAAATATTTTATGTTTTATATCTACATCATATATTCGAAAACATTAGACAAATACTATGTCGGTTCATGCCAAAATATTGAACAGCGTTTACAAGACCATTTAAATAGCAGAAGTAAATTCACAAAAGTTGCGAAAGACTGGGTATTAAAATACTCAGAAGCTTTCAATACCAGAAGTGAAGCTTACCAAAGAGAAATGCAAATCAAAAAAATGAAAAGCAGAAAATATATTGAGAATCTTATCTCTACAAAAGGCTAGAGTATCCCGATGCATCGGGAGGGCGACCGGTTCGAATCCGGTATTCTCCACTACAAGCCTTATTACTTAAATGCGATACGGTTTTTTCATTTCTAAAAATACCCTAAACTATTACAATTAAACCTTATTGAGGCAAAGCAACAAAACTTTCAATCCCATCTTTGCAAAAAAATAAAAGATGATGAAAAAGTTATTAGTAATGCTATGTGTAGTTTTTATGTACGCCTGTACATCTGAAGAAGATGGATATGGTTCTGATACTTATAGTACAAAAGCAAAATTAGTCCACCTGAATGGATTTTAGGCAAATGGAAAAGTAAGGACGGAACTATACTTGAATTTACAAAATCTAATCTTAAATCTTATGATGAAGAAGGTACTAATTTATCAGTATTATATGATTTTGATTATTGGGAAGGTAAAGGTCATGATATAGAACTTCTCGAAACTAAAACAGATAACTCATACATTTTTGAATACAGAGACGCTGCCTCAACCAAAAAGTATTTCAATTTCGTTAAGATTTCTGACACCCAAATGGAATCAAAAAGGTTTTATAAAGGGACTTATACGAAAATGTAACTTTACTATTTAGCATAAAAAACAAAAACCGTTTTACTTATTGTATTACGGTTTTTTATTTCCTTTTATTTCTCATTAGCAGAATCATCTGCATCCACTCTATCTTTCTCAGCTTTTTTAAAATCGTTATTCAGCAAATTTTCAAGTTTCTTTTTTTCACGCTGATTTTTTCTGATTGTTAGCACAACAAGGATAATCACCAATATTGCTACAATCGCTATTATACTCCAATTAATATCCATGATTAAATTTTTAATTAAAAATAAATAATTAAAATCATCTTTCATGTTATCAAAGAGTTAAGTGTTTTACTTCCAAATCAAAACTTACTCTGACACAACTAAATCTTTTGAAAGATATTTCTTTAATAAACGTTTTATATTTTTGTATGAAATGCCAATAATCCTTAACCAAATGGAACAAACTTATCCAAACAAAACATTTCAATTACTCAAAAAATATACTTTAATCGGATTTGTTCTTTTCATTTTTACATTCTTACACTCACTAAAAAATTTATACCACACGATATGGAACAAATAAAAACACGCCTTTCTGTTTGCGAACTTGAATATGATGAAATAAAAGAAGCAACTCCAGCAACAGACGAAGAAATAGATAGATTAGCTTCTCATTTTTCGCAACCCATTCCAGAACAATTAAAAGCATTTTACAAAACGATTGGCGGCATCGAATCGGAAGAAATTTTCAGTATTTTTTCTCCTCAAAGTCTTCTTTCTAATATTGAAAGACGATCTGGATTTGTGCATAAATCTACCGGAATTATCGATATGATTGTGGCTTTTTGGGGAAATGACAGACCCGAATTTCAGGAATTTGAACTGCTTACAAAAGAACAAACCGCAAAAATCAATGAAGCTTTTCCTTGCATCGGCTGGATCATGGCTGAAGAAGACGGATGTGAGAGTGGCGAATACATAATTTTTGACCAAAATGGAAATTTCATGAATTTATATTCTCATCAAGACGATCTTGGAAAAACTGCAAATCAATTACTTAAGATATTAGAAACGGGAATTCCTGAAAGAACACTAAAAAGTGTATTGCAAGAACTTTTTGAAAGAGCAGAAGGAAATTTAAGTCGATGGGATTAAACTGTTATAAAAAAAATAATAGCCAATATTTCCTTGTAATCAAAACAACAAATAACAAACGTTAAAAATCATGTGCGAATTAAGCTCATTATACTGAGAGAAACATAACAATAACTAAATCGAATTATTAAAGAAATAAATTGCCTTCAGCTAAAGCTGGAGGCAATTGAAAAAATATCTTACTAGACTTATTATTCAAGCAAAAGTAGCGTCCTATTTATTAACTCATTTTTATACTTCAAAACATCATCTACATTACTTAATAAATACTCATTATTTTCAATAGCGATTTTCAATTTTGCATCAGTAAAAACCAATTTGCAAATAACTTTTTTAGGATGATCATCAATACTAATATTAAAAAAACTCTTGAAATCTTTAAAGAAAATTCTCTGGCTTGGAATTTTCTTATTCTGTATTAACAAAGTTCTTATTGTATGATAAGCCTGAATTTCTGTTTCAGTTGTAATAATTCCACCAGTATTTGAATTTGATTCTGCAAGAACTTTTTTATCATATAAAGATTTCAACAAAGCAGAATTAATCATTGTAATCATTTTACCTTGCGTTTCATCATTGAATTTGGTCTTAAAGTTCATATTCCTGTGAATAATTTTCAACAAATCTTTTGAAGGCACTATAAACTCCTTTAACAAACCTGCTTCAAAATCTTCCGCAAAAACACAATCTTGCGCAGTTTTAATTATCTCACTAATTACCACATATCTTTTATCAAACTTAATAAGAGTTTCTAGATCTTTATCAGAATAATTAGATAAATTGAATATAAAAAAAGGTTTAGAGTCAATTACATTTGGTAATAAAATATCTGAATAGAATCTATATTCAATTCCATTAGTTAAAATTGCAATTCTTGAACTTTTTGTATTACTAAAATACCCGTTAAGCTGACCCGCTTCTTTATCACTTAGTTTACTATTATATTTTTTTGCTTCTATAAGAATGGTTTCCTTCTTATTAAGAAATATAGCGTAATCAATTTTCTGACTTACACGTTCTCCAAAATCCGCATTGAATTCTGGAATCAAATCATTAGAAATATAATTTAAAAGTTGAAAAAATGGTTCAATCAAAAATTTACGAGTTTGGGCTTCATTGGTGCAAAGCTCTATTGCATCGTTAATTTTAAAATTTTCAAGAGTTTTTCTTAGCTGATTAATGGATTGCTTAGGTATATTTGTAGTCATTTTTTGGTTGATGGTTAGTTAGACAAACTGTAAAATCAGAACTAAACTAATAAAAATAAATCAATTACTAAGATTTTAAAAATCATTAGCTTACACAAACAAATATCAAATTTTATTTACAATAAATTTTACGGAAAACCATATTCATTTTATTGTCTTGTAAAACATCAAACTTCCTCTTTGATATATTTAAAATAGTACTTTAAAAAATATATAGGAAAAAAAGCTAATGCAATAGGAAGATACATTCCCAAAAAAGCATCATTAAAATTTAATATCATCTTTTCTATCACCATTAAAAAAACAAATCCAAGGACGGTAAATATCCAGTAACTTCTTTTTTCGTTTCCTTTATCAAAATAAATGAATACAGACGAAATAAATTGAAAGAGATAGAAAATCAAATTCATCAAAAAGATCAGAATTGTACCTTTATTAAAATCTTCAAAATGACAATAAGTAAAGAAAACGGACAAAATAAGTCCCGCTATTAAATCTGAAATCAAAAATGTTCCCCATCTAATACAAGCAAAAGTAAAAATGGCTAAGAAAACGAAGAAGACAATATATCCAATCATATTGATTTAAATTTTACTCAAAAAAATTACCTAATTAAAAACCCCGTCCTTATTACCTCAAAAACAACCTCAAGCTAAAACAGTTTAATTTGAAAATGACTTTTAATCCAATTCAGCCCATTGATCAAATCCACTTTCTTTCAAACAAACCATTATTCTTTCAACTTCATCCAAATCATATTCTTTATTTGCAATGACATGATATATTTCGTTAAGTAATATAGTTTCATCTAGATCATACAAACAAGAAATAAACTTGGCTAGATTTCTGTCTGAGAAATATTCGTAAAATAAATAGATCATATTTTTATAATCTATATCATCTAAATTGATTGAACTATTTTTTACTAACGCTAAAGATTTTTCTAACCAGATTCCCATAACTTTTTTTAAATTTTATTCCGAAAAAATCTTAGTGTCTTTGTGCCTTTGTGGCAAGAATACTTAACGAAGCAAAAACCCCATCCTTATAGACCCATAAAAATATCCAGAATTAGTATCAATTCCTGGATCATTCAATTCTCTTCCGCGATATAGGAAAGAATACGAGATATTGAAATTATTGTGTCGGTATTTTAAACCAGCTTCGGCATTGAAACGAAGTGGCTCCAATTCAAAAGTAATTGGACTTGTGTCGTTAAACATGCTTCCCTCAATTGTGGCATCATAAAACTGATAATTTACACTTGGTGCTGCGTAGAAATAAAATTCTCTAATATTTGGCTGATCATGCACACTTACGGAAGCATCATACATATTAGAATCGTAAATTGGAAGCAGTTTTTTAAACCCAAATCGAGCCATAAATCCTGTTGAAACACCTGAAAAAATGGTTCCCAAATTACCTTCTGACTGCCAATGAAGATCTACAAAATCATTATGTTTTGAAGGAAACATTTTTTTAGAATAAATAGCATGAGCCTGAACGCCGAAAGCATTATGCAACTGGTTTTCCCAACCGTAAACTTTTTTGTAACCTATAATGTTGTGAAAACCAACCTGAGTTTCTTCTCCCAAAGCATTTGGTCCCATAAAACCCAATTGAAAATCAGTTTTTAATACCGATTCGCTTTCGTAAAAAAAACTTCTACCAGCTTCTGCAAAAAGATAAGCTGTAAACGGTCGGTCGTTTACTGTAACAGCTTCTTTGTTTAAAAATCGCGGATTGTAAATATATTGCCCGATACGAAATTCGGTAATTTTTTTATTGATTTTTGGATTATCGTTTTTTGATAAAAACCTGTAAAAAAGCTCCAGACCATTCGTATAATACATATCATATTTAGACGATGTGTATAAATCGTTATCAGATATAAAACCTATTTCTGCAGTTTTTCCTTGTCCAAAAGTGAGCGTTACGGTCAATATCAGAAAAGCAAAAAGTGTTTTTTTACTTCTTCTCTTCTTTACCATTATAATATATTTTTCCAACGTAACGCATCTCACGAACAATTCGTTCTTTTCTTCTACTGATATAACTTGAAGAACCTGTAGCTTTAAATTTTCTTGGATTTGGAAGAATTGCCGCAATTCCCGCTGCCTGCATTGGCGTTAAACTAGAAGCATCACGTCTGTACCAATGTTCAGTTGCCGCATAAGCTCCGTAAACTCCGTCGCCCATTTCGATACTGTTCAGATAAACTTCCATGATACGTTCTTTCCCCCAAATCAATTCAATTAGAACTGTAAAATAAGCTTCTAGGCCTTTACGGAAATAACTTTTTCCTTGCCATAAAAAGACGTTTTTAGCTGTTTGCTGCGAAATGGTGCTTCCGCCACGAATTCTACGTCCGCGTTCGTTGCTTTTATATGCTTTTTGAAGTGCTTTAAAATCGAAACCGTTATGCGTTAAAAATGTTGCATCTTCGCTCGCGATAACTGCTTTTTGAAGATTCATTGATATTTTTTCGATCGGTTCCCAATCGTGGTCAAAATATACTTCTTTTCCTGCCATTTTATTTTCGATAGCACGAATAATCATTAAAGGAGTAAATGGCACCGGAACGTATTTAAAAAATATAACCGATCCAATTGATATTCCAAAAAACCATAAAGCAGCTTTGATAAAAAACCATTTTATTTTTTCACCCAAAGAACGATTTCCTTTTTTTGAAGACGTTTTTGGTTTAGGTTTAGTTGCTGTTGTTTTTTTTGGTGCTGGTTTTTTGGTTGCTGCCATTATATTAAATCTGCTAAATCTGTTCCTATTAAACTTCCTATTGCCACTCCCATTCCACCTAAACGTACTCCGCAGAACACATTTTCAGAAAGTTGAGTAACGACAGGATTCTTACTATTTCCGATTCCCATAATGCCGCTCCATCGGTGCGCAATCTGAAAATCCTGATTTGGTAAAATTACATTTTTCAGTAAATCTTCCAATTTATTTTGAATAATTTTCGTCTGTCCAAATTCGGTTGTGGTTTCACCTTCAAAATCAAGATTTCGGCCTCCGCCTAATAAAATTCGGTCACCAATATTTCTGAAATAATAATACCCACGATCTAAATGAAACGTTCCTTTGATATCTAAATTGTGAATAGGCTCTGTAATAAGCACTTGTGCTCTTGCTGGCTTTACCGCGCCATTGGTTAAAGATCCTGCAAAACCATTGGTTGCAAAAAACAGTTTTTGAGTTTTAAAACTAAAATCATTTAAAACCACTTCGACATGATTTCCTGCCTCAAGATAAGAAGTCACCGTCTGCTGATTTAAGATTAAAATATCTGCCGAAACTGCTTGTTTCAATAATTCCTGCATCATATTTCCAGTATCAATTTGCGCTTCAAACGGATTAAAAATCAAATAATCTTGAATATTCTGAAATCCAAAACGGTCTACTTCTTTCGAAAAAACATCAGCTTTAAAAAGCGGTTTCAAAACTTCATTGATAAACGGAATTTTAGCAACACATTCATTAAATCCGAATTCGTCTTCTTTCAAAAACAATTCATATCCGCCGTGAGGTTTAAAATCAATTGCCGAATCTCCTAATCTTTTTCGAAGTAATTGAAGCCCTTTCCAACGTTTTTCAATCAAATGCACAACGTCGTCTTCTGAATGCGTTTTCAAATCTTCTAAAATTTCAGAAATACTTCCGAAACAAGCAAAACCAGCATTTTTGGTACTTGCGCCTTGTGGCAGCATTCCGCGTTCTAAAACCAGAATTTTAGCAGCAGGAAATCTTTCGCGCAAGCGTAATGCTGTATGTAGGCCAACGATTCCGCTGCCAACAATTGTATAATCGACATTCGTAAACCAATTTTTAAGTTCCCAATAGCTTAGTTCCATCTTTGTGTTGAATTAAATTCCAAATTTAAAATTCCAAATTCCAATCTTGGGTTAAATTACAATTTTTTAAATTTCGAAACCCTCAACGATTTCATTTTTTTGTATGATGAACGTCCCGAGACTTTTGGAGAAACCTCTCAACTATGCGTCCTTCGACTTCGCTCAGGGTGACAAGACGAAAACTTGAAATTGATTTTTTGATAATGTTTAAGAATAAAAATTCGTGAATTAGTGGCGAATAAAAATTTAAAGACCGCGTTTTTGAAATTTTAACAATAATTGGGATTTGGAATTTTAAAGTTTGGGATTTTAAATTCGTATTTTTAGCGCCACAAAAAATAGAATTTTTATTATGAAAAAAGTAGTATTAACAACCTTAATAATGATGAGTTTAAACGCTATCGGACAGAATGTAATGTCTCCAGAATTGTTATGGAAATTAGGAAGAGTGACGCCTCTTGGCATTTCTAAAGATGCTAAAAATGTTGTTTTTAAAGTTTCTACGCCTTCTGTAGAAGAAAATAAATCGGCTTCTAAAATTTATACAATTCCCGTAAATGGCGGAAATGCAACTGAAATTAAAGACACCAAAGATATTTTGGCAGACAAAAACATTTCGCCTGACGGAAAATTTTTGGTTTACAATGAAGAAGTAAAAATTGACAAAGTTTTAGGAAAAGATTTCTATCCAAGTCTAACAAAATCTGATGCTCAAATTTATGACGGATTAGATTATCGCCACTGGGACACTTGGAACGAAGGAAAATTTAATCACGTTTTTTATAAAGAAAACAAAGACGGTGCAAAAGGAATTGACATCTTGAAAGGTGAAACTTTCGATTCTCCGCAAAAACCTTTTGGTGGTGACGAAGATTATATCTGGTCGCCAGACAGCAAAAGCATCTTTTATGTTTGCAAGAAAAAAGCAGGAACGGCTTATGCTATTTCTACAAACACAGATATTTATGAGTACAATCTAGAAACTCAAAAAACAACAAATAAAACCGAAGGTAATTTAGGTTACGATACCGCTCCGCAATTTTCTCCAACAGGAAATTTATCTTGGTTGCAAATGAAACGTGACGGTTACGAGTCTGATAAAAACGACATTATTGTTGAGTTTAAAGGAATCAAAACGAACTTAACGGCAAATTGGGATGGAACTGTCGATAATTTCATCTGGAGCAAAGATGGAAAAACGGTATTTTTTGTTGCGCCAATTGATGGAACAAAACAACTTTTCTCGGTTAATTTTCCTGGTTTAACTAAAATCGCGATCAACGTTCGTCAATTGACAAATGGAGATTTTGATGTAAATGATTTAGTTGGTTTTTCTGGAGACGATATCATCGTAACAAGAACTGATATGAATCATGCAGGAGAAATTTATTCTTTCAACTTGAAGAAAAATACTTGGAAACAATTATCAAACATCAATACTGAAACGTACAAAACTTTAGCTTTAAGCAAAACAGAAAAACGTTACGTTACAACAACTGACGGTAAAAAAATGCTAGTTTGGGTAATTCTTCCTCCAAATTTTGATGCTTCTAAAAAATATCCAACTTTGTTATTCTGCCAAGGCGGACCTCAAAGTGCGCTAACACAATCGTATTCTTTCCGTTGGAATTTCTCTTTAATGGCTGCTAAAGGTTATGTAGTTGTGGCTCCAAACCGTCGTGGAATGCCAGGACACGGAGTTGAGTGGAACGAGCAAATCAGTAAAGATTGGGGCGGACAAGTTATGGATGATTATCTTTCTGCAATTGATGATGTGGCAAAAGAAAGTTATGTTGACAAAAGCCGTTTAGGTTGCGTTGGAGCTAGCTACGGAGGATATTCTGTATTTTATTTAGCTGGAATTCACAAAAACCGTTTCAAAACTTTTATCGCTCATGATGGTGTTTTCAATACCGTTTCAATGTTAGGAACAACTGAAGAAGTTTTCTTTAACAACTGGGATTTCGGCGGACCATATTGGGAAAAAGATAATGCTGTAGCGCAAAAGGCTTATACCACTTTTAATCCTGCAACTTTGGTTCAAAACTGGAACAAGCCAATTTTGATTTTCCAAGGAGGAAAAGATTTCCGTGTGCCAATTGGACAAGGACAAGAAGCTTTTCAGGCGGCACAGTTAAGAGGAATTAAGAGTAGATTTGTTTATTTCCCAGACGAAAATCACTGGGTTTTAAAACCACAGAACGCTCAAGTTTGGCAAGGTGAATTCTTCAAATGGTTAGATGAGACTTTATAATTCATAAAAACAACATTTTTGACAGCCGTAGATTTACATAATCTACGGCTGTTTTTGTTTGTGCACCTTACAATTATATAACATATTGGGTACATTTACTATTCCGAAAACAGATTTTTTTAGATAAATTGCAAAGGTTTATAATATCCCAAATTCCCAATACCTTTCAGCAAATATGGAGAGTAAAAAAAGTTACACCGCAATCAAAGTTTTATTCAGCTATGTTGCATTATTGGCTTTGGTTGTAACGGTTGGATGGTTTCTATATTCTGAAAATGTCGTTTACAACAAACTGGAAGATAAAATTGCTTTAGAAAAAACCAAAATCCTTAGAGTAAGTAGATTGTATTCTAATGTTTATAAAACCGAAAGTTTAGCAAGGCAAACCATTCAAAATAACTCCGAAAAAGATTTTAAAAATTATCTGATCGAAACCGATTCTCTTCGTAAACGTATCGATACTTTAAAACAAATTGTTACTACCGAATATCAGAAAACGCTTTTAGATAGTGTGAATTATTTTTTGGCTGAAAAGACAGAAAACATCAAACAATTAAGAGAAATCAAGAATAAAGCAGACGATGAAACTTCGGTAAATACAGCGATTGATGAAATCACGAAAATGGAGTTTAATCTTAGAAAACTCGAACTTCAGGATTTCACCAAAAACCCAAATCAGTTGGGAAGTTATCAGCGAAGTGTTTTACAGCAATATGTCGATTATTTAAATTCGAATATTCCTGACGACAGCACAAACACATTAAGTAAAAAAGCCTCTGATTCGATTTTGGCCAATTCTAAAAAGCTTTTGAGTTCTGTAAAATTAAAAGCCGAAAAAAAGAAAGAATCTCTGAATTTTGAAGAAAATAAATTGCTTCAAAATGAAATTGCAATTTCGGATCAGCTTCGAAAAATACTTCGAATTATCGAGCGCGAAATCATCATTAATTCGATAAAAAACAATTCATTAAAAGAAAAATCATTAAAAAGAGTCAACGAAATTGTCACAGCATCTGCCGTAATTGGTTTATTGCTGACGATCTTTTTCTCGATTCTAATTGTGAGCGATTATTCGAAATCTCAATTGTATAAAAAACAATTGGAAATCGCCAATTTCAAAACAAAGAATCTGCTGAAAAGCCGTGAACAATTAATTTCGACCGTAAGTCACGATTTGAAAACGCCTTTAAGCACCATTGTTGGTTATTCTGAACTTTTAGGAAATTCAGATATTAATACCAAGCAATCGTATTTCATTAAAAACATAAAAAATTCGTCTGAATATATTACGCAGCTAGTTCAGGATTTATTGGATTTTTCACAAATCGAAGCAGGAAAAATTTCGATCGAAAAAGTTCCGTTTTCATTACCAGAAATTATTGAAAATGTTGCGAGAAATATCCAAACGGTTTACAAACAAAAAGATATTGATCTTATAATTAATGTTGATGAAAAATTTCAGAAACGTATTGTTGGAGATCCTTTTCGTTTAAAACAAATTTTGACGAATATTGTTGGTAACGCCTATAAATTTACAGAAGAAGGTCACATTCGAATTGCCGCTTACGCGAATGAAGACCAGTTCTTTACAATTTCGATTCAAGACACTGGAATTGGAATTGAAAAAGGGAATCAGAAATTGGTTTTCGAAGAATTTGCACAAGCGAATGAAAACATTGAAAAGAAATATGGCGGTACTGGTTTAGGACTTTCAATCTGCCAAAAGATTATTTCTATTTTGGGCGGAAGCTTAAGTTTGGACAGTATTTTTGGAAAAGGAAGTACATTTACCATTCAATTACCGTTATTGTTTGATAACAGTCAGACTGCACCAATTGTTTCAAATAAGGTTAAAAACAAACTTTCAAAAAACACTAAGAAACAAACTTTCATTGTAGTTGATGACGATATTAACCTTCTGAATCTGACCACTGGAGTTTTAAAACAAGAACAACATCAAGTATTTTCGTTTACGAATCCTGCAAAGGCTTTAGAAACGATTAAAAACACGCGTTTTGATTTTGTTATTACTGATATTCAAATGCCGGAAATTGATGGTTTCTTGTTTTTAGAAAAGCTTCGCGAACTTCCAGAAACTATCTTTAAAAATCAGCCTGTAATTGCACTTACTGGCCGCACAGATCTAGATCTTTCGGTTTATAAAAATGCTGGTTTTACAACAGTTGTAAAGAAACCATATTCTCCAAAAATTTTATTGGAAACTATTCAGCATATTTTAGATCACGAAGAAGTTCCCGCAACCGAATTTAAAGAAACTGAAAACAATCATTCTTCTCAAATGTATTCTTTAGATACTTTGAAAGATTTTCTTGGACAGGACGAATTGGCTTTAAAAGAAGTTTTAAACTCTTTCATAGAAACATCTATAGAAAATTTAGGCTTTTTAAAAACAGCTGTTCAAGAGAAAAATCATGAAGAAATAAAATCAATCGCGCATCGTATTGCGCCAATGTTTAAGCAAATTCAGGCTAATGAAATTGGTGAACTTCTTAAAAACTTAGAGAAAGAAGATTTAAATACGATTGACGTGGAAAGTACGTTCTCAGATTTAAAAGAAAAAGTAGAAGTTCTTTTTGAAGGATTAAAACAAGAGATTTAAAAAAAGCAGTCTAAAATGACTGCTTTTTTTTATTGAATATTATATTGCTTCAACTTATTATAAAGTGTTTTTCTGGTAATTTTCAGAAGTTTTGCCGCTTCCGATTTATTGTTCTGCGCTTTTGACAAAGCATGAATAATAGCTTCTTTTTCATTTTCAGATAAAGAGAAACTGCCGTTTCCTCCTGATTGTTTTTGGATTTGGAAAAATTCTGCAGGAAGCACATCTGATTCAATAAAATCTCCACGTGTTAGAAGCGTTGCTCGTTTTACGCAATTTTGCAATTCACGTAAATTTCCTGGCCAGCTGTAATTCTGAAAAATAGAAACTACTTCTGGAGAAAATCCAATAATCTCTTTATTTAACTGCTGATTGGCTTTTTCAAGGAAATAATCGGCAAAAACCATTAAATCTTCTCCACGATCTTTTAAAGATGGTGACTGAATCGAAAATTCATTGATTCTATGGTATAAATCCTCTCTAAAATCGCCGTTTTTTACTGCCTCGCGCAAATCTTCGTTTGTAGCTGTAATAATGCGTATATCGACGTTGATTTCTTTATTGCTTCCAACTGGTTTAATTTTTCTTTCTTGAAGTGCTCTCAATAACTGAATTTGATTTTCGTATGAAAGATTACCGATTTCATCCAAAAATAAAGTTCCGCCGTTTGCTGCTTCAAAATAACCTTTTTTATCGCTAATTGCTCCAGTAAAGGATCCTTTTAAATGACCAAAAAATTCGCTTGCCGCCAATTCTTTCGGAATCGCTCCGCAGTCAACAGCAATAAAATTGTTGTCTTTTCTTTGACTTTGCTGATGAATGCTTTTAGCTATGATTTCTTTTCCTGTTCCGCTTTCGCCAATAATCAAAACCGACATATCTGTTGGACTTACCAATTGAATATGATCCAGTAGTTTTTTTGATGCAACTGAAATTCCTTTTACAAATTCATTTTCGCCCGAAGTTTGTTTTTTAGGCGCTTTTTTTTCTTTTACTGGAACTTCTTCCTTTACCTGTGGAGTTTGCAATGCATTTGTAATAACAATCAAAACCTCATCAGGATTGAAAGGTTTTGAAATATAATCTGATGCACCGTTCTTGATTGCCTTTACAGCAGTATTTACATCAGAGTAACCCGTCATTAAAATAATTGGAATATGCGGGTGCGAATTTTTAAATTCAGACATAAGTCCAATACCGTCAGAATCAGGCAAACGAAGGTCTGTCAAAATCAAATCAAACGATTCGTTTTTAACCGCTTCTCGTGCTTCTGCTGCAGAGAAAGCTATCGCTACATCATACGCTTTTTTGATTAGAAATTTTTCTAATAATTTACAAAACGCGATGTCATCTTCTATCAGTAATATCTTTGACATTTGTTTTTAGTGACTTTTTTGCTAAAATAATATTATTAAACTTGTTATTTCATAAAATTATGTAAAATATGTAAAAAAAAAGAGATTGCATGACGCAATCTCTTTTTCACCAAAAACATAAATCTAAATTCACCTAATTATATCTTCAACCAGTTACCATTGACATCTGAGTAAACAGTAGCCTTCTGGTCTCCAACTGATATTTCTAGTTTGTATTCTTTTTTTTCGTTTACAAATGCTTTTTCCAGTTTTGCTCCTGGATAAGCTGTCTGCAAGGCTGTTTTTACAGCTGCAGGCACAGCATCTGCAGTAACTTCTGTATATTCTGATTGAATAATTACAGTTGTTTTAGTTTCTTGTGGAACTGGCAATACATTAGCTTGAATTGACATTGTTCCAAAAAGAACTACTGCTGATAAGATTAGTTTTTTCATGATGCTGATTTTTTAATTATTTCTTGATGATATTACCAGAAGCATCTGTGAAAATAGTATACTTCTTTTCTCCACTTGAAATTTCAAGTTTGTACTCGTTTTTCTCGTTTTTATAAGCCTTTTCAAGCTTAGTATTCGGGAAAGATTTTTCAACTGTAGATTTCACAGCTGCTGGAACAGCGTCTGCTGTTATTTCAGTAAATTCATCTTGAATAAGTACTGATTGAGTAATCGAAATTGCTGGAAGGACTGTAGCACTTACTGACAGACTTCCTAAAACAATCGCTGCTGATAAGATTAACTTTTTCATAATATTTAGTGGTTTAAATTATTTTTTAAGAATGTTACCAGAAGCATCTGTATAAACGATCGATTTTTCTCCTCGAACGGTTATCTCAATTTTGTACTCCTTTTTATCATTTACCCATGCTTTTTCAAGCACTACACCAGGATAAGCTTCGTCTAAAGACTTTTTAATAGCTGCTGGAACTCCATCTACTTCTTTATATCCATCCTGATCATTAACTGTTTGTACCAATGGGCTTGCTACAACAGCGGTTTCTGCATGCATCGACAAACTGCCTAAGACAATTGCTGCCGATAGAATCAACTTTTTCATAGTAATAGCTTTTTAGGGTTAGATTTAAATTATTTTTTAATCCAGGTTCCGTCTGCGTTTGCAAAAAGATTTCCTGTTTTATCTCCAACAGTTACTTCTAACTTATATTCAGATTTAGTGTTTTTAAATGCTTTAGAAAGCACTGCATCTGGATATGCTTTTTTAAGAGCGTCTGTTATAGCTGATGGAACTTCTTCCAATTTAATTTCTGTATAATCATCTTGGATAGAGATTGTTTTTACGATTGTATTTGAAATTGGCGAAGTTGAAGCAAATGATGTTAAACCTCCCAAAACGATTGCGGCTGATAAAAATAAATTTTTCATGATAGTTGTTTTTTAATATAGTTAATTTGATCTTAGTATTCTTGATCTGGATTTTCACAATACCTTAGATTAGATTATTGTTTGATCCAAGTTCCATCTGCATTAGCAAATAGGTTACCTACTTTGTCGCCAACAGTAACATCAAGTTTATACTGTGCTTTTTCGTTTTTATATGCTTTTGTAATTACCGCTTCTGGGTAAGCTTTTTTAAGAGCTTCTGTAATTGCAGAAGGTAATTCTTCTAATTTGATCTCAGTATATTCGTCTGCAATAGAAATCACCTTTGCGTTTGTGTTTGCTACTGGTGAAGTTGAAGCGAATGAAGTTAAACTTCCTAAAACAATTGCGGCTGATAAAAATAATCTTTTCATAACGTATATATTTAAATTAATAGTTGTTTACGCTTTAGATAATGAAATTATTATGCCGTAAAAGAAAAGAACTATGCCAAATAGCCTAAAAGCTTATTTTTAAAGGGTTTAAATCAATATGCCAATAAAAGACAAATTTCAAAAAGTGTGTAAAAGATAAAAAAAGTGTGTAATAAGTAAACACTTAAAGTGTAACCTTTGAAGGAAATTCCAAAATCTAGATTAAAGTTTCAAGTTCCAAGTTTAAGGTTTCAATATTGGAATTTGGAATTTTCTTTTTTTTGGAATTTTAATAAAGGCTTATAAAGAAAAAAGGCTGTCAATAAATTGACAGCCTTTATAATTATTCTGGATTATTCATTTTAAATGTATCCATAAATGCAGTTGTGTAATCTCCTGCAATATATTTTGGATCATCCATTAATTGTCTGTGGAAAGGTATTGTAGTTTTCACACCTTCGATTACGAATTCATCCAAAGCTCTACGCATTTTGCTGATAGCTTCTTCACGAGATTGTGCAGTTGTAATTAACTTAGCAATCATAGAATCGTAATTTGGCGGAATGCTATAACCTGAATATACGTGAGTATCTAAACGTACTCCGTGTCCTCCTGGCATATGAAGCGTAGTAATTTTTCCTGGTGAAGGGCGAAAATCATTATAAGGATCTTCAGCATTAATACGACATTCGATAGCGTGTAATTCTGGAAGGTAATTTTTTCCAGAGATTGGAATTCCAGCAGCCACCATAATCTGCTCACGGATCAAATCATAATCAATAACTTGTTCTGTAATTGGGTGCTCTACTTGAATACGAGTATTCATTTCCATGAAATAGAAGTTTCTGTGTTTGTCCACTAAAAACTCTACAGTTCCAGCTCCTTCATATTTAATGAATTCAGCAGCTTTTACAGCAGCCTCTCCCATTCTTGTACGAAGTTCGTCTGTCATGAAAGGTGAAGGTGTTTCTTCAGTTAATTTTTGGTGACGACGTTGTACTGAACAATCTCTTTCAGAAAGGTGACATGCTTTTCCGTAAGCATCTCCAACAACCTGAATTTCGATATGACGTGGTTCTTCAATAAGTTTCTCCATGTACATTCCGTCATTTCCAAACGCTGCAGCAGCTTCTTGACGCGCACTTTCCCAAGCTTTTAAAAGCTCTTCTTCTTTCCAGATTGCACGCATTCCTTTTCCACCACCACCAGCAGTAGCTTTCATCATAACTGG
>Ga0160502_100385_pt1 | contig 34367 bp, 5 predicted proteins | sample DIDnMG_14_FD_108237 | JGI IMG/M metagenome (GOLD analysis project Ga0160502, IMG submission 108237) | Enriched soil microbial communities from UW Madison campus, WI, USA - DID2933_E24_Xylan MG | ecosystem: Environmental > Terrestrial > Soil > Unclassified | place: USA: Madison, Wisconsin... | reverse complement strand
TGTAGCTCAACTGGTAGAGCAACTGACTTGTAATCAGTAGGTTGGGGGTTCAAGTCCTCTCGGCGGCACCACATGGAGGATTAGCGAAGTGGCCAAACGCAGCAGACTGTAAATCTGTTCTCTGACGAGTTCGGTGGTTCGAATCCATCATCCTCCACCAGTATTATGGCGGTCGTGGCGAAGGGGTTAACGCACCGGATTGTGGCTCCGGCATTCGTGGGTTCAAGTCCCATCGATCGCCCCATAATAATCTTACCAACTGTGAGACATTAGCTCAGTTGGTAGAGCACCTGACTTTTAATCAGGGTGTCGTAGGTTCGAATCCTACATGTCTCATGCTTCATAATAGGCGGTCGTGGCGGAATTGGCAGACGCGCACGGTTCAGGTCCGTGTGGGCTAACCCCCCGTGGAGGTTCGAGTCCTCTCGACCGCACCATAACCTTTACTTTAAGGCCTCTCAGACGATCTGAGAGGTTTTTTATTGTATGTTTTGTTATATGGCGTTCCCTAGCTAAGCATAGTGGATAAAGTATAATCTGGAAGATAATTCTTGACGCATATTAACCAGAACGGTACTATAATAAGTGGAGTGTTACATTATTGGTAAATATTTTTTTTGCATCTATAATATTACTTTTAATGAAAACATCACGCTCCATTTTTAAACACCATATCGGAGGCGGGGGAGTATTAATGTGAACATGCCAAATCGGTATCTGAGCAAGTCAGAGCTGCTTTTGGAGGCGATAAAGCGGATTAGGATTAGCTGTATTATCTATAATGAATAACGCGAAAGCCCATTTTGTTCATGTAACCGATTCTGCTATGGCATACCTCCTGAAGATTTGCCTCACATAAGAGAATTGTGTGATATGCCTGGAGAACACGGATCATTCAAGATGTTCTAGCGTGTCAATAATACGTAGTGGACAAATCAATAGAGGAGGATTAATCCTGGAGGAGCCACAGTGTCGGCAACATGGATCAAGGTGTGTTCGGGGGTGATCCTTTGAGTGAAAAAATAAGAATTTTATTGGTCGAAAGTGACCCGATGTGGGCTGAGGGGATCAGCAAGTTAATTGGTCAGTCGGACAATTTATTACTCATAGGTTCTTTAGACAGGAAACAAGATGTCTTGCACTTGATCAAATGTTTAAATGTCGATGTAGTGCTATTGGATATGATGCTCGAATCGAACATCGAGGGGCTGAGCGCTATCCAGGATATACTGGAGATTAAGCCAGAAGCCAAAATTATTCTTATGTCTTGCCGTGAAGAGGGGAAGTTTATTTGGGAAGCTTTTTCACTTGGTGTTGTTAATTATATCGTTAAATCATCAGGCTACCATGATATTCTTACTGCGATTCATGATGCGTATTATGATAAAGCAGCCATTCACCCATCTTCGGCAACTGTGATCCGGAAGGAGTTCCGGAAAATTCGTCAGGAAAAGCTGGGCAGCCTACTTACAAACCAGGAAAGAAACATATTGCGTTTTGTGGATCAGGGAAAATCAACCTCTGAAATTCGACAGCTTCTGTGTATCGAAGTTCATACTGTCGAAAACTATATCTCTTCTATCAATAAGAAGCTTCAAACCAAAAATAGAAAAGATGCAGTCAAATGCGCAAAAAGGTTAGGCTTACTTTATCATGGCTAGAAAAACATTGTCTTATTAATGATCATATTTTATTTATGTTTTCTCTGTTTACTCCTATCCTATGGATAGGAGTTTTATTTATTTTCCTCTATTTTAAATATTAGGGAAATATGAAACTACTACTGGAAAAACAGGCCTTACGAAAGACTGGTTATTTAGTACTATATAAGTATGATGGTTAAAATCCGAAAAAAAGGAATTTTTTTAAAAGTTTCTCATGCGGATTTGAGTTGATATCGGGGAGATTCCTTCCGTGTGGTGCGGGAATTTGTAGAATGCTGCGAAACATTCTGGAGGTCTTGTCGAAGAAGCACAACGGTATGCAAAGAAGAGAGGTGAGGCAGATTTACTATGATGAAACTATATTGTTTTCCTAATGCGGGTGGCATGTCGACGATGTATGCTCAATGGAAGCGGTATGTCCGAGCAGATGTTCATTGTATCCCTGTGGAGCTTGCTGGACGGGGGATGAGAAGCTCAGAGCCGTTGTATAAAAGCTTTGAGGAGCTACTGGAGGATGTGATGCATCATGTTTTGAAGGATTGGTCCGATGAGCCATATGCCCTGTTTGGACACAGCATGGGGAGTACCATTGCCTATGAGGTAGCACACCGCATGCGTGAGCGAGGTCTGCAGCCTCCGGATCATCTATTTTTATCCGCTCGCAGACCACCGCATTCCAGGAGGGAGAAAGTGTACCATCTGTTGGGAGAGGAAGAATTCAATCTAGAAATGATGAAGCTGGGGGGGATTAATGAAGAATTGTTTGCGGATGAAAGCTATCGAACATTTTTTATGCCCATTCTAAAAGCAGATATTGAGAATCTGGAGAAGTACAAGCCGCCTCTGCGGGAGTGCCAGCAGGTTGCCAGCGATATGTCGGTTTTGTATGGTACCGAAGATACTCCTTCGAGAGAGGATCTTTTGGAGTGGAAGCAATACACGTTAGGTAACTTCAGAATGCAGGCCTTTTCTGGGGGGCATTTTTATTTAAATTATAAGTATATAGATGTGATTAGTCTAATTAATAATACCCTAGAGGGTAGGCTTCAACGACTATCCACGATTTAAACCGATTCATCTTTGCAATCCAATATCATTGTAGAGGGGGCGATTGGAATGTCAGATACCGTGCTGTTGAAGGCCGAGCGGCCTTCCGGAAAAATGGATGACGAGCAGGGCAAGCTGTATAAAGGGATGCTTATCTCTTCTGCAGTTTTGGCGGATCTCCGCAAACTTCAAAAGAAGAATAACTGGTACAATTTTTTTTCTATAGGACTGGACTGGTTCTTAATAGCAGCGGCTATAGGAGTCTCACTCTATATTGGCACGATCTGGATGTATCTGCTTGCCGTATGCGTCATTGCAGGGCGTATGCGCGGCCTGGATAATCTAATGCATGAAGCAAGCCACAACATGCTGTTTAAAACAAAGAGCTTGAACAGATGGATCGGCTTTTTATTTGTGGCTTTGCCGGTCTGCACCAATTTTAATATGTACTGCACCTCTCACTATAAGCATCATAGATTTTTATGGACGGATGATGATCCAGATACTGTCGCTTTGAAAAAGCTCGGATTGCATCAATCCAAAATCACAAAAGCACAGTTTTTGCTCAAGTATATTTTTGGTTCCTTCCTAATTGCCAATTTATTTGACAATATTAAAACTTTTATCCACAAATTAATTACGAATGAGCAACAGACCAAACTAGAGTACGGCATCAAGCTAGTTTTTTGGGCGGCTCTCATCGGCTCCTCTGTCATCTTTGGATTTTGGCTCCAACTCATTCTGTATTGGTTGATTCCGCTCCTGTTTATATTCCCAATTATCCGGTTTTGGTCTGATCTTGCAGATCATTCGGGTTTGGAAACGTTGGACCCGCTATATTCCAGCCGCAACTCCTACGGCAATTTTTTGGAACGTTTTTTTCTATATCCACATCACGATACCTACCACATCGTTCATCATTTGTTCCCGGCTATTCCGCATTATAATCTCAAACAAGCTCATATTACCCTAATGTCTGTTCCAGACTACGCGAGAGCTCACCACTGTACAGGGTTTGTTGCCTCATTTTTTCCTGGCTTTCGCTCGGTTATTGATGATATTGTCCGGCTCCATCGTTCCGAATCGAAGAGAAAGGAGTAGTGACACGGCATGAAAGATACTGATTTGACGTCAACTGCCAAGGCAGCTCTAAAGAAAGCACTGGATTCTCATCCACTGATGGTTCGGTCTCATATTCTGGACACGGAAGAGCCGCCCCCATCCCCTCTATACCATGTGGATGAGCTGCTCCCGGAGCTGAGTACGCAAGCAACATTGCATCGCCAAGCGAGCAGTATGGCAGTGTACAAGCAGACCCAACAGACAGATTCGGAGGATGCGGCTCCCCTCGCGTTGGCCGCAGGAGAACGACTTGAGTCTTTGCCGGCTGGCTATACACTTCAATCGGTATTGAAGCATGCTGCCGAGCAGGAGCACAGAGGCATCGTGTTCCTGCAAGCAGATGGAAGCGAGCAGCACCTCTCCTATGCGGAGCTGCGGATCAAGGCGGAGCGCTTGCTGTCTGGTCTGCGCCAATGTGGGGTTCGGCCCGGCGACTCCGTACTTATCCAATGCAGTTGCAGTGAACAGATTGTTTCCTTGTTTTGGGCATGTATCCTGGGAGGATTTCTTGCGACGCCTATCGCGGTAGCATCTGCATACGATGAGATGAATCCTGCGGTCGCCAAGCTTTATCATTCGTGGCAATTGCTTGAGCACCCCTGGATTGTGAGTGACGGGCAACTCTATCACAGTATTCGCGGCTTACAGCAATTGTGGGAGGAGACGGAGCTATCCGTCGCCGCCTATGAGCAGCTTGTAGAATGCGAGCCGGACGAAGACTGGCACCAGGCACAGCCGCAGGACAAGGCGCTCAATTTGCTCACATCAGGCAGCACAGGCAAGCCGAAGTGCGTACAGCACAGGCATGCAAGTATTCTGGCCCGAAGTCAGGCTGCGACACAGCGTCATTCCTTTACGGAGCAGGAGATAATACTTAACTGGATGCCATTGGATCATGTAGGCGGCATCGTCATGAAGCATGCGCTTGCCCTGTTTCTCGCATGCGACCAAATTATTGCTAAGGTGGACAGCTATCTGGAACGTCCCCTGAATTGGCTGGACTGGATGGATCGATACAGAGTAACCGTCACATGGGCGCCTAACTTTGCCTTCGCCTTGCTGAATCAGCAGAAAAGGCTCGTTCAAGCATCGGCTAGCGGTTGGAATTTATCGTGCGTGAGGCAGATTCTGAATGCTGGAGAGGCAATTGTTCCCCAGACCGCCCGTCAATTCATGGAGCTTCTCTCTCCGTTTGGCCTGTCTGAGGAGGCGATGCATCCGGCTTGGGGGATGTCTGAGACATCGTCAGCGATTGTATACTCGCATAGCTTTCGAGCAGGAATAGGGCAAGGAGGGTCGATCCGAGTCGATAAGGAGTCGTTGTCCTCGACGATTCGCCGGGTGGAGGCCGGGCATCCGAGCGGGGTTGAGTTCACCGTGCTGGGCAAGCCGGTCCCTGGCGTGTCACTGCGCATTGTCGATGAGCACAACCAGTTGCTTCGAGAGTGGCAGGTAGGACGGCTACAGGCCTGCGGCCCGACGATTATGCAGGGGTACTACAACAATGAACAAGCGAACGAGGAAGTATTTGTTGGAGATGGCTGGTTCAATACCGGTGATCTTGGCTTCTTGTATCAAGGGCAGCTTGTACTGACAGGGAGACAGAAGGATCTCATTATTGTTAACGGCAAAAACTTTTTGAATTACGAGCTGGAGTCGCACATTGAGAACATTGAAGGGGTAGAGGCAACCTATGCGGCCGCCTGTGCGGTGCAGCCCTCAGATGATCAACCAGAGCAACTCATCGTCTTTTTTGTACCAGAGAGACAGGAACCGGAATATGTAGCGCACGTTGTTCGGCATATCCGTTCGACCTTGTCCCAACAAGTGGGGATCACGCCCGCCAGCATCCTTCCGATTAGCAAGGAGGAGTTCCCCAAGACGAATTCTGGCAAAATCCAGCGTCATGAGCTGCAGAGCCGATATATGCGTGGCGAGTGTCAGGCGCTCATCCAGCAATATGATCTATGGATGCAAAATGAACGAACACTGCCAGATTGGATATTTGCTCCTGCATGGCGGGATGTTGCTCCTAAGAGCCGTTCATTTAAAAGGATTGCAGAGGATTGTCTTCTGTTCGCTGACACGGCAGGGCTTACGGAGAGACTGGCCATTAAGAGCGGCCTGGAACATGCCATGATCTGGGTTCGTACAGGCCAGAGTTTTCGGAAGATCGACCAACGACAATACGAAATTGTACCGGGGAAGGAGCAGCACTATAGCCGCTTGCTTGAGGAATGTGAGGCGGATGGATTAAAGATCACGGGGGCTGTGCATGCGTGGCTTTATGATACTGACGAGAAGCCGGATACGGTCGCCACACTCAATGCGATGCAGAACAAGGGGGCATACAGTCTAATTCACCTGCTGAAGGCTGCTGCTGCCCACCGCCTGGATGCACTCGATCTGTGTCTGGTCACCCGCCATGCGTGTGAAGTTGAGCAGGCAGACCCGTTGGATTTCACCCAAGCGACGGCCATATCGATCCTGAAAACGATAGCTAGAGAGTTCCCGTCCTGGTCATGCAAGCATATTGATTTTGGCAGCGAGGGCGTGGAGGAGCATGCGGAGCGACTTGCTGCTGAATGGTCGTATGAGACAGAAGAGCTTAGTGTGGCGTATCGCAGCGGTGTTCGCAAGCTCCCTGTGATCGAGAAGGTCAAGCTCAAGTCGGAACAGGATGAGCCTATTCCCTTTAAGCACGGCGAATTCTATATCATTACGGGTGGACTTGGCGGAATTGGCGTTGAGCTTGCACGGTTTTTGCTGGAGAGCTACCAGGCGCGTCTGCTCCTGATCGGCCGCAGTCCGTTGCCGAATCATTCGCAATTGGAGCAGAGCATGCAAGGCGATGGAAGAGCAGCGCAGCAACTGCAAAATTATACTGAGCTGACAGAGCTCGCAATGGCCAGTGGGGGAGAAATCGTCTACGTAACGGCGAACCTGAGCGACCAGGAGGAGCTGGAGCAGGTTGTTGCGTCATATGAACGTCATTTCGGTCAACAACTTGCCGGGGTGATCCATCTGGCTGGTATACTCCATCGCAAGCTGTTGGCGGAAGAGCAGGAATCCGGGCTTGAGCAGATGTTTGAAGCGAAAGTATACGGGACGCACACGCTCTGGAAGCTGCTCCAGCGTTATGACGATCCCTTGTTCATCCTGACCTCCTCTCTCGGCACACTGGCTAACGATATGATGCTGGGGGCGTACAATGCTGCCAACTATTTCGTTGAGCAGCTGGCATCCTTCATACGGCGTAGCGGAGCCTCGCGAGTGTATTGCTTCGCTTGGGGAATGTGGGCCGATACAGGCATGAATCAGGATACCGGGGAGATGGAGGTGCTGCTTCGCCAGCGGGGGTATATACCGATCGGGGCGCAGCAGGGAATCTATTCACTGTTATGTGGATTAAAGACTAAGCGTACCGTGCTCTATGTCGGCCTGGATGAGGCGAAGTCGGAGGTTCAGTCCTATACAGGCACTATGCTGCCTAAGCGACGGACGGCTCATATCTATTATGAGGATAGACGGGATGAGAGTAACAAGCAGCGACGGATGGAGGATCGGGGACTGGAGATCCAGCTACGCCATCGATTGCTGGATGCTTGGAGCACGCAGGAAGGGAATGCGCCTGAGCTGCGGTTCTATCGGGTGGAGCGCTGGCCGTTGCTCTCATCCGGCGAGATCGACGAGGCGGCCTTGGCATCCCAGCGGGAAATGGGAGAATATGATGCTCCTGCGACAGAGCTGGAGATCGCGCTGGCCAAGCTATGGTCTCCGCTTTTGCACGGGCAGCAGGTCGGAAGACAGAGCCACTTCTTCGCTATGGGCGGCCATTCGCTAATTGCGGCTAGGCTGTTGTCGGCGGCGAAGGACACATTCGGTGTCACGCTGACACTGCATGAGCTGTTCCGCTATCCGACATTGAGCGCACTCGCAGCATGTATTAATGAACAGAGGCAGCAGGGGAAGCTGGTTAAGGAGGCAGAGCACAGCAGCTTTGACAAGAGGCGGGCACGTCCCCTCCGATTAACTTTGTCCTATGAGCAACGGCAGCAATGGCGCTTGCACCGGCTTCATCCGACAAGTCCCTTTTACAATACCATCTTCACGGTCACTATCTCTGGGAAGCTGCACAGGGAGCAGTTGGAGCGAGCGCTTGGAGCGTTAGTTGCACGGCACGAATCGCTTCGCACCGAGCTGGTTGCCGATGGGGAGGATGTGTATCAGATCGTTCGTCCTTCCAGGGCGCATACGTTGAATGCCGCTGATCTGCGGGAATTGGAGCTGGAGGCAAGGCAATCGAGATTCGAGCAGCTATGCAGTGATGAGGCCAACCGCCCGTTTGATTTGCTGGAGGAGCCGCTGCTGCGGACGTTACTGGTACAACTGGAGGATGAGCGGCATGAATTGATTGTCACGATGCATCATATCATTTCTGATGGGTGGTCGGTTAGCGTATGGGTGCAGGATTTGGCCCGCTTCTGCGACACGCTCCCGCAAGGCGATATCCCGGCAGTAATTAAGGACAGTGAGGATGTGCCTCAATACGCGGACTATACATTATGGCAGCAGCAGTGGACAGAGCAGGAGGCATGCAGGCTTCAACTGGAGTACTGGAAGAGTCAGTATGCCGACGGTGTGCCGCAGTTGGAGATGCCATCCGACTTCAAACGGCCGAGTGTGCCTAGCTATCAAGGGAAAGTGATCGAGTGGACAGCAGATGCGGACATGAACCGCAGCATCATTGAATGGTGCCAGGCACATGAATGTACGCCATATATGCTGCTCTTATCTGTATATGCAATGGTGCTGCATCGTTACTCCGGACAAGAGGAGTTCGTCGTCGGGACAGTCTTCGCCAACCGCAGCGAGCGCAGATGGGATTCCATGATCGGATTTTGCGCCAATACGCTGCCGATTCGCATGAACTGTCCAGGGCATGCCAGTTTTCTGGAGCTGCTGGCATGGACGAAGGAGGCGGCGCTTGGCGCGTATGCGCATCAGAATGTCCCATATGAGATCATTGCAAGCGAGCTCAAGCTTGCGCCGGACACAAGCCAGCATCCGTTGATTCAGGTTATGTTCGTCTTGCAAAATATGGAGCTGCATACGGTGCGAACGGGACAGTTGGAATTAACGCCGCAGATCAGATACAACGATACGGCCAAATTCGATCTGTCGCTCCAGGTACACGAGGGCGATACATTCAGATTCTGTCTTGAATACAGTACCGATCTGTTCGGCGACGCTGCGATGGAGCGATTGAAAGAGCATTATATGCAGTTGCTGCAATCAGCGCTCGCCACGCCAGAGTACAGTATCGCACAGATGCCGCTGCTGACAGAATCGGAACGCGCGCAGTGGATGGCTCCGCCAGAGCAGATCGGCTATCCGCAGCATGCAACCCTGCACGGCTTGTTCGAGGAGCAGGTGCGCCGGACACCTGGCCATATTGCCGTCTCGCTTGGGTCGGAGCAGTTGACCTATGCCGATCTGGATCAGCGCGCCAATGCGTTGGCTGAGCTGCTGGTGGAGAAGGGAGCTGACGGCAATCCGATCATCGCGCTCTTGCTGGATCGGTCACTCGATATGGTGGTCGGCATGCTCGGAATATTGAAGGCCGGTGGAGCTTATCTGCCGATCGATCCTGCGTATCCGCTGGAGAGGATCGAATATATGCTGACAGACAGCGGTGCCTCTATGCTCGTCACGAGCGGCTCCAGTGTGCAGGAATGGGCACAGATTGTTCCGACACTGGATATCGGCCAAGCTCCAGAGGCGCCGCAGGGAGAGGTCTACTGTCAGCCGGTAAAGGCAGCGATGCCGAGGGATTTGTGCTACATCATCTATACATCTGGCACGACGGGCCAGCCCAAGGGAGTGATGATTGAGCACCGTAATGTCGTTCGTCTTCTGTTTAATGACCGTTTCGGTTTTGATTTCCATAGCCGTGATGTATGGACGCTGTTCCACTCCTATTGCTTTGATTTCTCGGTCTGGGAAATGTATGGCGCATTGCTGTACGGAGGCAGGCTTGTTATTGTTCCACGGAGCAGTGCAGTCGATCCGGCAGCATTCCTTGAACTGCTGCGTCAGGAGCAAGTGACCATACTGAACCAGACGCCTACGGCATTCTATAGTTTGATCCGGGAGGCACTGCAGCAGCAGGAGCAGCAGTTGGCACTGCGCTGCATTATATTCGGCGGAGAGGCGCTGCAGCCGATTCAGCTTAAGGAATGGCGGAGGCAGTATCCACAGACCAAGCTTATTAACATGTACGGGATTACAGAAACGACGGTGCATGTCACCTGTAAAGAGATTGGCGAGGCGGAGATTGATCGCAATATCAGCGATATTGGCCCGCCGATTCCGACACTGCATGTCTATGTGATGGACAGCATGGGACAGCCGCTTCCGTATGGCATACCAGGAGAGCTGTATGTGGGCGGAGAGGGGCTGGCTAGAGGATACTTGAATCGGCCGGAGTTGACAGCGCAGCGGTTTGTGACGCATCCGTTCCTCCCGGGCCAGCGGCTGTACCGTTCAGGGGATCTAGTCAAGCTGCACGCTGATGGCGCGTTGGAATATATGGGGAGAATCGATCATCAGGTGAAGGTGCGCGGATTCCGAATTGAGCTGGGAGAGATTGAGCATCAGCTTGTGCGCCATGAGTCGATTCGCGAGGCGGTTGTACTGGCGAGGGAGGACGAGGGAGGCTTGAGCACTCTATGCGCCTATTATGTCGCAGAGCAGTCGCTTGACTCTGCCCGGGTCAGGGAATATCTCATGCTGCACCTGCCCGAATATATGGTGCCGGGTGCGCTGATTCAACTGGATAGCATCCCGATTACCAGCAATGGCAAGGTCGATCGCAAGCGGCTGCCGGCTCCGCAAAGCAGGTATGCAGGCGCACAGTACGATGAGCCGCAGACGGCGATGGAGTCCCGTCTTGCGCAGATCTGGCAGGAGGTGCTGGGCATCGGACGCATCGGCGCTTCTGACTCATTCTTTGAATGGGGGGGCGATTCGATTCGCGCAATAAGCCTGATTAGCAAGGTCCAATCCATCATGAAGACGAGCTTGCCTGTACGGCTGCTCTATCAATATCCTTCTGTACGGCTATTCGCCCACTATCTAGAGCAGAATCAGAAGACGGACGGCTTCAGGGGGCTGAAGGAAGCTAAAGCAGCGATACAAGAGCAACTGCGATACGTTGCCTGGGAGCTGGATTCGTCAGTGGAGGCCATCTATCCGATGAGCGATATCGAACAAGGGATGGTCTACTACTCCAAGGAATACCCGGAACTGGGCATGTATCATGATCAGTTGGCTTATCGTCTGCAAGATGAGTCCTTCCATCCCTTAGCGCTGCAGCAAGCGCTGGCTTTCCTGGTCAGACGGCATCCTAACCTGCGAACCTGCTATCGGCTCAATACCAATACCCTCCCGCTTCGGATTACTCGGCGTGACCGGGAGGTGAAGCTGGAGCGGGTGAAGCTGACGGCCCTGACGCCGGAGAGCCAGGCCGAAGAGATCAGGCAGGCCATGGAGACGGATCGTGTAGAACGGCCATTTCAGGCAGAGGCGGAGAACCTGTGGCGCGCATGTGTATTTGAACATGGCGCGGGGCAGTTTACTATCATTTGGTCGTGCCATCATGCGATTATGGACGGCTGGAGCGTGGCTACATTCATGACAGAATGGATGCAGGCGTACTTGCAGTTGAAGCGGGGCGAGCAGTTGGAATGGCCGGAGCTGTGCAGCGATTATCGACATTATGTTGACGAATTGTACGCCAGCAAGCAGGACGAACGGCTGCGGACATTCTGGACAGTTGAGCTGGAAGACTTCAAGCGGCTGGAGCTACCGGTGTCGCTGATGGATCAGACGGCATTCGGCGGAGGGCAGACAGAGGTGACGTCCCTGCTTGCGCCAGGTCTGGTGGAGCAGTTGAAGCAGACGGCTGCCGCTTGCCGAGTGCCGCTCAAAACAGTCTATTTTACAGCATTCTCTTACGCGCTCCATATGTTTACTTACGAGAATGACTATATCATAGGTCTGGTGGAGAACAATCGGCCGATGGTGCAGGATGCGGAGCATATGATCGGCTGCTTCCTCAATACCGTGCCGGTTCGGCTTCATGTAGAGGCTGGCACGACATGGGCAGAGTGGCTTGGCCGGGTACAGGAGAAGCTGATCGAGCTCAAGCAATATGGGCGCTTGCCCCTGACCGATATTGTGAAAGCGGCGGGGGAGCAGGCAGTCGGTGGAAATCCGCTGTTCGATGTAATCTTCAACTATGTCGACTTCTATGTGTACGACCGCATCAAGCAGTCAGGAGCGCCCCAACTGTTGACGCTGGATATGGAGCTGGTGTTTGAAAAGACCAATTCTTATCTGGATTTCATGGTTTCGGCGACGGATGACCAGCATATGGTTCGCGTACTGTCCATGTATCCAGAGAGCTTCGTCACACAATTGGTGGAATATTTCCAGTCCGTGCTTGAATGCATCGCCGCCAGGCCGCAGGCGCGCATGAGTAAGCTCGACATCCTCACGGGTGATGAACAAGAACAGTTATTCCGCTTCAATCGCACGGAAAGGGAGTGGCCAGTGCAGCAGACGGTCGTCGAGCTGTTCGAGCAGCGGGCAGCCCGGACGCCGGATCAGGTCGCCCTTGTTTACCGCGGTCAGCAGATGACGTACCGGGAGGTGCAACAGCAGGTAGATGCGTTGGCTCGCCGTTTGCGGGAAGCGGGTGTCGAGCCGGAGCAGCCGGTCGGCGTTCTGCTGGAGCGCTCCTTCGGGATGGTAATCGGGATATTGGCTATATTGAAGGCCGGGGGAGCGTATGTGCCGCTTGATCCGAATGATCCGACTGACCGGGCTGCCTATTGTCTGGAAGCAAGCAGAGCGAGATGCATCGTCACGAATTCGAGATGGATGCAGCGTGTGCCATTTGACGGCGCGTGGATCAATCTGGAGCATGTGCATACAGCGGAGCCTAACGGACAAGCGCGGCATGATGCAGAGCCTTCGGCTACCGGACTGGCTTCTGTGAGTGAGCCGCATCATCTTGCCTATGTGCTCTTTACCTCCGGCTCGACGGGCAGGCCCAAAGGCGTCATGATTGAGCATCGGAGCTTGACCAATATTCTGCTGTCGCTGCAGGAGCGTTATCCGCTCGGGGCGGGCGATGCTTATCTACTCAAAACCTCGTACACCTTTGATGTGTCGATAACCGAGCTGTTCGGCTGGATCGTCGGCGACGGAAGGCTGGTAATTCTGGAGCCGGGAGCAGAGAAGGAGCCGGAGCTGATATTAAGCGAAGTGAAGGCGCAGCAGATCACGCATATCAACTTTGTTCCGTCGATGCTCCAGAGCTTCGTATTGCATGTCGGTAGACTGCAGGAGTTGAGCGGCTTAAAGTATATGTTTGTCGCAGGAGAGGCGTTCCCGGCCAAGCTTGCGGAAGATGTTCGGCAGGCGCTGCCTCAAGTACAACTGGAAAATATCTATGGGCCGACAGAAGTGACGATCTATGCTACGGCTTATAGTCTTAACAATCTACTGCTGACCGCTGTGCCGATCGGCAAGCCGCTGGCGAATACGCGGGCATATATCGTTGACCGGAATATGGAGATTCAGCCCCCGGGTGTGCCAGGTGAGCTATGCATTGCGGGCAGCGGGCTGGCGCGAGGCTACATGAATCGGCCGGAGCTGACCGCGGCCAGCTTTGTGCCAAGCTTGTGGAATGAGCAGGAACGGCTGTACCGCACGGGGGATATGGTACGCTTGCGGGCTGACGGCGAGCTGTCTTATGAGGGGCGGATCGATCTACAGGTGAAAATCCGCGGCTTCCGTATCGAGTTGGATGAGATCCGTACCCAACTTAGCTCGCATGATGCTGTTCAGGAAGCCGCAGTTATCGCACGAAAAGACGAGCGCAGCGGTCATGTTGAATTGGTGGCCTATATTCTCTGCCGCCAGCCGGTAGACGAAGCTGAGATCAGAGCATTTCTCTCAGGCAGGCTTCCGGCCTACATGGTTCCGGCTTGTCTGGTGCAGCTCGACCAATTCCCGCTGACGCCAAGCGGCAAGCTGGATCGCCGGGCATTGCCTGACCCTGTACGGAGCCAAGCAGAGCCCGGTACGGGCAAGGCTCCACGCAATGAGACGGAAGCGCGCTTGCAGCGGATTTGGGAGCAGGTGCTGCAGACGCCGGGCGTCGGAATTGGCGATGATTTCTTCGCGCTCGGCGGAGATTCGATCAAGGCGATCCAGATTGTGTCGCGCTTCAACGATGATCATGGCTTTCTCTATGTCAGAGATGTGCTGGCACATGGGACGATTGAACAACTGGCGGCTCATATCCGGCTGCCAGAGGGAAGACGGAGCTATGAGCAAGGCATTGTTCGTGGGGAACGGGGGTTGACACCGATCGAGCATTGGTTCTTTGGCTTGCAGTTGGCTCGTCCGGATTATTTCAATCAGTCAGTGTGGCTCAGTCTGGACGGCAGGCTCGACAAAAAGGCGCTGCAGCAGGCATTCCAGCATGTGATCCTACATCATGACGGACTAAGGATGAACTGGAACCCGCAGACGGGCAACATGTTCTTCAATCCAGCCCATGAGGAAGGGTTTGAACTGCAGCATATTGATGTATCAGCCATCTCGCCGGAGCATCAGCAGGAGCATGTGCGTGCAGCATGTATCGCCATCAAGTCCAGCTTTAGTATCGCTGAGGATAGGCTGATCAAGGCGGCGTATGTGAGTTATGGAACCGAGCGGGACGAACTGATGATTACGGCGCATCACCTGGTCATGGATGGTGTGAGCTGGCGGATTCTGCTGGAGGATCTGGAGCAGGCGTATCTGGCTCATATTCGCGGAGCTGCCGTCCCTGCATTCCGCGCCAAAACGGCCTCTATGACAGACTGGAGCCGTTATCTGGCTGAGCATGCTGACAGCGCCGAGTTGGAGCAGGAGCGCTCCTACTGGGAGCAACTGCAGCATAGCAACTGCCATATTCGCTTGACTGCGCAGCCTAGCGACTGGGCCATGCGGAACTATCGCGTGCGGAAGGGCGCGCTCAGCGAGGCGATGACGGTGAAGCTGTTCAAGGAAGCGGGAGAAGCTTACCGTGCGGAGATCAATGATCTGTTATTGACGGCGCTTGCACGCACGATGAAGGAATGGCAGGGGATGTCGGAGATCATCGTCGAGATGGAGAGCCATGGACGGCATACGGAAGCGGTCGATGTGACCCGAACGATCGGCTGGTTTACTTCGATGTATCCGCAGCGTCTGCGGCTGGACGGCGAGCAGATCGAACAGCAGGTCAGAAGTGTGAAGGATCAGATCAGGCTAACGCCAAATCATGGCCTGGGCTATGGCATTCACTATTATATGAAACGTTCGTTTGGACAGTCGAAGAAGGGAATGACGCCGATTCGCTTCAATTATCTAGGTCAAATGGGCGCAGATCAAGCGGATGGCGGAGAAAGCCTCTTCTCGATGCGCGGGCTGTCGATGGATAGCGAGACATCCGAGCGCAACGACATAACGGCTATTTTGGACTTCAACAGTTGGGTTGCGGAGGGACAGTTCCATTTTTATATCGGTTATCATGCGGAGGCCTTCGCTCCTCAGGCGATTGAGCAACTACGCGAGCTATACGAGCATCATCTGATCGTTGTGGCCGAAGGAGCTGCTACAGTCAGCGAACCACAACTCACAGCTTCCGACTTCGATGCGGCTGATTTGAATGAGGATGATTTCATGACATTGTTTGAGTAAGAGATCGTGCTGTGTCTCCGAAGTCGGTACACTAGGCTGCGGGGACACAGCCAAGCTGCAGGGGAGGGAAATGACGGCATGTCAGATAAGCTGGATAAAAAGAATGTCGAAAATATGCTGCTGCTGACGCCTTTACAGCATGCGATGTTATATGCGCACATGAAGGCTCCGGCAGATACGTTATATCATGTGCAGCTTCAACTGCGCCTGCAAGGTGACATTGCTCCGCAGAAGGTCAAGGAGACATGGAGCAGGCTGACTGCGCACTATCCAGCATTGCGAACTTGCTTTCGCTGGGCCGGAATTGATCAGCCGGTACAGATTGTACTGAAAGAGCATGAGCCGGTCTTTGAATATTACGATCTTGCTGGACAGGATGAACAGACGCAATCCGAGAGCCTGCAACAGATGGGGCAGGACAATCTGGATCGGCCCTTCCGGCTGGAGGAGGTTCCGCTGCGGCTGCTGCTGTGCCGCACCAGTGAGCGCGAAGCTGTGCTCTATCTATGCAATCACCATATTTTGTTCGATGGCTGGAGCAATGGAATTCTGCTTCGGGCCTTTCTGGATGGCTATGAGGCGCTGACGACAGAACAGCCCTTTGGGGTCCAGCCAGGTGCTGACTTCAAGCAGTACATAAAATGGCTACAGCTTCGCGACAAAGAGGCGGATCGCAGCTATTGGAGCGAGGCGCTGCGTGGGTATGAGCCGCAGTCCTTATTGCCTGCTGGCCGTGCAGCACAGCCGTCGGCACGCTCGGTGCAGGAGTATGCCTATCGTCTGCCTGATGAATTGCAGGCGAATCTGACGGTGTTTTTGCGACAGCGCCGTCTCACGTTGGCAACGATGGCCTATACCGTCTGGGGACTGCTGCTGCAACGCTACAATCGTGTGGAGGATGTCGTATTCGGCACCACTGTATCCGGCAGGGCTCCGCATATTCGAGACATAGAACAAAGTGTAGGGCTGTTTATTAATACGTTGCCACTGCGGGTGACGAGCAACGGACAGGAGCGGCTGCTGGACATTCTGCGGCGTGTGGAGGAGAAATTGCGCAGCAGAGAGTCCTTCGAGCAGACTGCGCTGGTAGATATCAAGGACTATGCCGGCATGGGCAGCCTTGACACGATGCTCGATACACTCGTCGTGGTCGAGAACTACCCGCTGGATGGGCTGCGCGCTCCAGGCCGCAAACTGCGGATTGCCTCTGTGTCCGTGAAGGACGAGACCGATCTGGATCTCATCCTTGCTGTCGTAACGGAAGATGGCCTGGAGCTTATACTCAAATACCGCTCCGACCGGATGGAGGAGGTTATTGTCCGGCAGATGGCGGCTCATATCGAGCAGATAATCCGGTACATCATCGAGCATCCAGAGAACGAAGCGTCTGCACTGGAGCTGCTGACAGCGGAGGAGCAGCAGCGTCTGCTTCACGATTGGAGCGGTTCAGCGACCCCTTATCCGAAGGAGAAGACGCTGCATGAGCAGTTTGAGTTCTATGCGGCTGTCCAGCCTGAGCGCCCAGCGCTTGTTAGCGGATCAGAGACGCTAAGCTACGGCGAATTGAACGAACGGGCCAACAAGCTGGCGCATCGGCTCCGCAAGCTTGGCTTGCAGCGGGAGCAGGTTGCGGGCGTGCTGGCTGAACGCTCCATCAGCGCTATTGTGGGCATGCTTGCGGTCTTGAAGGCGGGCGGCGCCTATCTTCCAATTGACCCGGACGCTCCCGACGAGCGGATGGACTACATGCTGGAGGATAGCAGCGCCTCTTTCCTGTTGGGGCGTCAGGAGCTGCTGGACAAGACGGTGTTTGGCGGTGCGAAGCTCGCACTGGATGTTGAGGAGAGCTATGTGGATGAAGCGGGCAATCTGGAGCCGATCAACGGTTCGAGCGACCTGGCCTACATCATGTACACATCAGGCTCGACTGGCAGGCCGAAGGGCAACCTGATCGCGCACTATAACATTACACGTGTGGTGAAGCAGACGAACTATGTGGATATTGAGCCGCAGGATCGGCTGCTGCAGCTCTCCAATCTCGTATTTGACGGATCGACCTTCGATCTGTATGGAGCATTGATCAATGGGGCAGCGCTTGTGCTCATCGACAAGGACAAGCAGCTTGAGATGCGCGCTCTGGCAGAATACATTCAGCAGCAAAAAATCACGATGTTCTTTATTACAACCTCGCTGTTCAATCTGCTTGTTGATGAAGCACCGGAATGTCTGAGGCAAGTGAAGAAGGTGGTCATTGGCGGCGAGAAAGCGTCCTATGCCCACATATGCAAAGCCTATCGTCTGATCGGGCCGGGCAAAATCGTCAATGGCTACGGGCCGACCGAAAGTACGGTATTTGCTGCGGTTCATACTGTCAACCACATCGATGAGCAACTCGGCTCGATCCCGATTGGCAGGCCGTTAAATAATACGAAGCTGTATGTGCTGGGCTTGTATGACCAGCCTCAGCCTGTCGGTATTCCGGGAGAATTGTGCATTGCAGGAGACGGTCTTGGTCGAGGCTATCTGAATCAGTTGGAGCTGACGGAGCAGAAATTTGTCCCGAATCCGTGGGTTCCTGGCGGCAGGCTTTATCGCACAGGCGATCTGGTGCGGTGGCTGCCCAGCGGAGAGATAGACTATATTGGCCGCATCGACCATCAAGTGAAAATTCGCGGCTTTCGAATTGAGCCAGGAGAAGTTCGCCATGCATTGCTGCTGCATCCATCGTTAAGGGAGGCTGCAGTTGTTCCGTACCAGGATGCAGGCGGTCATGCTTATCTGGCAGCCTATGTCGTACCGCATCAAGAGTGTGATCCCGAGGAGGTGCGCCATTTTGCAGCCCGGCATCTGCCGCAGTATATGGTTCCGCGTGTGATCATTCCGCTGGCTGAGTTACCGCTGACTCCCAATGGCAAGGCCGATCTAAAGGCACTGCCGGTACCCTCGCTTGCGTCAGATGCGGGCGGCAAGGCTGCGGCTTTGCCGACCACTGCTGTAGAAAAGAAGCTGGCAGAGCTCTGGAGCGCCATTCTGGGGATAGAACAGATTGGGAAGGAGGAGCATTTCTTCGAGGCAGGTGGTCATTCTCTGAAAGCGGCGCTATTGATTGCGCGTATCCAAAAAGCATTCGGCGTCCGTCTTCCGATCCGGCTCGTATTCGAGGAACCGACCTTGGCGGCGCTCGCTCGCGCAATCGAATGCGAGTTGGGCGGCCTGACGGAGGACGAGCAGCAGGAGCGTGAATTAAACGGCGGTGGCGAGCTGCTGTCTCCTGCCGCGGCTCGTCCGTATTATCCGGTCACTCCGGCGCAGAAGCGGCTTTATTTTATCGATCAGATGAATGGCCCGTCCATTCACTATAATATTCCGTTCATGCTGCATATCGACGGCCCGCTAGAGATGAATCGGCTGCAGGCGGCGCTGGAGGCTGTGGTGCAGGAGCATGAAGCATTGCGCACAGTGTTTGAGATTCAGGAGGGCGTGCTGGTTCAGCGTATTATGCCTGCCATGGAGCTGGGGCTGCAAGTACGGGACATAACGGAGGCGGAGCTGCCGTCTGTGCTGGAGCAGATGGCCGGGCCATTCGATCTGCATCGTGGCCCGCTGCTGCGCACCGTACTGCTGCGGCTTGCACCGCAACGGCATTGTCTATGGATTGAGATGCACCATATCATTACAGATGGCACATCCGTCAACCTGTTGGTGAAGGAACTGGTCGAACGATATGCCGGCAGGGAGCCTGAGCCTGCAGCGCTCCAATACAAGGATTATGCGGTATGGCTGCAAAACCGGGCGGATGGTGAGGAGATGCGCAGACAGCAGAAGCATTGGCTGGATGCGATAGGAACAGACATTCCTGTATTGGAGCTGCCGACAGATTATCCACGGCCGCCGGTGCAGTCCTTTGAGGGCGGCAGAATCGGGGCTGTGCTGGGAAGCGAGCAGACGCAGCGGCTTCGCCGTATGTGCAGTGAGCATAATGTAACGCTCTATATGGCATTGCTCGCCTGCTATAAGCTGCTGCTTGCCAAGTACAGCGGCCAGGAGGATATCATCGTCGGCTCGCCGATTGCCGGCAGACATCATCGCGATGTGGAGCAGATGCTGGGATTGTTCGTCAACACCTACGCAATCCGCAGCCGCTTGCCTGGGAATAGCCAGTTCAGCACATGGCTGCAGGAGCTGAAAACAGCTGTGCTTCACGCTTACGATAATCAGGACTATCCGTTGGAGCTGCTGGTGGAGCAACTGGGTCTGCAGCGGGATTTGAGCAGAAATCCGCTGTTTTCCACCTTGTTCTCGCTGCAGAACATGGAGCTGACGAGCCGCTATGAGCTGAGCGGAACGGTGATGAGACTGGAGGAGCATGTGCTGCCGATCGCCAAGTTCGATCTGCTCCTGGCTGCCGTCGAGCAGGGAGATGAGCTGCGCTTCGAGCTTGAGTACAGCACTGCGCTCTTCAGTCGTTCCACCATGGAACGCCTTGTTCGCCATTACATCCATATTATCGAGCAGGTGCTCCAGCAGCCAGATCGGACGCTGGACGAGGTTGTGCTGGCGACGGACGAGGAACGGTCGCTGCTGCTGAACGAATTTAATCAGACGGCAACTGATTATCCGCGGGACAAGACGCTGTATGCCTTGTTTGAGGAGCAGGCAATGCTGAGGCCGGAGCAGACGGCGGTGGCCTGGCGAAATCAGACGATCACCTACGGTGAACTTACTGTTCAAGCCGAGCGGCTTGCCACAGCATGGAGAGCTGAGGGGCTTATGCCGGGATCGGTGGTTGCATTGCTGCTGGATCGCTCTCCGCGCATGATCGCGGCGCTGCTCTCGGTGTTGAAGGCAGGCTGCGCATACGTGCCGATCGATCCGAAGTATCCGGCGGGGCGAATCGAATACATGCTGTCCGATAGCGGCGCCGCGATGCTGCTGACTGAACGCGAGACTCTCGCTCAGGCAGGTGGCAAGTATTCTGTACGAACGATGCTGATCGAGCCGTGGCTGCAAGGCGATGTCGGGGAAGGAACAGAGGGGCAGTTGTCAGTAGGACGGCGGGAGGCTTCGGCCGCAGCGGAGGTGCTATCGTCAGATGAGCAGCCGCGCACAGGAGCCGATCCGTGTTATGTCATCTATACCTCGGGCTCAACTGGTCAGCCGAAGGGAACGCTGGCGTTACATTCCAACGTTAGCCGCGTCGTCAAAGAGACAAATTATATCGAGTTGACGGAAAATGACCGTATCCTGCAACTGTCCAATTATGCCTTTGACGGCTCGACCTTTGATATCTACGGTGCGCTGCTGAACGGAGCCACATTGGTATTGGCAGATCAGGAGGAAGTGCTGGATCTGACGCAGCTCGCGGACAAAATCATCCGGGAGCGCATCTCCGTCTTTTTCATCACGACGGCGCTGTTCAATGCGCTGGTGGATGAATATCCCGATTGTCTGCGCCACGTTCGCAAGGTGCTGTTCGGCGGAGAGAAGGTATCTGTTCAACATGTTCGCAAAGCACTGGCGATTACGGGGCCGGGCAAGCTGATTCATGTGTACGGCCCGACCGAGACGACCGTGTTCGCTACCTACCATGAGGTGAACGAGCTGGGAGAGGCGGATGCGACGGTGCCGATCGGCAGGCCGATCAGCAATACCGCAGTATATGTGCTCGATCACAGCGGTCAGCCGCAGCCATTCGGCGTGCCGGGAGAGCTGTGCATCTCTGGCGATGGCCTGGCTCTAGGGTATTTAGGACGTCCCGAAGCGACAGAGGCTGCCTTTGCCGCACATCCTTTCCGGCCTGGAGAACGGCTGTACCATACAGGGGATCTGGTCAAGCAGTTGGAGGATGGCTCGATTGTCTATTTGTCGCGGATAGACAATCAGCAAAAGATCAGAGGGCATCGCATTGAGCCGGGAGAAATCGCTCATGTGCTGATGAAGCATGAGGAGGTAAAGACGGCTTATGTGATGGCGCGCGAGGATGAAGGGGGGCAGGGCTATCTGTGCGCTTACGTCGTGGGACAAGACGGGAGCAGGCTGGACACCTCGAAGCTGCGTCGTGATCTGTCGCAGCAATTGCCGGACTATATGATTCCTGCCCGCTGGGTGCGGCTGGAGCAGCTTCCGTTGACCGCAAATGGCAAGGTGGATTGGCGGCAGTTGCCCCGTCCGCTCGATTCCGATTCCGGGCGGATGCATCAAGCCCCTGGGACAGCCACGGAGCGCAAGCTGGCTGAGCTGTGGGAGGAGGTACTGGGCGTACAGCAGATCGGCTGCGAAGACCATTTCTTTGAACGGGGCGGACATTCCATTCGAGCGGCGCAACTGATCGCGAAGGTGTACCAGACCTGGGGAATCTCGCTCCCGATGAGGGAGGTATTCAGCCATCCGACGCTGCAGGAGATGGCCGGTTCCATAGAACAAGTCCAGTCAAGTGCGACGGCTTCGATGGCTCCTATTGGCAAAGCGCCAGCCCAGCCGTATTACCCGGCAACCTCGGCTCAGAGGCGGCTCTACATCATCACCCAGCGTGATGAAGCAGCGCTCGCCTACAATATGCCTGTTGTGCTGCAGATCGACGGCGAATTGGACGAGGAGCGGCTGGCAGATGCCCTGCAGCAGCTTGTACAGCGCCATGATGCACTGCGCATGTCATTTCATATCCGGCAGGGAGAGCTTGCCGTCAGGGTGGAGTCATCCTGCGCGGTTACACTGGAGAGCTGCGGCGGGAATAGCGGATCGATTAGGGAGACGGCGCGGGGCTTTGTCCGTCCGTTCGATCTGGCGCAGGCTCCGCTGCTGCGGGCAGGGGTAGCGCGGCACAATACCGTGACGTATCTGCTGCTGGATGTCCATCATATTGCAGCCGATGGAATCAGCCTCAATCTGCTGCTGCGCGAGTTGGCTGCATTGTACACAGGAGAGGATCTGGCTAGGCCTGTGATTCAGTATGCTGACTATGCGATATGGCAGCATCAACAGGAGGAGCAGGGGGCGCTGCTGGAGCAGGAAGCCTACTGGCTGTCTCATCTGGCGGGCGAGCTTCCGACCGTCAAGCTTCCAGTGGACGGGGCGCGAAGCGGACAGCCCAGCTATGAGGGGGGACGCAAGCGGTACACACTGGATGGCGAAATGCTCGACCAGCTTCGCAAGCTGGCTGACCAGCATCAGGTCACGATGTTTATGCTGCTGTGGGCCGTCTATCAGGTATGGCTGTTCAAGCATACCTCCCAGCAGGATATCATTGTTGGCACGCCCATCTCGGGCCGGAGCCGCCCGGATATACAGGATACATGCGGCATGTTTGTTAATACGCTGGCTATTCGCTGCCGTCTGGAGGCCTCGCAGCCTTTCGAGCGTTTTTTGGCGCAGACGAAGAGCGAGCTGCTGAACGCTTATGAGCATCAGGATTATCCATATGACAGGCTGTTGGAGAAGCTGGATGGAGCCTATGAGCCGGGGGAACAGTCCTTGTTCTCCACCTTGTTCGCCATGCAAAATCTGGAGCTGGATCAACAGCTACAGCTTGGCGGAGCAACTGCAAGCGCGCTGCCGACGATGCTGGACATCGCCAAGTTTGAACTGTCCTTCATCTGCTGGGAGCAGGACGGTGAGCTGCAGGTCGAGCTGGAATACCGACAGCAGCTCTACAAGGAGCAGACAATCGACCGGATGTTCAGCCGCTACGCCGAGCTGCTGCGGCAGATCACAGCTTCACCCGACTGTCCGATCCAGGAGCTGGAGTGGATGGGCGAGATTGAGAAGGCGGAGCTGGAGCAGTTCGGAGCAGGGGCTGCGATGCGCTATCAGACATGTTCTCTGCACGGCCTGTTCGAGGAGCAGGCCAAGCGAACGCCGGAGCAGCCGGCTGTCGTCCTGGGCTCGTCCGCTCTGACATATCGTGAGCTGAATGAATGGGCGAATCGGCTGGCAAGGAAGCTGCGCCGGCAGGGAGCAGGGCCGAACACTGTGGTAGGCATTCTGCTGAATCGGTCGCTGGCCATGGCGGCGGCTGTGATGGGGGTGTTGAAATCAGGCGCTGCCTACATGCCGATCGATCCTGCGTACCCCAAGGAGCGCACGCTCTATATGATGCGGCATAGCCGGATGGAGCTGCTGATTTCCGAGAGCGCGCTGATCGACGGCATCGAGTATGACGGGAACTGGATGGATGCTGAGCGGGATGACCGGATGGAAGACAGCTCGAATCTCCCGCTGCTGAACAGAGCGGATGATCTGGCATATGTCATCTATACTTCGGGGACGACCGGCAACCCGAAAGGGGTGGCAGTACCCCACAGAGGGGTAAGCCATGCTATACAATGGCGCAAGGCCGAGTATGGACTGGACACAGCGGATCATGCCCTACAGCTCTTCTCCTTTGCATTTGACGGCTTCGTCACCTCCTTCTTCACGCCGCTGCTTGCCGGTTCTGCGGTCAGCTTCCTGCCGGAGGAGGAGGCTAAGGATCCGATTGCGATTCGCAACCGGATTGCGAGCGTCGGCATCACCCATATGATCGCGGTTCCGAGCCTGTTCATGGCATTGCTCGATTGCTCAAGGCCGGAGGACTTGAAGTCGCTTCAAGTGGTCACTCTGGCGGGTGAACGGCTGACCGCCGCCTTGCTGGAACAGGCAGGTCAGTTGTGTCCACATACGGAATTTGCTAATGAATATGGGCCGACAGAGAACAGTGTCGTTACAACTATTGCGCGGCAGCAGCGAGCAGATGCGGCGATTACAATCGGACGGCCGATCGCGAATTGCCGGGTGTATGTGCTGGACGAGTGGAACGGTCAGCAGCCAGCAGGCGTTGCGGGCGAATTAGCTGTATCCGGGCCGGGTCTGGCAACGGGCTATCTATACCAGCCTGAACTGACGGAGGCGCAGTTTGTTCCGAATCCATATGCGACCGGCGATATTATGTACAAGACAGGCGACCTGGTGCGCTGGCTGCCGGATGGCACGCTCGAATATATCGGAAGGCTGGATGATCAGGTTAAAATACGCGGTTATCGCATCGAGCTGCAGGAAATTGAAGCAAGACTGCTGCAGCATCCTGCTATTGTCGAGTCGGTTGTGCTGGCGCGGGATCATGAGGGCGAGTCGGCATTATTCGCCTATGTGGCAACGCAGCAGGAGCTGACTTATGACGAGATCAAGCAGCATTTGGCGTCGGCTTTGCCGCATTATATGCTGCCGAGCTTCATTATCCAGCTTGCCAAGCTGCCGCTCACGACAAATGGTAAGGTGGATCGGCGCGCGCTTCCCGGCGCGGAAGCGGCGATGCGCCAAGCAGAGTATCGACCGCCGTTTACTTCTACGCAGCTCAAGCTTGCACAGATGTGGCAGGAGGTGCTCAAGGGCGGTGAGTACGGGCTGCTGGATCATTTCTTTGAGAGAGGCGGCGACTCATTGAAGGCGATGATGCTCGTATCCCGCATTCATCGCGAACTGGAGGCCGACATCAGGCTGCGGGATATTTTCCGCTATCCGCTGCTTGAAGCGATGGCTGCTGCCATTGACTCTGCTACGGAGCGGACGGAGTATGCCAGCTTGCGTCCGGCACCAAGCATGGAGCGGTATCCGGTATCTTCGGCTCAGCATCGACTGTTCGTGCTGGCAGAGCTGGATCAAGGCAATCTCAGCTACAATATGCCAGTTATGCTGCGTGTGGCAGGCCCGCTGGATAGGCAGCGACTGCAAGAGGCATTGCAAAGGGTGGCTGCTCGTCATGAAGCGTTCCGTACTTCGTTTGAGATGGTGGACGGCGAGCTGTTCCAGCGCATCAGCGATAGTCTGGAGCTTGACGTACAGGAGATACAGCCAGTAGTTGAGCCGGCTGCTGCACTCCATGCGTTCATTCAGCCGTTCTCGCTTGTCGAAGCGCCGCTGCTACGGGCCGGCCTGATGCGGGTGACCGATGCGGAGCATTATCTGCTTCTGGACATGCACCATATTATTTTCGATGGAGCTTCGATGCGCCTGTTCCTGCGTGAGCTGCTAGATGCTTACCAAGGCGTCGCCTTGGCTGAACTGACATGGACCTACAAGGATTATGCCTATTGGCAGCAGCGCTGGCTGCAATCGGAGGAGATGCGAAGGCAGGAGTCCTACTGGCTGGGAGCATTGGCGGGCGAGCTGCCCGTGCTGGAGCTGCTGAGTGATTATCCGCGTCCGGCGATCAGGCAGTATGAGGGCGGGCGCATCCGGGTGCGCGTGCCGGAGGCGACAGTGGACAAGCTGGGTGAGCTGGCGGAGCGGCTGGGCGTGTCGGTATTTATGGTACTGTTCGCGGCGTACAATGCACTGCTGGCGAGATATACCGGCCAGGAGGATATGATTGTGGGCATGCCGGTAACTGACCGAAGCCATCCCGAATTGGAATCGACGATCGGTATGTATGTCCATACGTTGGCCATACGCAGTTTTCCAGTGCTGGATGACTCGTTCGTATCGTTTGTGCAAGAGACGAGCGGCCGGCTGCTGGAGGCTTACGAGCATCAGAATTACCCGTTTGAGCGGTTGATCGAGCAGTTGAATGCCCGCCGTGATCCGAGCCGCAATCCGCTGTTTGACACGATGTTTACTCTGCAGCAGGACGGCGGTGATACATTGGCGACCGCGGGAGCGGTGAGGCTGGAGGTGTGTGATTATGGAGCGGCTGTCTCCAAGCTGGATCTGTCCATCGGCGTCGAGCTGTCGCCAGACGGCATACACATCGAATGGGAGTATGCAGCCGCGCTGTTCAACGAAACGACGATCGAGCGGATGGCAGAGCATTACCTGCATCTGTTGCACAGCGCAGTGAGTACTCCGGAGCAGCCGCTGCGGTCGCTGCCTATGATCGGCGGAGCGGAGAGTAAGCAACTGGAGACCTTCAATGAGACTGCCATGCCGTATCCGCAGGGGCGTACCGTGCTCGCCCTGTATGAAGAGGCGGCCCGCCAGCATCCCGATCAGAGGGCGATTCTCTGCGCGGATAGAATATGGACGTATGCGGAGCTGGAGCGCACTGCGAATCGCTGGGCAAGAGCATTGCGCCATTGCGGTGCAGGGAAAGGAACGATTGTCGGGATTACAGCTAAGCCATCCGCCGAGATGGTAATCGGCCTGCTGGCGATATTGAAGGCAGGAGCGGCCTTCATGCCGATCGATCCCGGTTATCCGGTGGAACGAATCGCCTACATGCTGGGCGACAGCGGAGCCGGACTGCTGCTGCATGACCGCAGCGCCAGCCTGCCGGAAGACGGCGAAGCGCGTCTGATTGGCATGGATGATCCGCTGCTGAGTGAGGCCTCGGATGAAGCGTTGGAGGAGTCGGCTGGCTGGGACGATCTGGCTTACATCATCTACACCTCCGGCTCCACAGGACGGCCGAAGGGAGTAATGGTGGAGCATCGGGCGCTGATGAACCTGTCCTGCTGGCATCGTCGGAGATTTGGCATCACGAGCGCTGATACGGGCAGCAAATATGCCGGCTTTGGCTTTGATGCTTCGGTCTGGGAGATCTTCCCTTACCTGATTGCAGGCGCTGCACTAAGCATCGTGCCTGAGGAGCTGCGGCTTGATCTGCCAGGCTTGAACGAGCATTTTCACAAGCATCAGGTGACGGTTGCATTTTTGCCTACTCAGATCTGCGAGCAGTTCATCAAGCTGGACAATCAATCGCTGCGCGTGCTGCTGACCGGAGGCGACAAGCTGGTGCATGTGCGACAGACGCGGTATGAATTGGTCAATAACTACGGGCCGACGGAAAATGCAGTCGTTGCGGCGAGCGGGACCATTGTTCCCTCAGAGGTGAACGTGCCGATCGGCCGACCGATTGATAACGTCAGCCTCTACATTTTGGACAAGGAGGATCGGCTGCAGCCGATTGGCGTGCCAGGAGAGCTATGTATTGCGGGAGACAGCCTCGCCAGAGGATACTGGCGGCAGCCGGAGCTGACCGCTCAAGCATTCAGAGTGCATCCGCATCGTCCAGGCGAGCGCATCTACCGTACAGGCGATCTGGCGCGCTGGTTGCCCGGCGGAGAGCTGGAGTTCCTGGGAAGAATCGATCAGCAAGTGAAAATTCGCGGCTACCGGATTGAGCTGGGTGAGATTACGCAGCAACTGCTGGAGCATCCGGCAGTGAAGGAAGCGGTCACTGCCGTCAAGCAGGATGAGCAAGGCCAGCCGTATCTGGCCGCATACCTCGTGCTGCAACAGTCTTGGGAGAAGGAGGAGCTGCGGGCATTTCTCGGGCGGAGGCTACCGGAATATATGGTGCCGATGGCTTATGTGGAACTGGAAGCTATTCCAGTCACGCCTAATGGCAAGGTTGATGTGCGCGGGTTGCCTGAGCCGGAGCGAGGGGGCGGGCAGCAGTACAAGGCGCCTTCTACGGAACAGGAGCAACTGCTTGTAGCCATCTGGGAGGAGGCGCTGGGCATAGCGCCGATTAGTGTGACGGCTAACTTTTTTGAGCTTGGCGGAGACTCGATCAAGGCAGTTCAGATTGGCTCCAGACTCAGAACGCATCAGCTCAAGCTGGAGATGAAGCAGTTGTTCCGCTATCCGACGATAGAAGGACTGGCCCGCTGCTTGGAGCAGGATGATGTGCGCATCGATCAGCGCATGGTTGAAGGCGAGACTGGGCTGGCTCCGATTCAGCGTTGGTTCTTCGAACAGCAGGATCAGGTAGCCCCGGCACATCACTGGAATCAGGCGGTCATGTTATTCAACAAGCGCGGATTTGAGGCGCGGCTGCTGGAGCGTGTCATGACGGCTCTTACGGCTCATCATGATGCACTTCGCATGATCTACCGGGAGCAGGACGGCAGGATCATTCAGTATAACCGGAATGCCGACGAGCCTTGCTTCACTCTGCGAGCCTGGGATTTCACGGATACGGCGAATCCCGAGCAGCTCATTAGCCAGGAAGCGGCTAATCTGCACGCCAGCCTGCATCTATTCGACGGGCCGCTGCTTGCACTGGGTCTGTTCAAGACAGGAGAGGGTGATCATGTACTGCTCGTAGCGCATCATCTCATCATCGACGGCGTCTCTTGGCGTATTCTGCTGGAGGATCTGGAGGCTGGCTACCGTCAGGCGGAGGCCGGGGAGCCGATCAAGCTACAGCCCAAGACGCATTCGTATCAGGAATGGACGGCGGCGCTGGAGGCATATGCAAGCAGCCGCAAGCTGCGCAGGGAGCTTGTGTATTGGGCCAAGGTGGAGCGCACGCCTGTCCCGCCGCTATTGCCAGCCGGTGCGTATACTGAGGCGAACGAGAATCGCTGGAGCGATCATCAGATTCATCAGCTCTCGCTGTCGCCGGATGCGACGGATAAGCTGCTGCATGCCGCTCATCATGTGCTGCAGGCCGATATGACCGAATTTCTGCTTGCCGCGCTGGCACTGGCTTTGGCGGAATGGAGCGGGAGGAGCAGCTTCGCGATTCACCTTGAGGGACATGGGCGAGAGCGGCTCGGCAAGGAGTTGAATGTGACTCGCACGGTCGGATGGTTCACCTCGATGTATCCGGTCATCGTTGAGGTGCAGCGTCATGCGCAGCCTGGCTCGGTGATCGAATCCGTCAAGGAACTGCTTCGCACCGTTCCAAGCAAGGGGGCTGGATATGGCGTGCTGAAATATATCACCTCACAGGAGCAGAGAGAAGGGCTGGCCTTCCAGCTCAACCCGGAGATCAGCTTCAACTACTTGGGGCAATTTGGAGAAGGCGGCCGTACTGGCCTGTTTGAAGCATCACCGTTAGCAACGGGCAGCCCGTTTGCCGCTGACAGCAGGCGAACTCATCTGCTGGATGTGACGGCTGTGCTCAGCGGAAGCAGGCTGTCCTTGACGGTGGTTTCGGGCAAGCGCTATTTTGCATCGGAGGCTATCGGGCAGCTAATGGAGCATTTTATGAAGAGTATTGAGGAGTTAACACAATGCAGTGCAATGCTTGACGGGGCTGTCCAGGAGGATGGGAGCGCGTCAGGAGAGGCAGCCCGGGCGGCCAAGCGGCTGTCGCCGGACGACCTGGAACTGATCAAGCAACTCTTGCAGCAATAAGGATAATCGCTACTAGGAGGGTCGGCATGAAGATAGACCAGAATATTGAATCGATACAGCCGCTATTCCCGATGCAGCATGGCATGCTCTATCACCATCTGGCGGACAAGCAATCCGATCCATACGTCGAGCAGCTCGTGTTTACGCTAGAGGGGGACATGCAGCCAGACATATTGGAGCGAAGCTATCGCCATCTCATTCAAAAGTATGCAGCCTTTCGCACCTGCTTCATCTATCAAGGGGTAAGCGAGCCGATGCAGGTTGTGCTGCGCGAGCGCAATACAGGAATTCGCTATGAGGATTACTCGCAGTTGTCGTCTGCAGTCCAGTCGGCTCGCCTGCGCGAGACCGCTCTGCAGGAGCGCAGTCGCATCTATGACTTGTCCAAGGATGTACTCATGCAGATGACGGTCGTTAAGCTCTCGGAGCGGCGGCACCGCGTTATCTGGACACATCATCACATCCTGATGGATGGCTGGTGCTTCGGCTTGGTCATGAATGAGCTGTTCGAAGTCTATCGGCAGCTACTTCATGGAGAAGAGCCGAATCGGACAGAGGAGGCGCCTCTCACTGCCTATTTTGACTGGCTGGAGGATCAGGATCAGGACGAAGCGCTTGATTACTGGGAAGATTGTACTGCAGCGTATGAGAGCTGCACGGGAATGCCGCGGACACGGGCGGTATCCCGCAATGGCTCCGGTCAGCAATGGAGAGAGCTGACATGGGAGTTGTCCGCTCAGCTCTCAAGATCGCTGGAGCAGTTGGCGCGGGAGCATCAGTTGACGCTCAGCTCAGTAATGCATGCGATCTGGGGCTTGCTGCTGCAGCGGTATAACTGTACGGAGGATGTCGTATTTGGCGCAGTCATCTCCGGCAGGCCGGCAGAGGTGGAGCGGATCGATCAGATGATCGGTTTGTTCATTAATACGATTCCGCTGCGGGTACGGGCAGACAAGGCAAGCACATTCGTCCAGTTGGCCAGAGCGGTGCAGGAGAGTATGCAGGAGGCAAGTGCCCATAGTTTCGTGCCGCTGGCGGATATTCAAGCCTCCAGCAGTCTCCGTGAACGGTTGTTTGACCATATATTTGCCTACCAGAATGTGACGGAAATGCAGGAAAGGAAGCTGGAGTCGGCTTCGGAACTGGGACTGTCGCTCACAGATATGGAAGTATCGGAGCAGACAAACTACGGCTTTACAATCGTGGTGGCCCCAGGAGAGCGGCTGCAGTTCAAAATCGGCTATGACGCTGCGATGTATCTGAGTGAATGCATGGAGGCGGTACCTGGGCATTTCCATACGGTTATTGCTCAGGTGACGCGCTGTCCTGATCTGGCTCTCGGTGAGATCGCACTGGTGGCTGACGAGGAGGAGCGCAGGCTGTTGGCCATGGGAGGAGCGGGCAATAAGCTGCACGAGGCTTCTGCTGTGGCGGCAGAGGTGGTGCCTCCCTTCGAAACAGGGGAAAGCGGGGAGCGGCTCGACCCTGGCACCGAGCGTCCGGTGCATCGGCTGTTCAGCGAGCTGGCTTGCCAGCAGCCCGAGCGGGAAGCGATTCGGTACGGGGAGCAGGTATTGACCTATGGGGAGTTGGAGGCAAAGTCGAATGCGCTGGCCGTGGCTTTGAGGGCTAGGGGAGCTGGCAAGGAACAGATCGTCGGCCTGCTCAGCATGCCGTCGCTGGAGATGTTCATCGGCATCCTCGGCATCCTCAAGTCTGGCGCGGCCTATCTGCCGATTGATCCCGACTATCCGCAGGAACGGGTGGCCTATATGCTGGAGGATTCCCAAGCGGCTATAGTGGTTGGCCAGGCCGCGTGCCTGCAGGCGCTCCCGATTGTGCCGGAGCGGATTCATATGGAGCTGGAGCCGTATCTCCACACATCTGAACCCGCCTCGTGGCACATCGAGATGGAAGAGACGGCGGCTATGGAACAACTGGCCTATGTCATCTATACCTCCGGCTCCACCGGCATGCCCAAAGGAGTGATGGTGGAGCACGGATCGCTCTACCGGCTATGCGCATGGCATAATCGGGCGTTTGCGGTAACCGCTCGGGACAGAGCTGCAAAATATGCGGGCGGCGGGTTTGATGCATCGGTATGGGAGATCTTCCCGTATCTTATCTCCGGTGCGGTGATCTGTGTTGCGCCTGCCGATGTCCGCCTTGATGTTCGCCGCCTGAACGGGTGGTTTGAGGAGCAGGGGGTGACCATTGCGTTTTTGCCTACGCCGATGTGCGAGCAATTCATAGAGGAGGACAATCGCTCGCTTCGGGTTTTGCTGACTGGCGGGGACAGGCTGACCAAGGTGCGCCCGCTGCCTTACATGCTGATCAATAATTACGGGCCGACCGAGAATACGGTTGTGGCAACGAGCGGCAAGGTAGAGGCAGGAGAGGAGACGGTGACGATCGGCAGGCCGATCGACGGTGTACGGGTGTACATTGTCCACGGTAGCCAGTTGCAGCCGGAACTGGTGCCAGGCGAGCTGTGCATCGCCGGGACGGGGCTGGCGCGGGGCTATCTGCATCGCCCGGAATGGACAGCAGAGAGATTCGTCTCTGATCCCTTCATGCCCGGTGAGAACATGTACCGGACGGGCGATCTGGCCCGCTGGCTGCCGGATGGCCAACTCGAATTTCTGGGACGCACGGATGAGCAAGTGAAAGTGCGTGGCTACCGGATCGAGCCGGGCGAGATTGTTCAACAGTTACTGCAACTGGGCTGGTTCAAGGAAGCCTGCGTATTGGCGCACGCAGAGGGTTCAGGCACACCGGTGCTGGCGGCTTACCTTGTGCTGGTCAATGCGGAAGCTGGGGAGCCGACTGTCGACCAGATTACAGAGAAGCTGCGTGCCACGCTGCCGGATTATATGGTGCCGAGCCATTATGTGGTGCTGGAGCGGCTGCCGCTGACTGCTAACGGCAAGGTGGATCGCGCTCAACTCCCTGCTCCGGCTGCAGACCGTGGCAGCAGGGAAAGAGTAGTGCCGCGCAGCGAACTGGAGTACAAGCTGGCTGCGATCTGGGAGGAGGTGCTGGAGCGGCTGGATATAGGCGTTCATGACCATTTCCTGGAGCTTGGCGGACACTCTCTGAAAGCGACGTTGCTGTCCTCCCGTATCTACAAGGAGCTAAAGGTCGAGCTGCCAGTGGCTGAGCTGTTCCGCAGGCCTACGGTAGCCGCGGCCGCGGCTTATCTAGCGGAGAAAATGGCCGAAGGTACGCAGCCCGAGTCAATCGTCGCAGCACCGCTGCAGGAGACCTACCCAGCCTCAGCGGCTCAGCGGCGAACCTACGCGGTCAGTCAATTGGACGAGGGAACAAGCTATCATATTACTGGTCTGATTCGTCTGGAGGGGGCGCTTGACCGCAAACGGCTGCAAGCTGCGATGCAAGGCATGGTCGCGCGCCATGAAGCATTCCGCACCAGCTTTGAGCTTGCGGGCGATCAACTCGTGCAGCGTATCCATCCGCAACTGGAGCTTGAGCTGCAATGCACGCAGCTCAGCGAAGCGCAGGTTGAGCAAGCGATCAGGCAGTTCATTCGTCCATTCGATGTCGAGCAGGCGCCATTGCTGCGGGCAGGCCTGCTGGAGTTGGCGGGGGATCACCATATTCTGCTGCTCGATATGCATCATCTCATTGCAGATGGCGTCTCGATGGGCGTGTTCATTCGCGAGTTGGGTCAGCTCTATGAAGGCGGCGAGCTGCCTCCCCTTCGCATTCAGTATAAGGACTTTGCGGTATGGGAGCTGAAACAGGAGGAGAGAAGACGGCAGGATGAAGCGTACTGGCTGAAGGTGTATGAGGAGGAGCCGGCTGTTCTGCAACTGCCGCTCGATGCTGTTCGTCCACCAGAGCAAAGCTTTGAAGGCGCCCGTGTACGCTGCAGGCTGGACAGCGCTGTTGCGGCGCATGTTCATGCTGTATCGCGGCAGGCGGGAGCTACACCATATATGACTCTGTTCTCGCTCTTCACCATCCTGCTCTCAAAATATGCGGGTCAGCATGATCTTGTGGTCGGTTCTCCTGCTGCGGGACGTCCGTATGCGGAGCTGGAGCCGATTATCGGCATGTTTGTTCAGACACTGGCACTGCGAGCCAGGCCTGAGCCTGGGCTGTCGTTTTTTCAATATTTGCAGCAGGTCAAGGAGATGCTGGCGGAAGCGTTCGAGCATCAGCATTATGCCTTGGATCAATTGGTCGATAAGCTTGGCTTGCGAAGGGATAAAAGCCGGAATCCGCTATTTGATACCATGTTCGTGTTCCAGCATGTGGATGCTGTCGAGCAGCGCTTTGGCAGCCTGCGTCTTGCTCCGCATCCGTATTCCTTCCCGACAGCCAAGTTCGATCTGACGCTCCATGCAACGGAACGGGACGGTCAATTTGAATTCGAGCTGGAGTATGCCAGTTGCCTGTTTCAGGAGGAGACGATCCAACGTATGGCAAGGCATTGGCTGCGGCTGATCGAACAGGCAGTCCAGCACCCGCAGCAGGAGCTTGGAGGGCTGCAGTTGGCGGACGAGGCGGAGCAGGAGCAACTGCTGTACACATTCAACGCCGTGCCGCGGAACTACCCGCGCAACCGTTCGGTGACGGAGCTGTTCGAGGAGCAGGTGGAGCGGACGCCGGATGCCCCGGCGGTACGCTGGTTAGCGGAGCGTCTGAGCT
>Ga0160502_100382_pt1 | contig 34773 bp, 31 predicted proteins | sample DIDnMG_14_FD_108237 | JGI IMG/M metagenome (GOLD analysis project Ga0160502, IMG submission 108237) | Enriched soil microbial communities from UW Madison campus, WI, USA - DID2933_E24_Xylan MG | ecosystem: Environmental > Terrestrial > Soil > Unclassified | place: USA: Madison, Wisconsin... | reverse complement strand
AAGCCGTAACACAATTTTTTGATTCTTTCTGTAATCTTATCAAACATTACGGGCTCTCTGTGGCCATCTCTTTTTACTACATACATAAGCTTACCTTTTATAGTTATTGAAAAAATGAAAGTACCTAGAGAACGAACTCCAGCACTTAAACATTGCGTGTTTTTAAATTAATTTTTGAGAATTACCGAATTCTCAATAGTTACTCGTTTCAAATTCGAATTTCGAATTTAAATGCGTCAAAAATTGCTATTGAATCTGCGACTTGGGGAAAGAGATTCAACCTTAAAATATTCCTGTAATCTTTTTTTAGTATCTCTAGAAGATAGACACTAAAAGTATTTTTGTTGTCTAAAAATCTGCATCAAATGAAATTTTTTGAGCGTCACTATCTGTGTTCATCACACCAGATTTTTGATACTCTGCAACACGTTTTTCAAAGAAATTAGTTTTTCCTTGAAGAGAAATCATGTCCATGAAATCGAACGGATTCGCTGATCCATATACACGCTCGCAACCTAATTCTACTAATAACCTATCGGCAACGAACTCTAAATATTGTGTCATTAAAGTAGCGTTCATACCAATTAAACTTACCGGAAGAGATTCTGTTACAAACTGTCTTTCGATATCTAAGGCATCGACAATAATTTCTTTAATTCTTTCTTTTGGAACTTTGTTTACCAAATGGTGATTATGCAAGTGAACCGCAAAATCACAATGTACGCCTTCGTCACGAGAAATCAACTCATTAGAGAATGTTAAACCTGGCATTAAACCACGTTTTTTCAGCCAATAAATTGAACAGAAAGCTCCTGAGAAAAAGATTCCTTCAACAGCAGCAAAAGCAATTAGTCTTTCAGCAAATGAATCAGACTCGATCCATTTTAAAGCCCATTCTCCTTTTTTAGCAATTGCAGGGAATACTTCTAGAGCATTAAACAATTCTGTTTTTTCTGCTTCGTCTTTAACGTAAGTGTCAATTAATAACGAATAAGTTTCACTATGGATATTCTCCATCATGATTTGAAATCCGTAGAAAAATTTCGCTTCAGCATATTGCACTTCATTTACAAAGTTTTCAGCAAGGTTTTCGTTTACGATTCCATCAGAAGCCGCAAAGAATGCTAAAATATGTTTAATGAAATATCTTTCGTCGTCATTCAACTTATTATTCCAGTCTGTCAAATCTTGGTGCAAGTCAATTTCTTCTGCAGTCCAAAAACTTGCTTCCATCTTCTTATACCACTCCCAAATATCATGATGTTTAATCGGAAAAATAACGAAGCGATTTTTATTTTCTTGTAATATTGGTTCGATTTGTGACATGACAGATTCTGTTAATTTTTTTATTGAATTTTTACTCATTCAGTAGACTACAAAGATTGTCAATTAACGTCAAAAATAAAAGCCAAACTTATTCACAATCGGACGTAGTTTTTAACAAAGGCCTAAATTTGAAAAATTTTTCAGACAATAATTAATTTACTGCTAATGAGTCGGTTAAAAATGTTTTCTATTCGTTAAAGCCCGTAAAATATAGACTTTTTCAAATAAAAAGCAAGAAATTTTAAATAGTTTTAAAAAGTTTTTTTTGAGTCAAAACTTTATTTTTTTGAGTCAAAAGATGTAGTCAAAAAGACTATATTTTTCTGTGCGGATTTTAGGAATTTTTATGCTCTTCAGCAACCTTTTCAAGTTCCAAATACCAGTCTTCACCAAAACGTCTAATTAACGCTTCTTTTACAAATTTGTAAACTGGAACTTCTAATGCTGCACCCAATGAACAAGCATCATCGCAAATATCCCATTTATCATAATTGACCGCCGCAAATTCTGTGAAGTCTTTTACGCGAATTGGATACAAATGACAAGAAACTGGTTTTTTCCAATCAACGACTCCTTGGTTGTACGCTTGTTCGATTCCGCAAAGTGCAGTTTTTCCATCGAAAATTACATAAGCACAATCTTTATTGTCAATAAGCGGAGTTTCTAAATCGCCATCAGTTCCTTTTACCCAAGTTCCCTGCGCCTCGATTGCTTCTATTCCTTCTTTTCTCAAAAAAGGTTTTACTTTAGGATAGATTTCTTCTAAGATTTTAGTTTCAGCCTCATTTAAAGGCGCGCCCGCATCTCCATCAACGCAACAAGCTCCTTTACAAGCAGACAAGTTGCACACAAATTCTTTTTCCAGAATGTCTTCTGAAATAATAGTTTTACCTAACTGAAACATGATATTTAATACTGTAAATTTTAAAATGCAAAGATAGTCAAAGAAAGCAGATAATTTTTTATTCTTTTTTTTCACGCAGATTTGGCAGATATGAGCAGATAAAGAGATTGATTTTATTTGGTAAATCTTAAAAACGATGAAAATGATTTAAGAAAATTGAAAATCTGCTCAAATCCGCTAAATCTGCGTGAAATTTTTTTTATACTATCCAAAAAAAATCTTCAGAGTTGTCTTTGATTTAGCAATCTAAACTATACAATTGTTACAAATATCACTTTTTAAACCAATAAAACATGTTTTTATAACAAAAATACATTGTAACGAAAAAACACCTAACTTTATTAACTACTTTTGCAGCAGTTTTTTAAACCCTAAAAATCAAAGCGATATGTTAGAAATCGATTTTAAAGAAATCATTACCGTTAGTATGGTGCTTTTTGCTGTAATTGATATTGTTGGTTCAATTCCTATTATTGTGAATTTAAGAGCAAAAGTCGGTCACATAGAATCTGAAAAAGCATCTATCGTTGCAGGAGCAATTATGATTGTTTTTCTTTTTGTTGGAGAAGGTTTACTAAACTTAATTGGTATTGATGTGCATTCGTTTGCCGTTGCGGGATCGTTTGTATTATTTTTTCTTGCTTTGGAAATGATTTTAGGAATCAGAATCTATCGTGACGAAGAACCTGGATCTGCATCTATTGTACCTTTGGCATTTCCTTTGATTGCTGGAGCAGGAACAATGACTACTTTATTATCGCTTCGATCTCAATTTCACACCATTAATATTATCATCGCAATTTTGCTAAATATTATCTTGGTTTACGTCGTTTTAAAGTCCTCGAAAAAAATCGAAAATTTGTTAGGAGAAAACGGACTTGGAGTGGTTCGCAAGACATTTGGAGTAATACTTTTAGCGATTGCTGTTAAATTATTCGCTGCTAATGTTAAAGGTTTGTTCGTCTAAAATTAATTTTTATACATTTACCCCGTAAATTATTCTAAAAATAAAACTCTTAATCATTTTTCTAGAGTTCTACTTTATTATTTTAGACAAACAAAAACAATCTTATGAAAATTTTCACTTCAATCTTAGTGCTTTTGGCATTAGCTTTAATTGTTTTTAATATTACGCTATTAGACTTTAAAAACCCTTTCCAAGGAGATAGTATGGTAGCTTTTATTGGAATCGCCGCTTCATTTTGCGCTGTTTTGATTCTTTTGATTTTTAGAATTTCAAAAAGAATTGAAGAAAAAATGAATGACAACAGATAATATGTTTGATGTTTTAATTATTGGCGGAGGAGTATCTGGAATGTCTTGTGCTCTTGTCTTAGGATCCGCAAAAAACAAAACTTTTGTTACTGACAAAAAAATCGGAATTTTTACTCATCAGAAAAATTCTTCTTTACAAGAGGCAATATTCTATAACGCTTACGGAATTACTCCAGGAAAATTAGGTTCTGAGCTTTTAACTAAAAGTACACAGGATTTAGCAACCACTTACCCGCATATTACTCAGATTCCAAATGAAAAGGTAATGAAAATTGAGGGCAGTTATCCTGAATTTACCGTAGTGACCAACAAGAATTCATACAAAACAAAAAATATCGTGGTCGGAATTGGTTCTGCCAATACTTTCGACATTGAAGGTTTAATGCAATTTGTTGAGCCTCATAAAAAAGCACTTCCTGAAAAACAACGTATTCAGCTTAAAAACGAAGATCATAAAGTTGCTGACGGAATCTATGCAATTGGGACTTTAGCAGGTTGGAGAAGTCAATTGGCAATTGCTGCGGGGAGCGGCGCTGCTGTAGCAACAGATATTCTTACTTTATGGAATAACGGCGTACAGACTCACGCTCACGATAGTATTCGATAATTTTTTTGTTTTTTATATTAAGAGATTAAGAAAAACTAAGTTTTATTCTTACGCAAACTTAATTATCAAGTTACATTAAGAAAAAAACTCAAAACATAAAACCATTAAGAGATTAAGAAAATAAGCCATACAGCTTAATAAACTTAATCTCTTAATGGTTTTAAAGTAATTTTATGTTTCTGTTATTTCACCGAAACGATTTCTGTAACTTTAATATGGTTTTCATCGTCGGTTTTCCATTTTTCTCCTTTTACCGAAACTACATCTCCAATTTTTAATTGTTTATAGTTTTGAGGTCCGCCAACGTTTACAATACTAATTGTTGCAAAATATACTTCTTTAGCATCTGTAGTAATTTTTGCTGTGTAACCATCTTTTCCAGCTTCAATAGAATCTACTTTTCCTGAAACTGCTGTATTCGCATCGTTTTTCATAGTGGTGCAAGAGATTACAAAAGTCATTAGAAGTACTAAGAAACTTATTCTTTTTAGATTTTTCATATAATTTAATTTAACCGCGAAGTTCGCCAATGTTTATGCTTATTTCAGCGGATTTATTTTAAGTTAATATTATTTTTCCAGCTTCAAACTTTATGCCAGCTGAACGCAGCTTCCTGCGATAACTTTTAAATTTTTACCCGATTTTTTCCAAACTCTAATATATTTGAAAACCCCATTTATTGGATTATTATCATAAGCTCCTTTTAATGAAACTGTAACAGCAACCACAGCCGAATCATCAATTATATTGACAATTTGATCTGAAGCTTCTAAAAAATCTATTTTCATTTTTCCCGAACGATACGATTGCAGATCAAATTCTTTTGTTATCGTTTGTCCGTCTGGCATATTGAATAATAAATCGTCATGAAGGATTGTTTCCAAAGCCAAAATATCCGATTTCTTAATAGCAGTTAAAAGTTCGATTTCTGCATTAATAACGGTTTCTACTTTCATGATATAAAGATTGAAGTTATTTCTTCGGATTCAGAATTGTTTTTATCATCGCATCTTCTTTCAAGATCACATCATAATAATACAATTCTCCATAAAGCTGGCGTGCAAATTCTGCCGTAATATATCTATTTACAAGTGCTTTGGTTTTGTCAAGTTTTAGATCTAAACCTGTCATCAGAATATAATTCTTGAATTTCTTGAAATAAACATCTGAGCTTTTCATTTTAGCTAAAAAATCAGCAAAGTTATCGCCCGCAAAAGCATTTCTGTTTTTATCTAATTCTTCAAAAACAAAATGACCAACAATTCCGGTTTGCAGTAAATAAGCAACGTTTTCATTTCCATGCTCTGCCTCCATCGGAACAAAAACATCTGGAACAATTCCGCCGCCGCCATAAACTATTTTCCCTTTTGGCGTTTTGAATTTTAAAGAATCGGCTACTTTTATACTGTCTTTTGCATAAAGTTCACCAGTAGCAATTCTTGATTCAGATTCTTTAAAATATTCTTCGTTTCCTTTTTTATACGGTTTTTGAATCGATCTTCCAGTCGGAGTATAATAACGCGCTACAGTTAATCTTACTGCAGATCCGTCATTAAAATCCATTTCCCTTTGAACGAGACCTTTTCCGAAAGAACGTCTTCCAACAATAGTTCCGCGGTCATTATCTTGTATTGCTCCTGCTAAAATTTCGCTCGCAGAAGCGCTATTTTCATTAATTAAAACATACACTTTCCCAGTTTCAAAACTTCCTGCTTTTGTTGCGTATGTTTTTTCGGTTGAGCCGTTTTTGCTTTTCGTGAAAACGATTAATTGTTTGTCTTTTAAAAATTCATCAGCAATGGCAATCGCTTCTTCCATATAACCGCCGCCATTATCACGAAGGTCAATTACAAGCGACTGAATTCCTTTTTGTTTTAATCTCGCTAAGCCAGTTTTAAACTCATTGAAAGTGGTTTCTGCAAAACGATTTATTTTGATGTAGCCAATATTATTTCCAATCATTAAAGAAGCATCAACACTCTTAATTGGAATAATATCTCTTTTTACTTTAAACTTCAGTTTCTTTTGTTCTGATTTTCTAAAAACAGTCAGTTCGATTTCAGAACCTTGCAATCCTTTTAATTTCGAAAATAAACTATCGGAAGGCAGTCTTCTACCGTATAACTTGGTTTTTCCTGCAAATAAAATTCGGTCTCCAGATTTTAATCCTGCTTTCGCCGAAGGACCATTTTCTACTGGTTTTATAATCGCAACTGAATCTTTATACATATAAAAATTGATTCCGATTCCAACGAAATCACCTTTCATACTTTCAGCAACCTCAGCTTGTTCGCTTGGCGGAATATAAACAGAATGCGGATCTAATTTGGACAGAATATTATCGACTGTTAGATTTACAATCGAATCGGTATTGACGCTATCAACATATTCTGTATTGATAAAATCAATTAGTTTATTCAATTTGGTTTTAGAGTAATTTTTAGCCAAAAGCTGATCGCTTGCGGGAGCATTCATAAGGCTTCCGACAATTGTTCCAAGAGCAAAAGTTGCTCCTATTACTATTGGTAAATATTTCGAATTAAATTTCATTACTCTTCTAAAATAGGAATATGTTCTACTTCGACACCCGCTTTTATTAAAAATTGAATTCCGGAATCATCGCGATATCCATCTTTATACACCACTCTTTTTATTCCCGACTGATGTATTAATTTACTGCATTCTTTACAAGGCGAAAGTGTAATGTATAATGTTGCACCTTCGCAAGACTGTGTTGATCTTGCTACTTTCAGGATTGCATTTGCTTCGGCATGCAAAACATCCCAGCGCGTTAATCCGTCTTCATCTTCGCAGCAATTTTCAAATCCAGATGGTGTCCCGTTGTAACCATCCGAAATGATCATTCTGTCTTTTACGATAATTGCTCCGACTTGTTTACGTTTACAGTAAGAAAGCTGGCTCCACTCTTTTGCAATTCGCAGATATGCTTTATCGTATTTATTCAGTTTCTTTATTTCCATTTAATTTATCTGTTCCAAATTGGGCTTTCAATAATCATCGGAATTACAACTCCAATAACGAAAGCCGACATTACAAGTGCCCAGTCACGTTTTGAAAAACGAAAAACTGTCTGCACTATATATGAAATTACCAGAACAACAAAGACTACTATTAACTGAGCAGCTTCTATTCCTAAGGCAAATTCTCCCAAAGGTAACAATTTTGAGGTTGCTGAACCTCCTAAAATTGTTTTGAAATAATTAGAAAAACCTAAACCATGAATAATTCCAAAGAATAAAGTTATGAAAAATACCAGATTTATACTATCATTTTTAGAAGTCTTACCTGCCGTAAATAAATGATAAAGAGCGGTTACCAGAATTGTAATCGGAATCAGGAATTCTACAGTATTCACTTTTATTGCAATAATTCCGTAAACCGAAAGAATTAAAGCCAAAGTGTGACCAACTGTAAAAATAGAAACCAAAAGAAAAATTCTTTTCCAGTCTTTAAACAAATACGGAACCGTTAAGGCGATTAAAAAAAGAACGTGATCGTAAGCATTGATATCTAAAACGTGTTTTAATCCTATTTGAAAATAAATCCAAAATTGTGACATAGGTATAATGTAATTAAATAATTAGGGGTTGTAAACTTACGATTAATTTTCAGAATTAAAGATTCATGTTTCCAATTCCTTCAATAAAAATAAGTTAAATTTTATGAGAAATTTAAAATTGTTAATGTAAAATAAAATTTATATTTGTGTTTTAAAAATTTAAATAATTATGTCATTTTCAGAATTATTCGATAGCGAATTTAAACAAAGAAACAAAGGACACTTTTCTGCTATTGTTCGTGTAGCATTGGCTGACGGTGTTGTATACCCAGAAGAAAAAGAGTTCTTAGACAAATTGGCTTCTCGTTTAGAAATAACAGAGTCAGAATACGAAGAAATTCTTAGTGATCCTTTAAAATATCCTATTAATCCGCCATACTCTTATGTGCAGCGTTTGGAGCGTTTGTATGATTTAACAAGAATGGTACATGTTGATCATCATCTTGAAGACAAACAAGAAGTATTATTGAAAAAAATAAGTGTTGCACTAGGATTCACGCCAAGCAACGTAGATTATATCATTGCAAAAGCATTGTCATTAGTTGACAATAAAGTTGATGCAGATACTTTTATCTACGAAATGCAGCACATGCATAAATAATAGTTTTCAGTTTTCAGTCTCAGTTTATAGTTTATACTGATATTGGAAATTTGAAACTTCTAAAAGATAAAAACCCGACAAGTTTTAAAAACCTGTCGGGTTTGCTATTTATAGTCCAGACTGAAAACTGAGACTGAGACTGAAAACTTATTCAGCCGCCATAAATTCCTCTGCTTTTTCTACCATATCAAGGCTTCCGCAGAAAAAAGGAACTCTTTGATGCAATTCGGTTGGCTGAATTTCCATGATTCTATTGAATCCGTCTGTAGCTTTTCCTCCCGCCTGTTCTGCAATAAAGGCCATTGGATTACATTCGTACAACAAACGTAATTTCCCTTTTGGCGCTTTTGAACTTGTTGGATAAATATAAATTCCGCCTTTAATCATATTTCGATGAAAATCGGCTACCAGACTTCCGATATATCGAGAAGTATACGGTCTGTCTTCTTCTTCCTTCTGGCAATATTTAATGTAATTTTTTACGCCCTGCGGAAAATGAACATAATTTCCTTCGTTTACCGAATAGATATTTCCGATTTTTGGAAATTTCATATTCGGGTGTGAAAGGTAAAATGTACCAATCGCCGGATTTAACGTAAAACCATTTACACCATATCCAGTGGTATAAACAAGCATTGTCGAAGTTCCATAAATTACATAGCCTGCTGCAACTTGATTGATTCCCGGTTGTAAAAAATCCTCGCTAGTTACCGGAGTTCCAATTGGTGTAATTCTTCTGAAAACAGAAAAAATAGTTCCAACAGAAACATTAACATCAATGTTTGAAGATCCGTCAAGCGGATCCATTAAGATCACGTACTTATTATTATGACAGTTGTCGCTCCCTTGAACTGTAATAAAATCGTCGTTTTCTTCAGAAGCAATACCACAGACAATCTCACGGTTTATTAACGTCTGGATAAATACTTCGTTTGCATAGACATCTAATTTTTGCTGATCTTCTCCTTGAATATTCTGCTCGCCCGCGGCGCCAATAATATCCACTAAACCTGCTTGATTAACTTTATGATTGACAACCTTGGCTGCCAAACGAATAGAGTTGATAATTCGCGAGAGTTCTCCCGACGAATACTGAAATGCTTTTTGGTTCTCAATAATAAACTCTCCCAGTGTTTTATTGCGTTCTTCCATTGCTAAATCGTTATAGTTTTATTTTTAAGTCACAAATATCGTCTATTTTGTGAGAATGATTTAAAAATTATTTTGTTAGTTTGTTACTATTGTATATTTGCTAATAATCTTCAAAAAGCAACCTTTAAAACGCTGCTTTTTTAGATAATAAATACTTAAAAATACGAATACATGAATATTAGAAAAGGAAATCCTGAAGACATGAAATCGGTGCTGGGGCTTATTCAGGAGCTGGCTATATTCGAAAAAGAACCTGAAGCAGTCGTTATTACGGAGGAAGATTTAGTGCGTGACGGTTTTGGCGAAAAACCATTATTTCACGTTTTTGTGGCAGAGATTGAAAACGAAGAAAAACAAAAAGAAATTGTTGGAATTGCTTTGTACTATTACCGCTATTCTACTTGGAAAGGAAAGACAATTCATCTTGAAGATTTAATTGTAAAAGAAAAGATGCGTGGGACAGGTTTGGGCTCTGCACTTTATGCTGAAATCATGAAACAAGGTAAAAAAGACAATGTTAGAAGAGTGGAATGGAATGTTTTGGCATGGAATACTCCAGCAGTAAATTTCTACAAGAATTCTGGCGCAAGAATTCTGGAAGACTGGCAAGTTGTTCAAATGGATGAAACGGGACTTAATTCGTTCTTAGAAAAATTATAAAAAATAGTTTTGCTACTCCCGATAGTTATTGGTAGTGGCAAAAAATCAAAAAATACTAGATTTCCTCAAATCTAAAATCTAAAATCTAAAAAATCTAAAATTAAAAATGAGAGTATTTAAATTTGGTGGTGCGTCGGTGAAAGATGCAGATGGAATTAAAAACGTATACGACGTTTTACAAAAAGTAGGTTACGAAGACGTAATTCTTGTAGTTTCGGCTATGGGAAAAACAACAAATGCTCTTGAAGTTGTAATCAAGAATTACTTTGAAAAATCGACAGAATTAAATTCTTCTGTTCAGGAAATTAAAAAATATCACAATCAAATCTTATTGGATTTGTTTGAAGACGAAAATCATGAAGTTTTTGCAGCTGTAAATGCACAATTTACTGAATTGGAATACTTTTTAGCTCATAATAAATCTCCAAATTACAATTTCGTTTACGATCAAGTTGTAAGTTTCGGAGAGTTGATTTCGACTAATATTTTAAGTCATTTTATGAATTTCATGGGAATTCAAACACAATGGCTTGACGTTCGTAATTTCATTAAAACGAATGCAAACTATAGAGATGCAGAAGTTGATTGGGAAACAACTCAACAAAACATCAGTAAAAATGTTCCAAGAAAACAATTAAATATCACACAAGGATTTTTAGGTGCTGATGAAAATAACTTTACAACAACTTTAGGCCGTGAAGGTTCTGATTATACTGCGGGAATTTTTGCTTATTGTTTAAATGCTGAAAGTGTAACGATCTGGAAAGACGTTCCTGGAGTTATGAATGCCGATCCGCGTTATTTTGAAAATGCAAGTTTGTTAAACCAAATTTCATATCGTGAAGCGATCGAATTAGCATTTTACGGTGCAACTGTTATTCACCCAAAAACATTACAGCCTTTACAGAAAAAAGAAATTCCTTTATATGTAAAATCATTCGTGAATCCTTTGTTGAAAGGAACTTGCGTTTCTAAAGGTGTTGATTTAGAGCCACAATATCCATGTTTTATTGTAAAAAGAGAACAGCTTTTAATCTCTCTTTCTTCTATTGATTTCTCTTTCATTATGGAAGAAAACATCAGTGAGATTTTCGGATTATTCCACGAATTTAAAATCAAAGTAAACTTGATTCAGAACTCTGCAATTAGTTTTTCTGTTTGCGTGGAAGATAAATTTGGAAATTTCTCAGAATTGAATGCGATTCTTTCTAAAAAATTCAAAGTAGAATACAGCGAAAATGTAACTTTATATACAATCCGTCACTTTACAGAAGAAGCTGCTCAGACAGTTGAAGCTAATAAAGAAGTTTTATTGAAACAAGTTAGCCGTGAAACCATGCAGATTGTAACTAAAGAATTAAATTAATTTTCTAAGCGTTAATTATTTCAATTCATTATAAAAGGTTTCATCTTAATTGATGGAGCCTTTTTTTATTCTTTTCTTTTTAAATTTTTAATCGTTTTCTTCAATTCTTTTATGCGTGCTTCATATTGTTCAATTATTTTTTCTGATAATTGATTTACAATTTCTACAGAATCTGATTCCTTCTCGTAATTTTTAAATTCCTCTTCATTTTTACTTACTAGAATCTCAGGTTTAATTTCAAAAAGAGCGCAGATTTTATTAAAATGAGTTGCCCAAGAAGTACTCTCTCCTCTTTCCATTCTAGCATAAGCAGACTGCGAAATATTTAGATAATCTGCTATTTCTTCTTGTGACATGTTTTTTGCTTGACGAAGTTTTTTAAGTTTATTTCCTACAATTATATTCATATTTAACATTTTTACAAATATAAACATAAGAATTATTTTACAATTATTCGAATTTAGATTTTAAAAAATCGATTTTCGACTAAGAGTTTCTAACAACTCCAACTAAATTTGAAAAATATTATTCAATAAATTTTTAGTTATTATGAAAAAATTAGAATTAAATCAAATGGAAACTTTGATAGGAGGAGCTAATGTGCAATTAAAAGATGCAAATCAATACGATGCAACACATGGAGGTGGTGGTAGCTTTTTAACAAGCTGTGCAGGGGCATCTGTTGGTCTAGTAATAGGATTTGCAGGTCTAGTAGCTGGAGGTGCTTCTGTTGTAGGAGCAGGAATTGGTGCAGCTGGCTTCATATATGCTTCTGCTCAGTGGGGGGCAAGTTGTCGTTAAAAATCAAACTAACAGTTAAAAACACGAAAAGCAAAAATAAATTACTAAAAAACAGTAATTTCAATTAAACTTCAAAAATCATGAAAATTAACAAAAGTGTACTGTTCATTTTACTTGTGATTTCCTTATTTTATTTAGGTTTAACCTTAAGTTGGTTATTTGAAAGAAAAAATTTTGATGATTTAAAATTTTCAGATTTCAGATATTCGATAGGACCATTTTTATCCTCAATCGCAATTTTTATAGGATACATAAATGCTCTTAAAAAAAAAACAAAGAAAAGTTAGAAACTAAGAGTTAGAAACAAAAACTAATCTAATGATAGCAAATAGAAGAGCATTATCCTTTAAAAGATAATGCTCTCTACAAAAAAATATACTTAACGTTTGTTTTTATGTCAGTAAAAAACACCCATAATTTCAAAATCTCTAATGCAAAAAAAAAAATACAGATCCCTTTTTAAGTTTATAATTCTAGCTGTAGCATTTGTATTTATTAATAAAATAACAAACGATCTATTAAATATAAACCAATTACTTCAACATTTTATGTCTGATCTTTTAACGCAAAGAGAAGTAAATAACTTTATAGAATTTCAAGATAAATGGCATTGGTTAACTTATTTATACATTCCTTTATTAATCTTAATTAAGACTTCTGTAATCTCTCTAATTTTATATGTTGGAATGTTTTTATTATCAAAAGAAACAAAGTATAATCAATTGTGGGATGCAACTATAAAAGCAGAATTTATTTTTTTGTTAGTACCCGTTTTTAAAATTATATGGTTTTACTTCTTCCAAACGAATTATGATTTAAATGATATTCAATATTTCTATCCACTCTCAGCCCTTAATATTACGGGTTATAAAGATTTAGAAACATGGTTTATTTATCCATTTCAAGTCTTAAATTTTTTTGAGTTTTTCTACATCATTTACTTAAGTTTTCAAATTGGCAAATTAACCAATACAAATGCTGATTATGGTCTAAAAATAGTTGGAATAAGTTATGTCCCTGCTTTGTTTTTATGGGTAGCAACAGTAATGTTTTTTACACTTAATTACAGTTAAAATGTCAAAACTTAAAAAAGTTTTTTTCGTATTATCCTGCATCATGATTATAATTTACATAATCAGATACTTTTTTATGACACTAATTTACTTCATGCCTTATCAGGGATCGTTTCAATGATCTTACTAATTATTATAACCTTATTGAAGGAAAATTAAGAAAAATGAGAAAATCACTTAAAAGCATTTTTATCTTATTATTTGTAAGCACTTTTCTTTTTCTAGGCTATCAAATACTCTCCAAAATAAATTATAAAAAAGAAGTTCAACAAAACATTAAAACGATTCCTAAATTTTCTTATCAAAATATAAAAGGAGGAATTTTTACCAATGAAAATTTAAAGACAGAAACTCCAGCTATTTTTGTTTACTTCAATACAGAATGTGAATATTGCAAGGAAGAAGCTCAAATGATACATCAAAATATAAAGAAATTTGTGAGTGTTCAAATCATCTTTATTTCATCTGAAAAGAACCAACAAATTAAAAATTTCGCTCAAAACCATCAATTAACTAATTATGATAATGTTCATTTTCTTTGTGATAGTAAAGTTACTTTCGCTAACACTTTTGATGTGAATTCAATTCCTAGTATAATTTTGTACGATAAAAATCATCAACTTATTGAAAAAATAAAAGGACAAACAAAACCAGAAATTTTGATTAAAAAACTGAATGCTGAATAATGAATTTAAAGCACATCCAAAAAACTCATACATTACAACTTGATCAATCAGATTGTGGTGTGGCATGTTTATTATCCATAATTAAATTTTATAATGGTAATAGTTCCTTAGAAAAAATCAGAGAATTAAGTGGTACAACAAAACAAGGAACAACCTTACTAGGTCTATATCAAGCTGCAAATAACTTAGGCTTTACATCAGATGGATGTGAAACTGATATTCAGAATTTAATTAATCATAAACAGCCTGTAATTTTACATACTTTATTCGATAATCAATTACAACATTATGTTGTTTGTTATGGTTACAGTGAAAAACAAGGTTTTTTGATTGGAGATCCATCCAAAGGAATATATAATCTAGTAAAAAATGAATTAGAAAAAATTTGGGTTTCAAAATCTTGTTTAACCTTAGAACCAAATGAAAATTTTAAGACCGAAAAAAGAGAAAAAAAAGATCAGCAAAAATGGTTTTTAGATATTTTAAAAAAAGACTATAAATTAATTTGGATTTCTGTACTCCTTGGTGTTTTTATATCAGGTTTAGGTATGGCAATGGCAATCTTTTCACAAAAACTTATTGACGATATATTACCCTCAAATAATATTTCCAAACTCATTTCAGGAATCACTCTTCTGACTATTTTACTTTTTGCACGTGTGGGAATTTCTTATTTGAGGCAATATTTTGCAATTCAACAAACCAAAGATTTTAATAATAGAATAAACAATACTTTTTTCTCAGCCTTACTAAACCTTCCAAAATCATTTTTTGATACCAGAAAAACAGGTGAACTTGTTGCAAGATTAAATGATACACAACGAGTGCAAAATGTTGTTAAAATCTTAGCAAATACATTAATTGTAGACATTTTAGCGGTTATAATTTCATGTGTTTTTCTAATCACGTATTCTTGGAAACTTGGTTTAATATGCCTTTTGAGTCTACCGTTTTATTTTTTTATAATTTACAGACATAACAAAAACATCATGCATTCTCAAAAAGAAATGATGCAAAGTTCTGCTATTAATGAAAGTAATTTTATTAGTACAATTCAAGGCATTGCTACCATTAAAAATGACAACAAACAGAATATCTTCAACCAATTGAACGAAAATATTTTTGCCAATTATCAGGAAAAAATATTTAATCTAGGAAAAGTCAACATGACTTTGTCATGGCAGTCTGGTTTGGCAAGTGTGGTATTTATTATTGGAATTTTGATTTATACCTCTTTTCAAGTTTTTAATCATGAAATAAAAATTGGAGAATTAATGGCAATTTTAGGAATTTCCAGTTCATTACTTCCCTCAATCGCTAGTTTAGCTTTAATTTCAATTCCAATAAATGAAGCAAAAATTGCATTTGACAGAATGTATGAATTCGCCTCAATGGAAAAAGAAAAAGAAGAAGGTTTAAAAATTTCTAAAATTGAATCTATTTCAATTCAAAATCTCTCTTTTAGATTTAGAGGAAGAAGCGAACTTTTTCATAATATAAATATTGAAATTGAAAAAGGAAAATTTATTACCATTGTCGGTGAAAGCGGATGTGGAAAAAGCACAATAGGGCAAATTTTACAACGTTTTTATTCATTCGAAAATGGAAATATAATCATAAACAATAAGCATAACCTACTTGAAATTGATCTAAAAAGTTATAGAAATCTATTAGCCGTAATCCCTCAAGAAATTACAATATTTAACGGAAATGTCATTGATAATATTCTTCTTGGGACTGAAAGTACTCCCGAAAACATGTTAAATTTTATTCAAGAATATGGATTTCAATTTTACATTAATCAATTACCTCAAGGCTTAATGACAATCGTTGGAGAAGAAGGAATCAATTTAAGTGGAGGACAAAAACAAATTATTGCTCTTGCTAGAGCTTTGTACAAAAAACCAAAGTTTCTAATTCTTGATGAGGCAACTTCTGCAATGGATAGAAATACTGAGAACTTTACAATGCAATTACTGCAAAAGATAAAAACAGATTGTGCAATATTGTTTATTTCTCATCGTTTACATACTTTAAAAAATTTAGCAGACCATATTTATATTTTAGAAAATAAAACCATAACAGAATCTGGTAGTCATCAAGAATTAATGGAAACAGCGAATTTTTACAGTCAATATTGGTACGAAACGGTTTAAATAGACTTACCTCGCCCTATTATTTTCCGACTGTTCAATTTCTGCTTTTTTATAAGTGGTCTTTTTCGAATTTCCAAAATTGTAGGTTGCGATCAATTTAAAATAATTACTCGTATAAGTTCGGTGATAATAAATTTGGGTTTGTCCAACATTGTAATCTCCCGAAACCATAAACTTGTGAAAAATATCATTAGCTGAAAAATTGAGTTTTAAAGCATCTCTGAAAAAGTTTCTTTCAATTCCTAAAGTTACTGTCGAACGGCTGTTATCGCTTCCTAAACCATAACTTCTATCACTTAAATACCAAGCCAAAAGCTGCAATTTAAAAAGCTTTGGAATCGTAAATGTATTATTCGAATACAAATAAAATTGTGGTTTTACTGGACTAAACTCAAATGCATAAAAATTGTCGACAGATTTCTGCCAAGTCACACTCATTGAATTCGTAGAATTCCACCATTTGAGGTTGAAAGATCTTGAAATCGAAGTAAAAAATGTATGCCCTTTTTCGAGATTTAAAGCTCTTAAAATATAACTGTTTGGCGTATCTCCACGCAAAGCTGCCGCAGAAATTGGATCAATCTTATAAGTATATCCAATTTTAAAATCAACCTTTTTATACATCGTGCCAATTTCAAAAGCGTGTGTTTTTTCTGGAAGCAAGTTCGGATTTCCTTCTATTGTAGTAAATGGATCTTGGTAAATCACATACGGATTTAAAGCCTGATACCTTGGTCTTGATATTCTCGAAACATACGAAAAATGACCTTTCCAATCTTCTGAAAGATTAAAATTTAAAAGTACGTTTGGGAAAAAATTGCCGTATGATTTTTCGAATTTCTGAATTCCATTGGCATTTGTAAATAAATTATAGCTTGTTTTTTCTGCTCTTGCGCCAAGCGAAAAATTGACTTTTTCACTCAATTCTCCGATATAATTAAAATAGGCAGCAACAATTTTTTCATTGTATTCAAAATCGCTCGAAAGCTCATCGTCCAATTCAAAATCCATATCTTCGGGATCGGCAATCAGGAAATCCGTTCCTGATTTTATGGTGGCGTGACTGAACTTCGCTCCTATTTCCAGTTTTGTCGTTTCATTTATTTTCTTCGAATAATCGGCTTGAATCGCAATAATATTAATTCGGCTTCCGACATTATTTTTTAAATATCTTTTATCATCGGTTTCGTCGACAAAACTATTTTCTTCAATAAAATCTCCAATTGTCTGATTGTAATTGGAATATTGTGAACCAATAAATAGTGTTGAACCTTTTTCATCGGTTTTCATATTATAATTTAAATTGACAAACTGATTAAGCAAAACATCATTTCGATCAACATCTGTGGCATAAAAACTACTTCCAGAATTATTAGTTATAGTATTTCTGCTTTCTGTAATTCCTCCTAAATCATTAACATTTCCGCTGTAAGCAAGGGAAATATAATTGTCAGGAGAAAAACTATATTGAAGTCCGATTCCGAAATTAGAATAATTATTAAACCTTCTTTTCCAATCAGTTGTCAATTCAGATTTCATGTATTCCTCAGGATTCGGACGCGTTCTTGTGGTGTACAATAATTCTCGGTTTCTGCCTAATTGCAAACCATAATTGGTGATAAAAGAGAATTTTCCTTTAGAATAACTAAAATCAAGAAGCGTATTATAACTCGTTCCGCCAAATTTAGAAACCGATACATGCTGATTGGCAGTTCCCATAATACCGCTTTCGATATTTTGTTTGGTAATAATATTGATTACTGCTTTTCCTTCAGCATCATATTTGGAAGATGGATTAGAAATGACTTCGATTTTCTGAATCTGCGAAACTGGAATTGCTGCAAATCGTTCGTAATTGATTAAAATCCCGTTGAGATAAATAATTGCTTCGCCTTTTCCGAGAACGCTGATTTCTCCATCAGTAACCACAACATTTGGAACTCTTGACAATAATTCGTTTACCGAACTGCTTGTAGCCAAAACGGTTCCGTTTACATTCACATCTATATTTCCGTTTGCACCGTATTTTAATAATGAAGCTTGACTTTTTACCACGACTTCATTCAATTGATTTTGATTTTCTGCTATGATAATTGCTCCTAAATCTACACTCTCTTTTCCATCAAAACTGATACGCAAATAACGATCAGCAAATTCAGTTGAAGTTAATTTTACCAAAACTTCTTTCTGATTAATATCTGAAATCTGAAAAGCGCCATCTAAAAAATCCTGATATTTTATTATCGTTGAATCTTTAATAGATAATATAGAAGCTGTTCCCATCATCAATTCGTTATTTGAATTGATGACTTTTCCAGAAATTTTCTGAATTGATTGTGCTTTAGATTGTGTTACATTTAGAAGAAAACAATAAACGTAAAGGAAAATTAGAATTAAAAACCTCATAAAATTTAGCGATTAAGTTTGACTTTGATGAAACAAAAGTCAGTTCTTAATTGCGTTACAAGGTCGTCGAAAGCGAAATCAGGAGTACGGATTTATAAATTCACACTAAGTTTTAAGATTGTAAAGCCTGAATTTGGTAATTAAGAGGCGTTGTTCCTGTATGTTTTTTGAATGCCGCAAAGAATGTTGATTTGGAATTAAAACCAACATCGTAACCAACAGATTCTAAAGTCAGTTTATCGTTTGAAGTAATTATTTCGCAGGCTTCATCAATTCGAAATTCATTTACAAAGCTGGTAAAATTCTTTCCTAGATTATTATTTAAAAACTGTGATAATTTATGGCTTGAGATATTAATTTCCTGAGACAAATCACTTAAACTTAAATTCGGATTTTTATATAATGCTTTTTCAAACATTATCTTTTTCAGTTTTTGAGATAAAATTTCGACTTCTTTTTTGTTTAATTTTTTCTCTTTTTGAATATTAATCACAAATAAATCATTCGTTTGTTTTCTGTGCAGAAGAACCAGAATAATCAGGTATAAAATAAAAGTAAAAGCAATTGCTCCAATTATGCAAGAAACAAAAGGCACTCGAGAAAACCCAAGAAAATAAGACAGAAAAACCAAAGTATTTCCTAGGAAAATTGCGCCAAACCATTTTTCTGACGGACTTGAATTTTGATAATCCTTAGTTATTTTTTGAAGCACAAATCTGCTTTCAAAACCAGAAAGAAAACTATATGTAAACCATTGAAAGAAAACGGCAGCTACAAAATAATCGTTCCATAAAATAGGATATTTTTCATAAGGAAATAACAGCCCGATTAATACAATTGCGATAAACCAACTTATCAGGTGCAATTTCCACTTTACTTCACTAACATTAAATTTCTCCATTCCTGATTTTAAAGTATAATATAGAAATGGCCCAATTAACAAACAAGCCGAAAGACCAATTTGAAGATAAATTTTAGGTAAATCTAGATTAAAATACACAAAAACAGTTACCACAATTCTGGTACTTAATGCGAACAGCATTGCCCCCAAAAAATAATTGGTCAAGTATTTTTTCTTTGTGAAGAAGAAAAAATAGAGGCTTAAAATAAATCCGTTGAAAGCGCCTAAAGCACCAAAAAAGAACAATATTTCTTTTCCAATATTCATATTATGATTGTAAAGCCTGAATTTGGTAATTGAGAGGCGTTGTTCCTGTATGTTTTTTGAATGCCGCGAAAAAAGTTGATTTGGAATTAAAACCAACATCGTAACCAACAGATTCTAGAGTCAATTTATCATTTGAAGTGATAATTTTACAAGCTTCATTAATTCTAAATTCATTTACAAAACTGGTAAAATTCTTTCCTAAATTATTATTTAAAAGTTGCGACAATTGATGGCTCGAAATATTGATTTCCTGCGACAAATCTTGAAGCGTCAAATTTGGGTTTTTATATAATCCTTTATCATACATTGCATTTTCTAACTTTTCAGACCATATTTTTGCTTCTGCCGAATCTATTTTTTTATTAGAAATCTTCCCGTTCAATAAAAATAAATCGTCTGTCTTTTTTCGGTACAGAAGAATCGAAATTCCTAAATATAAAATGAATGAAAAAACAACCGCGCCACTTATATAAGTTGCACCGGACGCTCCCATAATCGCTAAAAAATAAAATAGAAATAAGAGAAAAGTTCCAAAATAGAGCATCGAGAACCACATTTCGGCTGGAGTAGCTTTTTCTTTTCTGCTCAGGATTTTTTTCAAAACATTGCGAAGTTCAAAACCAGCAAATACAATATAAATAAACCATTGAAAATAAATGATTCTTATAAAATAACCTCCCCAAAGTTCTGGATATACTTCGTACGGATATAAAACGCCGACTGCTACAATTAAAGTTCCCCAAAATGCCAATATAAACTTCCAAGATTTAGGCATTATCTGAACTTCATCGACTGCAGATTTTACGAAATAATATAAACAAGGTCCAATGAAAAAACAAGCTGTAAGCCCAAACTGGAGATACATTTTTGGCAATTCGGGATGAAAATAAACAAATACAGATTTCCCAATTCGGATACTTAGTGCAAACAAAAGTGCACCCAGAAAATAATTCGTCAGATGTCTTTTCTTGGTAAAAAAGAAGAAATAAACTCCGAGAATAATTCCGTTGAAAGCTCCTAAAGCACTAAAAAAGAATAAAAGTTCTTTGCTAGTATCCATAATGTAAGTTCGTTATATCCAAAACAAAGCTAAAAAAAAGATTTACTAATTATGAGAATTCTGCTTCAATTATTTTTTATTATAAAATTTAAAAAGCAGTTAATCAGCACCAAAGCATTTCATTTTTCAATAAATAAAAGCGTCGTAATTTCTTGATTATAAATACTACTTTTGACATTTTAGAGTTAAAGTGTTTATGTTGAAAAAATTACTGTTTTTGACGGTTTTCTTCTGTTTTTCTGTGCTTCAGGCTCAGGACACTGAAACGCTGTATAAAACCAAAAAAGTAATCGCTTCAAAAGATACCATCCGATTGGAAAAAGTTGCTATTAACTCTGGATTTTTTCAGATTCTAAATACCAAAAATGAACCTATCGATTCGACTTTTTACAAAGTTGATTTTCAAAAAGGCTTTTTACTTTTTAATGAAAAATTCCAATCGGTTTCTGATACTTTAATTGTCAATTATCTTCAATATCCCGATTTCTTAACCAAAGAATATAGCCTTTACAAAGCAGATCAGATGGTCAGCAGCGATGTGGGAACCGAAAAACTCTATCGAATAGATAATAATGCCAACGCTAAAAAAGCAGCTCCTTTTGATGGTTTAAATACTTCTGGAAGCATTACTCGCGGAATTACTGTCGGGAATAATCAAAGTACGGTTTTAAATTCCAATTTAGATCTTCAAATTACGGGAAAAATTTCAGATAAAGTTAGTTTGAGAGCCTCACTTCAGGATAGTAATATCCCGCTTCAGGATGGAGGTTATTCCCAAAAATTGGATCAGTTTGATAATATTTTCATGGAGCTTTTCAGCGATGATTGGAACATTCGCGCCGGCGATGTCTTTTTAGAAAATAGAAAAACACAATTTTTAAGTTTCAATAAAAAGGTTCAGGGGCTTTCTGCAAGTTTTGATTTTGACAATGAAAAAAGTAAAACCAATGTTTTTGCTTCGGTAGCTTTTGTAAAAGGCCAATATGCCAAAAGTACTTTTACTGGACAAGAAGGAAATCAAGGTCCGTACAAATTAAAAGGTCAAAACGGCGAATTGTATGTGCTTGTTATTTCGGGTTCTGAACGTGTTTATGTAAATGGGGTTTTACTGAAACGCGGTGAAAACAACGATTATGTTATTGATTATAATGCGGGAGAAATTGTTTTTACTTCGCTTTTTACAATTACTTCCGAAATGCGTATCAATGTTGAATATCAATATTCTGAACGAAATTATAACCGACTGGTTACCTACGCGGGCGCAACGCACGAGAGTAAAAAATGGAGTTTTGGCGGCTATATTTATTCTGAAAACGACATGAAAAACCAGCCTTTACAGCAAAATCTTTCTACGGAACAAGTTGAGATTTTAAGTCAGGCGGGTGATGATACGAATTTAATGAAAGCGCCTTCTGCTTACGAAGATACTTATGCCGACAATAAAATTTTGTATAAAAAAACAATTATCAATTCAGTTGAAGTTTATGAATATTCCAATAATTCGGCTGATGTTTTATATAATGTAAAATTTAGTCTGGTTGGTGCAAATGCTGGAAATTATATCATTCAAAACAATAATTCTGTTGAGCGTATTTATCAATATGTTGCACCTGTAAATGGCATTTTACAAGGAAATTACGAACCAATTGTACAGCTTGTTCCGCCGATTAAGCTTCAGGTCGCCACATTTTTAGGAAAATATAATCCAGACGAAAAAACTTTAGCAGATTTTGAATTGGCTGTAAGCAATAATGATCAAAACTTATTTTCTGGAATCGATGATGCAAATAATACAGGAATTGCTTTTAAAACGAATCTTAAAAAAAGGCTTTTTTCTAGAAGCTGGAATTTGGACGCTTTCGCGAATTACCAATTTGTACAAGAGAATTTTCAATCGGTTGAACGTTTGTATAATATCGAATTTAACCGCGATTGGAATTTAACTGGTACACTTTTAGGAAATCAAAGTCTTTTGGTAACGGGTTTAAATTTTGATTTATTTGCTCAGAAAAAAAACGCTAATATTGGTTTATTAACCTATCAATTCGAGAAATTAGATTATAGCGAAAGTTATTCTGGTTCAAGACATACCACAAATGCTTCATTTAAAATCAAAAATTGGACGATAGAAAACAACGGAAGTTTCTTGAATTCTGATGCCACAGCTTCGACTTCAAAATTCATTAGGAATCAAACTAGAACAAAATATCATTTTGGCAAAAATTGGGTTGGCGGAACTTTTCAATTGGAAGACAATCAGGAAAAAGATAAAGTTACCAATGAGTTTTCGGCTTTAAGCCAAAGATTTTCAGAATATGGTGTATTTACAGGACGTGGCGACAGTACCAAAGTTTTTGTTGAAGTTGGTTTCCTGCAAAGACGCAACGATAGTTTGCAAAACGGCTTATTGCAACATGTTAATAATTCTCAGACATATTATTTAAAGTCGAAATTAATTCAAACCAAAAAAACCGATTTAGCTGTTTACGCGAGCTATCGAAATCTTGATTTTACGGACACTTCCAGACAAAATGAACCTTCGTTAAACTCCAGGGTTTTATACAACGATCGTTTTTTTAATCAGTTCATGCAGATTGGAACAACTTACGAAACCAGTTCAGGAACTATTGCGCAACAAGAATTTACCTATGTTGAAGTGCCAACTGGACAAGGAGTTTACACTTGGAACGATTATAATGGAAATGGCATTCAGGAATTGGAAGAATTTGAAGTTGCTGTTTATCAAGATCAAGCAAGATATGTAAGGGTCTTTTTGCCGAATCAGGTTTACATTAAAACGAACCAAAATAAGTTTTCGCAATCTTTAACTTTGAATCCATTGCAATGGCAAAATGAAAAAGGTTTCAAAAAACTGTTGTCTTATTTTTATAATCAGACTTCTTTTATAATGGATCGAAAGGTAAAAAGTGAAGGCGAAAAACTAGAACTGAATCCGTTTGATTCATCTGAAGAGAATATTTTAGGATTAAATTCGAGTTTCAGAAACAGCTTATTTTTCAATCGAGGCAAACAAATACATTCTGTTACGTATTCTTATTTGGTAAATAAAGGAAAAAGTCTGCTTTCTGTTGGTTCACAACATGTACAGAATTATTCGCATCAAATTCAATATACCCATTTATATCAAAAAAGCTGGCTGTTTAATTTCTTTACCAAAACCATAAAAACGGATTTGGTTTCAGAAGATTTTGTGGAGAAAAATTATGACATAAAAGGATGGCAAATTGCACCGAAAGTCAGTTATTTATTTTCAAAAAACACTAAATTGGATTTCTTTTACGAGCTTCAAAATAAGAAAAACAAAATAGGGAATCTCGAAACTTTAGATCAGAACAGAATTGGGGTTTCTTTTTCTTATGCGGGAGAAAAGAAAGTAACGATAAATGGAGAATTTTCTTTTTATGAAAATAAATTTAGCGGAAACGAATTTTCTTCAGTAGGTTTCCAAATGTTAGAAGGACTTCAGGCTGGATCAAATTTGGTTTGGAAACTGCTTCTGCAAAAGAACATTACGTCTTTTTTGGATGTTAATTTAAATTACCAAGGCCGTAAAAGCGAAACAGGATCAACCATTCATACAGGAAATGTTCAACTTCGTGCATATTTTTAATGCGCTCCGAAAAAGATGACAATAAATTGTTTAATTTTAATTGAAATTTAAACATATGACCCTATGAAAAAATTAGTATTGTTCTGTTTAATGGTTGCTTTCTCTTCTAATTTTTACGCTCAGGAAACAACTGCAAAAACTGCGAAAAGCAAAACAGAAACTTCGGCAAAAAAAGCTAAAGCAAGCGCAGACAAAGCTTCGGCAGATGCTAAAAAAGAAGCAACGAAATCTAAAAAAGCAGCAGATGACGCAAAAACAGCTTCGTCTAAAGCAAAAAAAGAATCTGCAGACGCAGCAAAAAAAACTGCTGACAAAGAAGCTACAAAGGCAAAAAGCGAAGCAAAAAAAGCAACAGCAGAATCTGACAAAGCTAAAAAAACAGCAGACAAAGCAAAAGCTGATGCAAAGAAAACTACCGCAAAAGCTGATGATGTAAAAGCTGACGCTACTAAAACGAAAGCGAAAGCTGATGCTACCAAGAAAGATGCAACTGCTGCTAAAAAATCGGCTACAAAGACTTTAAAAGAAACTAACGAAAAAGCGCCAGCTGTACCGGATAAAGTTACTGGAGAATACAATGGTAAAAAAGTATATACTGGACCAAGAGGCGGTAAATACTACATTAATAAAAATGGTAATAAAACGTATATTCAGGATTAAGACTCTGAGATGCTAAGGTCTTGAGCTTTACCACACCAATTTAAAAGGGGCTGTTTTTAAAAATAGCTCCTTTTTTGCTTCAGGGAAGCGAAATATTTATAGAAAATAATCGCCATCAAGAATGTAAAGCTCCAGAGGAGTGACATATTTTTTTCATAAATATTCTTTTCAGACAAATCTTACTTGATATATTGTAGCTAAACTTATAAATTTCCTTATTAAGGTCATTTCAAAAACTCAAAATCACTTAACATAGAGATAATCTTATTAGAAAAAACGTAATCCTTTTTAATATACCCCCTGAAATTCCAAGAGTTTTTCAAAATATAGAGTTAATAATTTAGTAATGCCCTCGAAATAACATAGAAAACATATTTCTTTATCTTCGTTTTTAAAACGTGTTAAAAAATGAGCATAGATTATTCTGCGAATAAAACTATTTTAGTAGCTCCATTAAATTGGGGACTTGGACATGCTACTCGATGTATTCCTATTATCAAAGCGCTTCAGGAGAATAATTACATTCCCATTATTGCTTCTGATGGAGTTGCATTAGCTTTATTGCGAAAAGAATTTCCTTATATACAAACTTTAGAATTGCCTTCTTATCATATTGAATATGCAAAGAATGGTAAAAACTTTAAATGGAAACTGATTAAAAATCTTCCTAAAATGATTACGGCCATTTTGGATGAGAAAAAAATGATCAACAATTGGATCAAAAAACATGGAATTGATGGTATCATTTCAGATAACAGATTGGGGGTTTTTAGCAAAAAAGTACCTTCTGTTTTCATGACACATCAATTGAATGTTATGACAGGAAATACTACTTGGTTTACCAGTAAATGTCATCAGTATTTCATTAAAAAATACAATGAATGCTGGGTTCCTGATACTGCCGAAACAGTAAATCTTACAGGAGATTTAGGTCATTTAAAATCCAACGAACTAAATTTAAAATATATTGGCCCGTTGAGTCGTATGAAGAAAAAGGATACTCCAAAAATATATGATCTGATGATTATATTGTCTGGACCTGAACCTCAGCGTACTTTTTTAGATGAAAAATTACAAAAAGAAACAGCAAATTATCCTGGAAAAGTTGTTTTCGTGCAAGGTGTTGTAGAAAAAACACAAACCAAAAAAGAAGTTGGAAATGTAACCTATTATAATTTCATGAACTCCAAACAGCTGGAACAGACTTTTAACGAAAGTGAATTTGTTCTTTGCCGTTCAGGTTATACTACTGTAATGGATTTGGCAAAATTGGGAAAGAAAGCTTTTTTTATTCCGACACCGGGTCAATACGAACAAGAATATTTAGCGATAAAACTTCAGGAAGAAAATCTTGTGCCTTATGCAATGCAAGATGACTTTACTATTGAAGATTTATCAAAAGTAAAGTCGTTTAAAGGATTATCCCAATTTGAAAATAACATTGACTGGGATTCGTTATTTAAGGTTTTTGAAGACAAAATAGCATAATTTCACGCTGATAAAGCGGATCAAACAGATACATTTCAAAAATGATAAGGCTTTAATCAAACTAGTTTGGCTAAAGCCTTATAACTGCAATAAAAAAACCTCCAGCTAAAGCTGGAGGCAATTCAAATTTTATATAAAAATCCGTTTAATCTGGTCTTTTTAGAAGTTAAACTGTGCTTGCAATCTTAGTACATTTCCTTGTTGTCTGTTTATTGGAAGCGCACTATCTTCAAAAGTTCTGTCTGCTACTACGTATTCTGCTGTAAGTTCGAATGCTTTAATTGGCTGCCATTCGACACCAAATTCGTAATCTCTAACAACGTAACTTCTTGCATCTTTTTCGTATTTTTTACCTCCGTCATAATATTGAAATTTGGCAAAAGGATAAATACGTTGTTTTTTAATATCCCATTTATAATTTAATAAAACGTAACCTCCATTTAAATCGGTTTGATCAATTGTATTCGTTAGCGTATTGTATCGAGGCCCAGTTCCGATGTTGTATTCCGTTTGGATTCCGAATGGTCTTGGGTATAATACAAAAGTTGCTCCAACTCTCTGATCTTTTACATATTGAGGATCATTAACAATTACTCCTGAAGAAACTTCTCCAGTAAAAGCCCATTTTCCTGTATAAGCCTGAATTCCTGGTTCGATGATTTGGCTTCCAATAACAAATGGATAAGTAACTCTCGCTACAACATTTAAATCTCTATTTCCGTCTAACTTATTCGCAATCTGTCCGTTGTAAACCCCTAAAGCGAAAACTCCAAAATCGCCAGAACCTTTGTAACCGTCTTTAACTAACATTTCAAAACGCTGTCTAATTTCGGCTGGAGCCCAGTAAAAGAATATTCCTAAATCACGTTCATTTAAGATTGAAGAGTTGATTGCATCGGCGCGGTCTAAAGTTAAACGCTGTGAACTTGATTGCATATTTTCAAATCCGTACGGGATTTTACTTTGTCCAATACGAACTCGATATTCTTTTTTCTTATCAAAAGAAAGATCAAAATACAAGTCACGTATCTGCACAAAATTATTAATTCCACTTGCTGGTGAGCTCGCAAAATCGGGTTGAAAATAGAAGAATACATTTGGATGCACTTGTCCAGAAAACACTAAACGTGCACGGCGAATAAAAAGTCCGTTGTTTGCTTGTGCATCTGGAGCTGTAGAAGTTGTTCCCCAAGATCTATCACATTGTTCACAAGAAACTTTATCATTTGTAGAAAACAAACCATTATATCTGATTTGGGCATAACCTCTAAGAGAGATTCTATCGTACCAATGTTCTTCAACTCCTCCTCCAGATTTTGTCTCTGGAAGTTTAGCTTTGTTTATAGAATCTAAAATACGCATTACTTCGTTTTTTACATCCTGTTTATTCAGTTCTTGCTTATTTGTTTCCTGTGCATTGGCAGCACAAGCTAGCAGTAATAAAACGGCTAAAAGTTTTCTTTTTATCATTAGTTCTGTAATTCCCTTAATTTCAGGATGCAAAGATGGAGCACCTATGTTAAGAAATCATTAACCAGATGTTACTATAATAAAAATTTAATGTTATGACCTAAATCAAAATGTTTATTTATCGTTAAACACCTTTGTTTTAGGGCTTTCAGCAAAACTGGCGTTACAATTTTTTAACGTCGATTTTTGTTGCTTTATTTGCTTTTTCGAGTGTAAAAGAGAATTCAGAGCCAATTCCGAACTCACTTTCCACATAAACTTTCTCTTTATGTGCTTCAATAATATGCTTTACAATCGCTAATCCTAAACCAGAACCACCTTCAGAACGAGTTCCGCTTTTATCTACTCGGTAAAAACGTTCAAAAAGTCTCGGAATGTTTTGTTTTTCAACACCTTCACCATTATCACTTATACGTATTAAGACTTTTTTCTTGGTTAAGTTTACTACACCAACTTCAGTCAGACCGCCTTCTTTTCCGTACTTAATAGAGTTTACGATCAAATTTTCCAGCACTTGCTGAATTCTGTCCTGATCTCCTCTAATTATTACAGATTGAACATTTTTACTTTCAAAAGCTAGTTTAATTTTCTTTTTGTCGGCTTTCATTTCAAGCAGTTCGAATACATTCTGAATTAATTCGACAATATCAAAATCAGTCATATTTAAATCTAAATCACCTGATTCTAATTTGGTAATCATATCCAAATCTTCTACTATATAAATAAGGCGCTCTACTCCTTTTTCGGCACGTTTTAAATATTTTTTTCTGATATTTTTATCATCCATTGCCCCGTCAAGCAAAGTTGAAACGTAACCTTGAACAGTAAATAAAGGCGTTTTTAGTTCGTGTGAAACGTTTCCTAAAAACTCTCTTCTATATTGTTCACGGATTTCGAGCATTTCGATTTCGAGTTTTTTATCGGTTGCGAACTTTTTCACTTCACGCGAAAGCGTTTCCATATCAGTATTAATTGGCTGATTGATTAATGTTGTTGATTCTAATAGCGAAACCTCATCGTAAATTTTCTTCACTCTTCGGTAAATAAAACGTTCTACACGATATTGCAAAACCAGAAAGGAGAAAATATAGATTGCGATAATGAAAATTATTCCAAACGCAACTTGGTGTTTTAATTGATTTTTATAAAATAATGACATTAACATCAGTACAAATCCTGTTGTAAAGAGACTGATATACAATGCCGATTTTATAGCAAATTTGTATGTTTTTTTAAAATTAATCTTCATTGAAAAATTGAACCATTAAGAAATTAAGAAAATTAAGTTTTGTTTTTAAGCTGTTTTCTTTTTAGTAAATAAAAAAAACAAAAAACAAATAACTCAAAAACCATATAAGAAAATGAAGATTGTACAGCTTCAATTCTTATATGGTTTAAATGTATTGAATATTTTTAAAAGAATTTGAAAGGGTTTAAATCTTTACCAAAATTCTAAAATCTCTTAGCAACTTAGAATCTCAGTATCTTAAAATCTAAACTTCAAATTTATAGCCTACTCCTTTTATGGTTTTAAAAAGATCTTCGCCTATTTTTTCGCGCAGTTTTCTGATGTGAACATCGATTGTTCTTCCTCCAACCACAACTTCATTACCCCAAACTTTATCCAAGATTTCGTCTCTTTTAAAAACTTTCCCAGGTTTTGAAGCCAACAGATAAAATAATTCGAATTCTTTTCTTGGCAAAGCAATTTCTACATTGCCTTTTATGATTTTGTATTCCTCACGGTTAATCTCGATTCCACCTACATTTAGAGTATCTGTAACAACTTCTTGTTCTTTTAACCTTCTTAACAGCGCCTTTACTTTAGAGACCAATAATTTTGGTTTAATTGGCTTAGTAATGTAGTCATCAGCACCGGCGTCAAAACCAGCTACTTGAGAATAATCTTCACTTCTTGCTGTAAGGAATGTTATGATAACATTATTTAATTCTGGAATTTTTCTAATATGCTCGCAAGCCTCCATTCCGTCCATTTCTGCCATCATCACGTCCATAATGATTAGTTCTGGCAGCTCTTTCTGTGCTTTTGCTATAGCATCTTTTCCATTAGAAGCTGTAACAATCTGATAGCCTTCCTGAGCGAGGTTATAGCCAACGATTTCTAAGATATCTGGTTCGTCGTCAACTAATAAAATCTTAGTTTGTGTTTTTTTCATAAATAGCAAAAATTGAGATTTTTATATCGAAACTTTTTCATTAGATATTCGATATTTCTTATTTCACAGGGTAAATATACTAACAAAAGAACCTTTAAAAAATGGTGTTAACCGTAATTTAATCTCGTAACAATTTGATAATCTTAACAACACAAAAACATAACAAGTCGGTAACATGGACTTCACAGAGCGGTTCTTTCTTTGCACCAAAATATTAAGACACAAACACAACACTGAAAAAAAATGAAATTTAATTTAAGATTTCTCTTTATTGCATTATTTATCTGTACGATTTCGATCGCGCAAAACAAAGGTACGATTTCTGGAGTTCTGACTGATAAGGAAATGAACAACGACGCTCTGCCATTTGCTAATGTATTAGTTAAAGGTACAAATATTAGCGTAAATACCGACGTTGACGGAAAATATTCGTTAAGCGTAAATCCTGGAAATTATACTTTGATCTTTAGTTTCCTAGGATATGAATCTGTAGAAGCTCCAGTTGTCGTAAAAGCAAACGAAACTGTAGTGGTTAATCAAGCTCTTTCTTCTGGAAGTTATACACTGAAAGATGTCGTTGTAAAATCGGCGGCAGTAAACAAACAAAAAGAATCAGCATTATTATTAGATCAAAAAAATGCAGTTCAATTTAAAGCTGCTATTGGTGCTGAAGAAATTGCAAGAAAAGGAGTTAACGACGTTGCAAACGCTGTTGCCAAAGTAAGCGGTGTTTCTAAGCAAGATGATTCTGGAAATGTCTTCGTAAGAGGATTAGGCGACCGTTATAACGTAACTACTTTAAATGGCCTTCCGTTACCATCAAACAATCCAGCAAACAAAAACATTCTTTTGGAGATTTTCTCTACAAACATTGTAGACAACATCGGAATTAGTAAAACTTTTGAATCTCAAAACTATGCAGATTTCGGAGGAGCTAATATCGATATTAGTGCAAAAAAATTCAGCGGAAAACCTTTTGTTACTTTTTCAATTGGTACTGGTGCAAATACAAATGTTTTAGGACAAGATCATTTCTATCTTCAAGACGGACCAAGTTATACAGGATTTAAAAAAGTTGGAGTTCCTGATTCTCCATTATTGCCATATAGCTATGCAACAAGCTGGGATAGACAAGATAATAAGAATGTATTAAATGCTTTCTACACATTATCTGGAGGAAAAAGATTTCAAATAAACGACGAAAGTTCGATTGGTACTTTTGTTACAGGTTCGTTTAGCGCAAAAAACAAATATACTCAAGGTTACAGCAGAGGAGGAATTACTTCTGACGGAGATATTTTTTCTGACTTTATCAGAACAGCTTACAAACATAGCACTACTACAACTGTTATGGGTACAGCTGATTATAAAATCAATAACAAAAACTCGATCTTCTTTACTTCTTTATTCTTAAATTCAAGTGATCAAGATTATAGCGAGTACGAAGGAACAAATCAGAATTTTGACGGTGGTGGAGACGCTCAACAACAAATTAGCGGTTTTATCAAACGTGGAACTTTCGAAAGAACTCAATTAATTGTAAACCAATTAACAGGAAAAAACAAATTCAACGATCAGTGGAATTTGAATTGGGGAGTAGGATACAGTATGTCTAATAGCGCTGTTCCAGATCGTATGCAAAACTCTTTTGTATATGCTCCAAATGCTATTGACTATACATTTTTCACTAATTCAAACATCAATAATCACAGATTTTTTCAAGACTTAAAAGAAAATGAAATTGCAGCAAATGTTGCTCTTTCTTATAACTTCAAAAAAGGCAGTGATGACACTTATAGAGGAAAATTAACTGTTGGTTATTCAGGAAAATTCAAAGATGTGGATTATGATATGCAGCAATATTCATTCTTCCCAGACAGAACTACAATTTCTTTCCCTAAAGAAGACATACACAATGTAGACAATTACTTAGATCCTGCACATTGGGGTTCATCTTACTCAAATAGAATTCACCAAATGTATACTGGAAATTTAGATATTAATGCTGGATTCCTTAATGTACAATATTCTTTAACTGAAAGATTGAGTGTAATATTAGGTGCTAGACTAGAACAGTTGACTCAGAATGTTTTCTTTGTAACAACAACAGTTCCAGGTGGAGGAAATTCTAATGATTCGAAGTTTAACATTTTACCAAGTTTAATTTCAAAGTATACGTTGAATGACAAACAGAATTTAAAATTCTCTGCAAGTAAAACTTACACACTTCCTCAGTTTAAAGAAAAAGTGCCAATTATTTACGAAGATGTTGCACAAGCATACGAAGGAAACCCGAACTTATATGCTTCAACAAATTACAACTTTGATTTGGGATGGGAATTTTTCCCGAAAGCGAGTGAATTAATTTCTGTAACTGCGTTTGGAAAAATTATTCAAAACCCAATCAACGAAATGTTCTTGAACTCTTCATCAAATGATATTTCTTATGCAAATACAGGAGACAAAGGAACAGTAGCAGGAGTTGAAGTAGAATATAGAAAAGATCTTTTTGAAATTGAAAAAAGTGACAATCTAAAAACAAAACTTTCTTTTGACGCAAACGGATCATACCTATATACAAAACAAGATTTAAGCAACGAAAAAGTAAACAATGAAAATGATTTTGGAGCTAACTTTACTTTTACATCAAGTAAATTAACTGGAGCTTCTAATTTCCTTGCCAATGCGAACTTATCATTCTTAAACGAGTTTTCAGAAAACAAAGATATTTCAGCAACAGTATCTTACTCTTACTTCTCAGATAAATTAGCTGTAATTGGAACTTCAAGAGTTGGAAACATGGTAGATAAAGCAGTAAACAAACTAGACTTTATTGTAAACTCTAGCTTGACTAAAAACTTAAAAATTGGTCTTATTTACAACAACATTTTAAATCCAACTTTTAAACGTGTTCAAGAACAAGGAGAAGTACCAGGAAAAGAGTCTGTAGGTGATATTACTGTAACTTCATACAAAGCAGGTTCAGATCTTAGACTTACTTTAAACTATACATTCTAAAAAAGTTTTTTCTACAAGCATAAAAAGGTGATTAGCAGTTTGCTAATCACCTTTTTTATTTGACGCAAGTCTAATGTAAATTTTATATTAAGACAAGGCGTTTTCATCACTATATACTTAATGCATTGTTAATATCGTCTTAACTCAGCAAAAACATATGTTCGTTTACTTTGCCTTGAATAAATAAAACAATAAAACACAACAAAAATGAAAAAAAGTTTATTTGCAATGGCTGCAATATTAGGACTTGCTTTAACAAGCTGTAGTTCTGATGATAATAACAACACGAACAATAGTTCTTTTGTTTTAAAAGTTGACGATTTAAAAGGAGAAATTAAAGACGGTACAGTAACTTTAGATCCTACTCAAACTTATACTCTAACAGGAGGTCTTATTGTTAAAGGTGGAGCTACTTTAGTTATTCCTGCTGGAACTGTAATCAAAAGTTCTGCTACTGCAGAATCAACTTCTTTATATATCGCTGTAGAGAGAAATGCTAAAATCAATATCAATGGTACTGCTGCTAAACCAGTTGTTATGACATCTGGAAAAGCAAGTCCAGCTCAAAGTGACTGGGGTGGATTAATCATCGCTGGTAACGCTAAAGTTAACACTGGAGACAATGGTACTTCTGAAGTAGGTTCATTAAGCTATGGAGGTAATGATAATGCAGATTCTTCTGGAAACATCAACTTCTTGAAAATTTCTTACACAGGTTCTAAATATACTTCTGAAAAAGAATACAATGGAGTTTCTTTCTTCGGAGTAGGTTCTGGAACAATCGTATCTGATATCTACACTTTCGAAAGTGGTGATGACGGAATTGAGTTCTTCGGAGGAGCAGTAAACGCTACTAACTTAGTAATCGTAAACTCTTACGATGATTCTCTAGATTTCGCTGACGGATGGCAAGGTACTGCTACAAACGTTTACATTAAAGGTGTTACTAAAGCAGGTGTTGAAGGATCTACTAACGCAAAAGATCCAAGTGGAGCTACTCCAATGACAAATGCTAAAATCAACAACATCTCTATCGTTAAAGGTGATGCTGCTTTCTTAGCTGACGAAAAAGCAATCAACTACAAAGAAGGTGGTGGAAAACAAGCTTACACAAACTTATATGTTGCTGATGGAATGCCTGCTGCTTTAGCTAAATTATCTACAGATGCTGGTGCAACTGCTAATATCGCTGCTGGTAACTTTACTATCACAAACTATACTTTCGGAGCTTCTATAACTGATTTTACAGGTCCTAAATTATCAGGAACAACTACTGGTGCAACTGGCGCTGGTGCTGGTGCTGATTTACCAACTTGGGCTAACTGGACTAAATAATTAAAGTTCTAATACCAAATAGAAAAGCTGTCTGAAATATTTCAGACAGCTTTTTCATTTTAATCTATTTTAGGAAAGAAATAATATACTTTGATTATAGATATTTAAAGAACAACTATCTAATAACTTCGAACACATAATGTTAAAAACATCCTAAATATTTAGGATGTTTT
>Ga0160502_100380_pt1 | contig 35016 bp, 30 predicted proteins | sample DIDnMG_14_FD_108237 | JGI IMG/M metagenome (GOLD analysis project Ga0160502, IMG submission 108237) | Enriched soil microbial communities from UW Madison campus, WI, USA - DID2933_E24_Xylan MG | ecosystem: Environmental > Terrestrial > Soil > Unclassified | place: USA: Madison, Wisconsin... | reverse complement strand
ACTTTATACCAAAACAAAAAGAGCACACTGGAACGTTGAAGGTCCAGATTTTTACAACAAGCATCTTTTCTTCGAACAGCAATATGATGCCATTGACGAAATCGTAGATACTGTTGCAGAAAGAATCAGATCTTTAGGTCATTATACGCCTGCAACGTTAAAAGACTTTTTAGCATTGACACATTTAACAGAAGAATTAAAAGAGAAAAACGACAGCAATGGTTTTATCAAAGAATTGCTTCTAGACCACGAAAGTATTATCATTTACTTACGCGAAAACATAAATAGTATTGCTAACGAATTGCAAGATGCTGGAACAAGCGATTTTATTACAGGACTTGTAGAAAATCACGAAAAAATGGCTTGGATGCTTCGTGCACATTTGAACTAAAAAATTATGGAAATACAACAAAAAAATATTTGGTACGTAACCCTGCTTCTAACTATGATTGCAGGGTATTGCGATACCGTAACTTTTGTCGCAGCCGATTCGATTTTCTCGGCACACGTTACGGGAAACTTTATTGTCTTTGCTTATCAAATCATAAAAGGCTCAGACATACACGCTTGGGTTAAACTTCTAACCTTTCCTGTTTTTATTATTGCAGTAATTACAGGCGGAAGAATTGCTTTAAAAAGTACTAATCGCTATACAATTCTGTTTTGGGAAGGCATAATATTGGTTTTAAGCGGAATTGCTTCGTACGTTTTTGGCTATTTACAAAATTTTGAAGAATGGACAATGTATGCTGTAGCTATGGCAACAGTATTTGCAATGGGACTTCAGAATGCTTTTGGAAAGCTTTACGCCAAAGAAACACACGGCCCAACTACGATGATGACTGGAAATGTAACTCAAGCTTCTCTTGACTTAGGAAACTTATTAAAAAACGGATTGAAAGATGTAGATGTAGTATTAAGTTTTAAGAAACAATTAGTTACCATAATCGGATTTCTGGCGGGCTGTTTCTTAGGGGCTGTAGCAGGAAAGTTTTTCGGATTAGGAACATTAATTCTTCCAGGAGCTTCTATGATAATTTGTTATTTATACCATCGAGAAAGCTAGACAAACAAGGTCTTTTGGATTGCAGATTTCTGATAATATAGTATCTTTAAAAAATGAATTTCAGCCCTATTATTTCTGTCAAAAACCACGTACACGCCTTACTTACAGTAATTTTATTTTTACTTGTAAATATTGGCATTAACGCGCAATCCAAAGAAGATCCAAATGTTCTAAAAAATAAAATTGCCAAAGCTGAAAGTAATCCGCAAAAAGTAGAATTACTTTTGGCTTTAAGCAATTATTATCTCACTAAAACTGGCGAAGAAAAATCAGATTTAGACAATGCAGATCTCATCAATACACAAGCAAAATTGCTGAGTGATCGTTTAAAATACAAACTTGGAAAAGGAAAATCTATTCTTCTGGGAGCTCAGATTTATAGAGAAAAGGGCGATACCGAAAATGCTTTAAAAAAGGCAAATGAAGCTCTCGTTTATTCTAAAAAAAACAATTTAACTGAACTGCAGGCAGACGCTTACTTAGAACTTTCTATGTATGGAGAATCTCTAGAGGAGAGAATTAAATACAAAGAAATGGCTATTCCGCTTTTTATAAAATTAGGCGCAAAAGCTAAGCAGGCAAGTGTTTTAAAAGAAACCGGTGAATTAAACCTAATGAATGGAAATGAGGAAAAAGGTCTAGCGCTTTTAAAAGAATCGCTTCTTTTGTATCAATCGATAAAATTTACTCATTTACAAGGTGTCTATAATCTACTTTCTGAAGGCTATACTCAAACAGGAAATTTTGTAGAATCTCTAAAATATGCCCTATTAGCAGAAAAAATAGCTCTGAAGGTACGTGATAGTTCACTACAGCTAAGCGCTATTTACAATCATGTGGGAATGGCATATCTCAATCTTCAGCAAAAAAATAATTCACAGGAATATTTTTATAAGGGATTGGAAATAGCCAAAAAATATAAGGATACAGAATATGTCAGAACAATTGGTGAAAATCTTTGCTCGGTACTTATTCTAAGCAATAAAGGAAAAGAGGCTCTTAAACTTGTAAAAGAAATGCAGGTCAACTTTCCTTCTTATAGTACAGAAAGGCAAATAAAAGAAAATTACATTTTACTTGGTGTATACAGAGTTCTAAAAGATAATGAAAAAGCCACGGTATACTATAATAAATTGGTATCCTATTATGGTAAAAATGCTGAGAAAAAAGCCGAAAACAGAATGCAGATTCTGAGAATTTTTGCCCGTTACCATTATCAGTTAAAAAACTATACTGATTTATACCAAGTGCTTAACCGCTTAGAATCTTTAGCGACAGCTTCAAACAATGGTATAATACTATCTGACAGTTATCAAATCTGGTTTAAAGCAGATTCTTCAAGAGGAAAATATCTGGATGCCATAAAACACTATCAACTCTACAAAAACCTTTTGGATTCTATTTATAAAGGAGAAAAAAGTAAACAAATCAATAGTCTTCAAGTTGAATTTGAAACGGAGAAAAAAGACCGAAATATTGAATTACTGACACAACAAGCTAAAGTACAGCAAATACAAATTCAGAAAGATACGGTTGTAAAATATGTTTTTATTGGAAGTGTTCTAGTTCTGATTCTTTTCTTGTTGGTTTTATACAACAGTTTTAGATTAAAAAAGAAAAAAAACGAAGAATTAGAAATTCAGCGTCAGCAGATTAACGAACAAAACGAACTGAACAAAAAAATGCTGATTGAAAAAGAATGGCTTCTGAAAGAAATTCACCATCGTGTGAAAAATAACCTTCAGATCGTCATTAGTTTATTAAATACACAATCGGCATATTTGGATAATGAAGATGCGCTGATGGCGATACAAAACAGCCAACACAGAATGCATGCCATGTCGCTGATTCATCAGAAATTGTATCAATCTGATAATCTCGCAAACATTGATATGTCGTGGTATATTCATGAATTGATCAATTATATGAAAGAATGTTTTGATACAGATAAAAACATCCATTTTGTTTTAGAAGTAGAAAAAACGTATCTTGATGTTGCTCAAGCTGTTCCGATGGGATTAATTATAAATGAAGCCGTCAATAATGCCATAAAATATGCTTTTCCTGAAGACAGAAAAGGAGAAGTACGAATCGTTCTTAAAAATACTGGAGAAAATAATTATAAACTGCAAATTGCAGATAACGGAGTCGGACTTCCAGAAGATTTTGAAGAAACAGAAAGAGATTCGCTTGGTATGAATTTAATGATAGGATTAAGCGATCAGATTGACGGAGTTTTCGAAATGAAAAATGATAACGGATTAAAAATCACTATTACATTCACAAGAAATACAGAATTTGAAGTTACTGCCGAAAATTCTTAAATGATATAAACAGCATAAATGAAGGAGAAAATTCTAATTGTTGAAGATGAATTTATAGTAGCAAATGATTTAAAAATCATGCTGCAAAAAGCAGGTTACCAAGTTGTTGGCATTGCTTCTTCTGTGGTTCAAGCCCGAAAATTAATCGAAGATAAAAGTCCCGATTGGATTTTGCTTGACATCATGTTAAAAGGCACTCTAACTGGAATTGATCTGGCTTGGGAACTGCGCGAAATGAATCTGCCTTTTCTTTACATTTCTGCAAATACCAATCAAAGTACGCTTGAAGCCGTAAAAGCCACACATCCTTATGGATTTATGGTAAAACCTTTTCGTGAAAAAGATTTAATCGTGATGCTGGATATTGCGAGATATCGTTACGATCAGGAAAAAGGAACTTTAGTAGAGAATCCTATTCAAGCCGAAACTCAAGAAATTGAAGGAATCGTTGGTCAAAGTCCACTTTTACAAGAAGTTATTGAAAAAATAAAAATCGTAGCTCCAGCCGAAACTTCTGTTTTAATTTTGGGCGAAAGCGGTACAGGAAAAGAAAGAGTCGCGCATTCTATACACGCTCTTTCTTCAAACAAATCAAATCCGATTGTGATTGTGAATTGCGCAGCTTTACCGCAATCTTTAATTGAAAGTGAATTATTCGGACATGAAAAAGGCGCTTTTACAGGAGCAAATGCTTTACGAATCGGAAAATTTGAACAAGCCAATAATGGTACTATTTTCTTAGATGAAATTGGAGAATTACCGCTTGATTCTCAGGTAAAATTGCTTCGCGTTTTACAGGAAAAAGAAATACAAAGACTTGGTGGCAATAAAACCATTAAAATCAATGTTCGCATTGTAGCGGCAACCAACAGATCTTTAGAAAAAGAAGTTGCAGAAGGCCGTTTCAGATTGGATTTGTATTATCGTTTGAATGTATTTCCGATCCAATTGCCAACTTTAAAAGAACGTAAAGAAGATATCGAAGCATTGGCATATCATTTCTTGAAAAAGTACGCTACAAGTTCCAAAAGAAACATTACAAGCATTAGTCAAACTGCTTTAGAACAATTAAAAAATTACGATTGGCCAGGAAATATTCGCGAATTAGAACATTTTATAGAACGAAATGTGCTGCTTGCCAAAACAACTGAAATTGAAAAATTTGATCTTTCATCCAATACTATTTCAGGTCCTTTAGAAATCAATACAGGAAAAATAAAATCGATGGAGGAAATGGAAAAAGATCATATTATGAATGCATTACAACTTTGTGACGGAAAAGTTTCTGGTCCAGGTGGCGCGGCAGAATTATTGAAAATGCAACCGCAGACTTTGTATTCAAAAATGAAAAAATTAGGTATAAAACAAGGATATAATTAATCTACATTAAGCAGACTTAACTGCTAGTTTAACGAACTTTGTGGTTCTAAACCAAGACATAAAAAAATAAACATGGAAACAATAAAACTAGAATTAGACGAGAAAAAACACGGCGCTTTTAATCTCTATGTTGACGATAAAAAATTAGGCGAAATGACAGTTAGCATCAAACCTGATTTATTAACGGTTTACCACACAGGAGTTGAGCCAGAAGCGGAAGGAAAAGGCTATGCAAAGAAACTTTTAGAAGAAATGGTATCGTATGTTCGTGCCAATAATATGAAAGTTTTACCGCTTTGTCCTTATGTACACGCACAATTCAAGAGACATCCAGATGAATATGAAGATATTTGGAAAAAGTAATTAATTCTTGAGAAAGCATATCATCAAAGTTTGTCATTTCGACGAAGGAGAAATCTCCGTAAGTAACTCTGTAGCTAGAATCCAATCTTTGTCGAGCTTCTTGTGGAGATTTCTCCTTCGTCGAAATGACAAGATTGTGTAAAAATAAATCTGCATAAATATCGGCGTGAAAAACAACTACACGCAAACAATTAATTAAAGAATAAAAATTATGAATACAAATATATTAACAGACGGTGTGCCTTTAAACGAAGCTAAAAAAGCTTTAATCCTAATTCACGGCCGTGGCGCTGGAGCTCATGATATTCTTTCGATTGCGAGACATCTCAATGTTCAAGATTTTGCATTAATTGCGCCTGAAGCAGAAAACAGAACTTGGTATCCGTATTCGTTTTTAGCTCCTCTTGATCAAAACGAACCATCGTTTTCAAAATCGTTAGAAGCGATTCATCAGGTTGTTGTTGCGATTCAGCAAAATGGAATCGAAAAAGAGAATATTTATTTCTTAGGTTTTTCTCAAGGAGCTTGTCTGGCTTTGGAATTCACAACAAGAAATGCAGCAAAATATGGCGGTGTCGTTGCTTTTACAGGCGGATTAATTGGCGATCAGGTTTATGAAAATCATTATTCAGGAAACTTCGAAAATACGCCAGTTTTTATCGGAACAAGCGATCCTGATTTTCACGTTCCTGTGGAAAGAGTAAATGATACTGAAGCACTTATGCTTAAAATGGGCGCTGATGTTACTAAAAAAATCTATCCTAATATGGGGCACACCATCAGTCAGGACGAAATAAATTGTGCAAACGCATTGATTTTCAACAAAAAATAATGATTACGATAACGCGAGTTTACAGCGATGCCAACGGAGAAAGTCATTTTGAAGATTTTGAAGTTCCGTTGAAAAACAATGGCGATATCGGATTTTTATCTGATGATGAACCTGTCAAATCTATCGTTTTTAGAGAAGTCAGTCCTTCTTATGATTACGATTTTCATAATGCACCAGACCGTCAATATATTGTTTTACTGGAAGGTGGCGTAGAAATCGAAACTTCATTGGGAGAAAAAAGAATATTTAATACGGGCTCGATTCTATTGGTTGAAGACACGACCGGAAAAGGGCATAAAACAAAAAATATTGAACCAAAACTTCGAAAATCAATATTTATAAAATTAATCTAAACACATAGAAACATAGTCTTCTAAATCAGTAAAAATTTTAACGCAAAGTTCGCAAAGTTTTTTTTATTCGTTTTTTAAAAGGAAAAGACAAAGTTCGCAAAGAAAGCTTTGTCTAAAACTTTGCGAACCTTGCGTAAATCCTTGCGAACTTTGCGGTTAAAATAATTATGTTACCCAAATAAAATTAGTAGATGGAAAAAGAAACCTTAAGAATAGAGGGCTTCAGTGATGCCGTATTTGCCATTGCGATTACGCTTTTGGTTTTAGATCTTCATGCGCCAGATGTTACTGTTGTAAAAAATGGTGCAGAATTATTGTCTTATCTAAAAAACGAATGGACTGCATATCTTGCTTTTACGCTTTCTTTTTTCAGCATTTTTATCATGTGGGTCAATCATCACAAGATTTTTAAACAGATTTACAGCCGAAATACGGCAATAATGTTTTCAAACGGATTGATTCTTTTTTTAGTAACAGCGGTTTCTTATCCAACCGCTTTACTAGCTCGTTTTTTTGAAGGAGAAGCATCAAATATTGCTGTGGCGATTTATACTGGAATATTTGTATTAATCAACATTTCATACAATTTGCTGTGGTTTATTGCGAGTAACAATAAAAAGCTTTTACGTCCTGGAATTACTGATTTGGCCATTAAAAAAATCAGAAACAATTATTTATACGGATTTCCAACGTATTTAATCGCTTTCGGAATTTCATTTCAATATCCAGCTGCAGCATTGGCAATCAGTATGCTTTTATTAATTTATTGGGCGGTTTCTTCTGGAAAAATAAATATGATTGAAGAATAAATCAATCGAAAAAATGCTCTTTTTTAATGCCTAGCTTTTTCATTCTAGAACTCAATGTTGTAGACGGCAAACCGAGTAGAACCGCCGCGCCCTGCGGTCCAGAAATTCGTCCGTTGCATTTTTTTATGACTTTTAGAATATGCTCCTTCTCTACTTCTTGAAGCGTTTTAGTATAAAATTCATTTACTAAAGCATTTGAACTAGCAATTGCAATTTCAGGAAAAATCATTTCTTTGATCTTTTCATCTTTGGCAAACAAAATGCTCCTTTCTACCATATTTTCTAGTTCGCGTACATTTCCAGGCCATGCATTAGCCATCATGCTATTGAGCACTTTTTTAGAAAAACGTTTTACGTTTCTGCCCATTTTTGCGGCATGCTTTTCTAAGAAAAAATGTCCTAAAATAGGAATATCTTCCTTACGATCGCGTAAAGCAGGAAGCTTGATAGGATAAACATTTAATCTAAAATATAAATCACTTCTAAAGCGCTCACCATAAACTTCTTTTTCAAGTGATTTATTAGTTGCAGCAATAACTCTAGCATTTATTTTTATGCTTTTATTTCCGCCAACTCGTTCTATTTCTTTTTCCTGTAAAACACGAAGCAGCTTTCCTTGTAATTCTAAAGGCAACTCTCCTATTTCATCCAGAAAAATCGTGCTGTTTTCTGCTTGTTCAAATTTCCCAATTCTTTGTTCTGTCGCGCCTGTAAAAGCGCCTTTTTCATGTCCGAATAATTCGCTTTCAATCAAATTTTCAGGAATCGAAGCACAATTTACCTTAACCATTTTGTTGTTTGAAACTGACGATAAATCATGGATCGCGCTTGCTACAAGTTCTTTGCCTGTTCCAGTTTCACCAAAAATTAAAACAGTCGTATTAGAAGCTGCAACTTGCGAAATCAATTCGTAAACTTCTTTCATCTTATCACTTTTTCCAATGATTCCATGAAAACCTTCATTTTTTTCAGAAATAATATCTCTTTTTTCAGAAACATTTCTTTTCAAAATTTCTAGTTCAACAAGATTATTTTCAAATTGTTCTGTCAAACTGATATTTCTAATCGTAATAGAAAGCTGTATGGCAATTCCGCGCAAAATACGATTTGATTCTCTGCTAAAAGTTTTAGCATTTTTAAAGAAAAGAAAAAGCACATTTCGTTTTCCTTTACTATACGGAAGACAAATTCCTATTCCGTTTTTAAAGCCTTTTTTATAATTGTTTTGAATGTAATCTGGATTTTTTTGATCTGATTCTAAGTCAAAATTAACAGTGTCGGCAGAATCTGTGCAACGGTCAAAAAAGTCATCATTTAAAAGATAGCTTTTAACTTCTTGATTTTTATTCGAAAAGGAATAGAAAAGTTCATACTCTGTTTCATTTTCATTGGAAGAAGCCAAAATGAAATCATCAAACTGAAAGTTTTCTTTTAATATACCGTTTACAACATCATTAAATTCTTCTTTATTTAAAGCCCGAGAAAGCGAATTACAAATAGATAAAATCAGCATTTGTTCTTTTTCTCTTTCCTGCAGTCGGTTTATCATGATTGCAGTATTCTCTGTAGGCTTTTCCATGTGGTATTTCTTGGCGGTTAAAAGGTAAATTTAATAAATAGCCTTTATAAAATAACTATGGATTTTCTAAATATGCCTTTTTTACTTCATAAAATTACGATATATCGTATAACACAAAAACTGATATTCTGTAAAAAAGCCTGTATTTCAATACCTTGTAATAATCGGAATGTTATTTGGTTATAAGAAGAAAGTTCGAAAAAACTATGGTTTTTTATTTCTTAATCTAGGTTAATCGATGCGCAGCCATAACAGACGTAAATTTGTAAAAGAAAATCAAACAACAATTTAATATTCAATACCATGGAAAATAAAATTTTAGGCTTACACCATATTACTGCAATCGCAGGTGACGCTAAACGCAATTTTGACTTTTATTCAAAAGTTTTAGGATTAAGATTCATCAAAAAAACAGTGAATTTTGACGATCCAGGAACATATCACTTTTACTTTGGTGACGAAGTAGGAAGCGCTGGAACTATTTTAACTTTTTTCCCTTGGGGAGAAGGAATTCAGCAAGGAAGAAAAGGTTCTGGAATGGCAACTGAAATTGGTTATTCTGTTCCAAAAGGAAGTCTTGATTTCTGGCAAAAACGTTTTGATCAATACAATGTGATTTACAATAAACCAGCTGAAAAGTTTGGTGAAAAATATTTGACTTTCTTAGATCCAGACGGATTGAAATTAGAGTTAATCGAATCAAAAACAGAAGATAATAGAAAAGCTTGGGAAACTGACGAAGTAAAAGCTGACGTAGCTACAAAAGGTTTTCATAACATTACTTTGACTTTAAATAGCATTAAAGCAACTGCCGCAGTTTTAACTGAAATATTTGGCTACAAATTGATTGATCAAGATGTAAACCGTTACCGTTATGCAACTGATGCCGTTGAAAATGCTGCTATTGTTGACTTGGTAGAATTGCCAGAAGAAAAACGCGGTTTAAATGCCAACGGAACTGTACACCACGTGGCTTTCCGTGTGCAAAACGATGAAATTTTAATGAAATTCAGAGAAAAAATCGAAGAATACGGTTTGCAGATTACTCCGCAAATTGACAGACAATATTTCCACTCTCTATATTTCAGAGAACCAGGAGGAGTTTTGTTCGAAATCGCTACTGACAATCCTGGATTTACAGTAGACGAAAGCTTAGAAGAATTAGGTCAAAACTTAAAACTTCCTGCACAATACGAACCACAAAGAGCTGCTATCGAAGCTCATTTGGTTAAAATTAATTAATTTAGAAGTTTAATTTTATATTTGAAAAACGCCTTAAAAACATTTTTGAGGCGTTTTTTCTTTTTTATTCTGTTTACTATTTTCGATCAAATCTACGTTAAAACCTAAGTCTTTAGCAGTTCTAACGGTTGGATCATTAGACATATCATTCATCATTCCAACAATAGTAAGATTCTCAATCTGATTGTTTTTTAAGTATTCTAGCAAACCTGTTTCAATAAAGCTATTAGGATTATTTTTTGTGATTATCATTTCTCCTTCAATTGGTGCAACTTCATCGTATATTTCAGCTCCTTTTGTACCGGCAATAAAATGAGAAGCGCTTTTGTTTATCGAGATATGCTGAATATGAACAACTATTTTTCTTTTCTTTCTAAAAGCATCCAAAGTACGTTTTGCGATCGAAGCAACTTCATAACTCTCATCAAACTCCATTTTGCCTTTGTAGAAGTAATCATTTTGTATTTCAATAAGCAACAATGCTGATTTAGTATATTTTCTTTTCATACGCATTACAATTACATAAGTTGTTTTTATTGAAAACTACTGGTTTCAGTTGCTCAATTCAATCCATTTTATCTATACCATAAATCAAATATACTCCGGACCCCTCTGGAGTATGCTTATTGCCCGATTGATAATCGCATAAAATGTATTAATGGATAAACTTTACAACTTCTTGGTGAAACCAGCAGTCCAACAAAAAATAGTCCTAAAAACAAAAATTAAACTTTTCTTTGTTAAAAATTCGAGCGCGAAACTAGTCATTTGAAAGAGGTAAAAATGGTCTGTTTCTTTACCAATTACGCAATAGATAAAACATTTACAATAAGCAAAAAAGCGTAAATAATTATTAATCAGACAATTAAAAACAAAACGTCATGATCAGTAAAATTTCTAATTCAAAGTCAACCTAATATCATTTTATCATTGAGAAATGTATTTTTACTGATAATGAATGAAAGTTATTACACATATAAATTTAATGTTGTTAAGAAAGCGTAACATGAACCTCATTTTGAAAAATATTAACTACATTACCCTCTTCTAAAAAACAAATCATAATCGGTTAAATTATAAATAGTACAGATCGATTTAATTTATAGCCAATATTATATGCATTTTAAAACTACTCTGCTACTTTATATATTTTTCCTTTCTTCACATTTGGGCTATTCTCAAAAAACTTTTGATGCTATTTATGCCGAAACTTATCAGGTTTTACTCAGTTCAAATCCTAAAAAAGCATTAAACAATACCGATTATCTTTATACTATTGCGAAGAATAATTTGGAACGCATAAATACGCGTATGTTAAGAGCGCATATTTTATATCAATACGGAGTTCATAATGAAGCTATCGCAACTTTAAAACAAGCTGATAGTTTAGCTACAGTAGATAAAAATTATGCTGCGCAGGCCAAAATTTATGGTTTTCTTGCTTCGGTTTATCGCGAAAATGAAATCTATAACTTAGGGAAAATATATCTTAATAAGGCGGTTAACGTTAGTAAAAAAATCAAAGATAAAGGCGAAATGTATCGCTTTCAAGGAAATTTATCTCAAGAATTGGCTTGTTATGAATTGCATGATTCTAATTATGCAAAAGCAATTTTACATCTTGAAAAAGGAATTCAGCTGTTTGAAAAAGCGGCTAAAACAAGCGATAAAAATTATCAAATCGCGATTAATGATGAGCTTATTGCCCAAAATTATTTGGAGATGAACAAAACCGATTCTGCTTTATTTCATTATGAAAAAGCTGAAAAAGAACTCAAAGAATCCTTATCTTATGATAGTCCGCTTAGAGGTTTTATTTATAACGGTTTAGGAGATGTATATACTTCTAAAAAAGACTATAAAAAAGCTTTATCAAATTATGGAAAAGCAGAAGAAATTGCCGATAAATCAGATTATTCGGCACTGAAACAAGAGGTTTACAACTCTTTGATGGAATTTTACAAGAAAACGGACAGCAAAAAATACATTGTTTACAATGAAAAAAATCTAAAATTAAGCCAAGCAGAAAACGCAAACAAAAAAGTTATTGCAGATGAACTGATAAAATCTCTTCAGCAAAGTCATTTACAAAGCCAATCGCAATACAAAAAAAACAAACTGATTATTATTAGCATCTGCATTTTTGCTATTCTAATTACAATTGCCCTTTATATTTTTAAAAGAAAACAAGACTATAAAAAAATCAGGGCTTTTATCAATAACAATAAAACAATTGAAAGTTTAGAAGTTCAAATAGAATATAAAAAAGACACATCAAAAGAATATATGTCTGAGGCTACTGAAAACAGTATCTTAGAAAGCATTAAAGAGTTTGAAAAGTCAAATTTGTTTCTTAATAAAACATTGTCTATCAATTCGGTTGCGGCAGAATTAAATGTAAATCATCGCTATTTATCTTATGTCATCAACAAACACAAATCCAAAGATTTTGCTGGATATATCAATGAATTACGAATAAACTATATTGTGGATCGCTTAAAAAATGATCCTTCTTATTTAAAATACAAAATCAGTTATTTGGCAGATCAAGCTGGCTTTGCATCGCACAGCCGATTTACAATTACATTCAAAAAAGTAACCGGAGTTTCGCCTTTAAGCTTTATCACTTACCTTCAAAATAATAAAGAAGAAGAGCTGATTTAAGGCAAAAGCAACGAAATATCGTTGGTAATCAATTTCATTATATTTTGAACTTAGAGGCATAATTATCAATACCTTCGTATTGCCAGTTTAATTGTACTAAAGATGTTCTCTAACCAAATTAAAGTCTCTCTTTTTCTCCTTGTTTTATTTACAATTGGAGACACTTATGCATTGGCTTCTTTTAAAAGCAAAAATCAAATAGAAAATGCAGAAAAAAAACTGCCTAATCCTGAAAATGATATTTATAGCGAAGCTATTTATACTGAAAAACTGGTAATTAAAGCTGAAAAGCTATTAGATGGTTTGCCTGGAAATATCGATAAAATTAGAATTTTATTGAAATTAAGCGATTGGTATCAAGAATCATATAATAGTCCTAAAGCGTTAGAAATGGCTTTTATATATGCCGAAGACGCTCTTTCTCTCAGCAAATCTCTTCATTCTAACGTTTATGCGGGCAGATCTCTTCTTCAGCTTTCAATGCTCTATCAGTTGCGAAACGATAATACGATGATAGAAGTTTGTGCTAAAAAAGCAATAGAATTTTTATCCAAAACAAGTGAAGTAGATGATTTAGCAGAGTCTTGGGTAATGGTTTGGTCAGCAAAAATGCGTACCAGAGCCCCAATGAAAGAAATATTATATCCAATTTTCAAAGCTAAAGCCTTATTCCAAAAGTCAAAAAACAATGCAAGAATTGGTGACTGTTACAGAGAAATTAGTGAATTATATTTTTCATGTTCTGATTTTGAAAGCTCTTTATATTTTCTAAAAAAAGCTGCATTTTTTTATAAAGCTGCAAATATGAGACAGGAAGATACCTATCATTTATCAGCCAGATTGAATATCATTTACGAGACTGAAAGAAGAAACAAGGATATGATTCGCCTTAGAAATAAGACGCTTCTGCAGCAGGTTAAACTTAAAAATGAGATATTCTTACGCAATTCGATGGTCATTTTTGTCATACTATTGCTTATTATTCTTGGATTGCTTTACAAAAGTTTTATGTTTAAAAAGAAAACAAATAAAGTACTTGAAACACAACAAAATGAAATCAATAAAAAAAATAACACGCTACAAAATCTAGTAACCGAAAAAGAATGGCTGTTGCGAGAAATTCACCACAGAGTAAAAAATAATCTGCACATGGTTGTCGGTTTATTAGCGAGTCAAGCTGAGTATTTAAAGAATGAAGAAGCCATTCAGGCCATTAATAATAGTCAGAATAGAATTCAGGCAATGACTTTAATTCATCAAAAGTTATATCAATCTGAAAATTTATCGATAATTGATATGCCTTCATACATTTTTGAACTGACTGAATATTTAAAAGGATTCTTTCGAAATACAAAACAATATCCGATTTATACTGGACATAGACAGTTTTAATCTCCCGTTATCACATTCTATTCCAATTGGGCTCATTTTTAACGAAGCCGTTACAAATGCAATAAAATATGCTTTTCCAAATCATCAAAATGGCATCATTAATATCGCAATTAAAAAAAATGAATATAACGACTATATCTTAATTATTCATGATAATGGCATTGGGCTTCCACCCGATTTTGATCCTTATAACAATCCTTCTTTAGGTATAAAATTAATGCACGGCTTAGCTGCAGATATCGAAGGAAAGTTTTTAATAACTAATGCAAACGGTACCAAAATAACTTTGGAATTTACTATTAACGAAAGTAATCTTGATTAATTTAATTCTATAAAATGGCAAAACCTCTAAAGATTCTTATTGTTGAAGATCAGTTTGTAGAAGCAAATCATTTGCGATTGATGCTAAAAAAAGCTGGGCATTCTATTATTGGAATGGCACGATCCGTTTCTGACGCTAAATATTACATTGCTCAAGAAAGGCCCGAATTGGTTCTTTTAGATATTTTCCTTTCGGGCAAAGAAACTGGTATTGACCTTGCCGAAATACTCAAAGAAAATAATATTCCGTTTATTTATCTTTCTGCAAATTCTAACGAAGAAGTGCTCAATAAAGCAAAATTGACACATCCGTATGGATTTTTGGTTAAACCTTTTCGTGAAAAAGATTTATTGGTTACAATTGAAATCGCCGAATACCATCAGCAACACGGAATTGAATCTTCGATCAGAAAAGAGCTTTTGTTTCAAAAACAACTCAAAACAATTGTCAAAAAAAGTGGCACTTGGGACGATCGAGTTTTAAACATTATTACTTCCTTACAATCGCTCATTTCTTTTGATCTTGTAATGGCTATTTTTTATATTGATAGTAAATTATCTAATCGTGTTCTGGGATACTCAAGAACAGGTTTGCACGAATATCAAAAAATAGGAATCGAGGAATTGCAGAATATTACGGCTTTAAAGGAATCGGAAATTAATGATTTGCGAAATAAAAGCAAAGTTGAAACAGACGCAACATTCTATAACGATCAGGATTTTGTGAAAATTTGCGATAAAACGCCAATAAAAAAAATGATTGCCAACTCGATGAACATGAAGTCAAATCTGATGCTTCCTGTTCCTTTATCACTTCATGAAAATGGCGGTCTCTATTTATCTTTTTTCAGCCGACAAGCTACTAATTACAATAAAAATCATCTTACGCTTTGTGAAAGGCTTCAGGAACCATTAATTTTTGCTATCGAAAATTTAATTCTTGCAGATAAAAAATTAGATCAAAAAAGTCCTCCTGTAAATCAGAAAACAGGAAAGAATGCAAAAGTTTCAGGATTTGAAACCATTGTTGGAAAAAGTCCAATATTACTAAAATTGTTCGATCATATTATACAAGTTGCTCCAGCAGACACAACTGTTTTAATTACAGGCGAAAGCGGGACAGGAAAAGAAAGCATTGCGAATAGCATTCGGCAATTATCGGGCAGAAAAAATGGTCCGTTTGTAAAAATAAATTGCTCTGCTTTACCTCCAAGTTTAATAGAATCTGAATTATTTGGACATGAAAAAGGTTCTTTTACTGGCGCAACAGAAAAGCGAATCGGTAAATTTGAACAAGCACATAATGGAACACTGTTTTTAGATGAAATTGGCGATATGCCTCTGGAAATGCAGGCGAAATTGCTACGTGCAATTCAAGAAAAAGAAATTGAACGCGTGGGCGGAAGTAATTCTGTTAAAGTTAATGTCAGAATAATTGCTGCGACTAATTGCAATCTAGAAAAAGAAGTTGCAGATGGCCGTTTCAGACTTGATTTATATTATCGCTTAAATGTATTTCCAATTCAACTTCCGCCTTTACGGGAACGCAAAGAAGATATTGGACTTCTTGCCCGACATTTTATTGCTATTTATAGTGCCAAAATTGGAAAAAATGTAACTGAAATATCTGAAACTGCTTTAAAAAGTCTTTTAGCATATCAATGGCCGGGAAACATACGTGAACTCGAAAATCTTATCGAAAGAAGCATTCTTTTGGCTAAAACAGATACTATAGAGCATATTCCGCTTCCATCTTTAGATGAAATTAAAATAAACAATACATCGAATGAGTGGTATTTTAAAACCATTCAGGAAAACGAAAGAGAGCATATTATTAATGTTTTGGAAAAATGCAACGGAAGAATCAGAGGCGCCGGCGGAGCATCAGAAATACTTGGCCTACCTCCTACTACTTTAGCTTCGCGAATGCAAAAATTAGGCATAAAGAGAAATCACTTTTGATAATTTTTGATTGTAGATTTTAGATTGTAGATTGCTGATTTGGATTGGGTAACTGCGAGAAAAATCTACAATCTACAATCTAAAATCTACAATCAAAAATCTAAAATAAACTCCGACGATATTAAGTTAACTCTTTTTCGTTTTTTAACGAAATATAGTTTGGCATGATTTCCTAAAAACACATAATTAACTAATAATCAACGAATTAAAAAATAGGTTCGGTTTTAGGTTATAGTTTGGCATAACATTAAAACATGTATTATGCTAACCGAAAACCCTACTACTATTCTATTTATTACTGGCGCTTTTGTCAGCAATAAATGTTGGGACGAATGGAAACTATTTTTTGAGAGCAAAGGATTTAAAACCCTCGCTCCGGCATGGCCTTACAAAGATGCTCCTGCTGCTGTTTTACGCGATCGTCATCCAGATCCGCAGATTGCTAGTTTGCGATTATCTCAATTAATCGAATATTTTGAAAATATTGCTAAAAATCTGCCTCAAAAACCTATTCTTGTTGGGCACTCTATTGGCGGACTTATAGCGCAAATACTACTGCAGCGCAATCTTGCAACAGCTGCAATTGCAATAAATTCTGTTCCTCCTCAAGGAATAATGACGTTTAAATTTTCTTTCTTAAAAGCAGGTTGGGGACCTCTTGGCTTTTTCACTTCTACAAAGAAAACTTTCTTAATGAGTTTTCCGCAATGGCAATACGCTTTTACAAACGGAATGCCCGAAGAATGGCAAGACAAAGCTTATTGCGAATCGGCAATTCCTGAATCTAAATTAATTGTTCGCGATACGATAACTTCTGTTGCAAAAGTAGATTTTAAAGCACCACATAAACCGCTTTTGCTAATTGCAGGATCAATCGATCATACCATTCCCGAATCATTGAATTTTTCGAATTACAAAAAATACTCAGACAAAGATTCTATCACCGATTTTAAGGTTTTCCCAAATCGAAATCACTTTGTATTAAATCAGCCTGGATGGCAGGAAATTGCAGTTTACATACACGAATGGATTGTAAAACTGCCTCAGCAAAATTCATAATAACCCTTTATTTAATAACCACTTCTAAAATTTTTCAATCATGAAAACAAATTCATTAAACACTACTTTTTTCAATTTTAAAACAAAAACTGTGCAGTTTCTCACTGTCGTTATTTTAATATTGACTTTAATCTCTTGTAATAAAAAAGCTGAAGAAACGCCTGTTACAGAGACAAAACCTGCTGCAACAGAAACAGCTGAAGTCGCTCCAGCAAATCCGCCTGCAAATTTCAAACATGCAACAGCAACTGTAAACGGAATCAAAATTCACTACGTTATTGGCGGACAAGGAGATCCGTTAGTTTTAGTTCACGGTTTTGGGCAAAACTGGTACATGTGGAACCGACTTTTACCAGAACTTTCTAAACATTTTACAGTAATCGCACCTGATTTAAGAGGTGTGGGAGAATCAGACAAACCAGAAAGCGGTTACGACAAAAAAACGATGGCGTCTGACATTCATGAATTAGTGAATCAGCTTGGGTATAAAAAAATCAATTTGGCTGGACACGACATTGGACTTATGGTCGCTTATGCTTATGCAGCTCAATATGGTGATAATGTAACCAAAATTGCTTTGATGGACGCACTTTTACCTGGAGTTGAGCCAGTTTGGTCAAACGTAAAAGCATCTGCTTGGTGGTTTGGTTTCTTTGGATGGCCAGCTTCTGGAGATATTGTAAAAGGAAAAGAAAAAGAATTCTTAACTAATTTCTGGCCAGTTGTTGGACACGTAAAAGATCCATTTACTCCAGAAGAATCAGCTGAATTTATTAGAGCTTATGCTACTGAAGGTGGTACAACTGCAGCTTTTAAATGGTTTGGAGCATTTGATCAAGACGGAAAAGACAATGTTATTTTCATGAAGAAAAAGCTAAAAATGCCTTTATTGGCAATGGGCGGAGAATATTTCGCAGCAGCTTTCCTTAAAGATCACTCAAAATTAGTTGCTGAAAATGTTACCGAATCTAAAATTGCTGGTTCAGGACATTGGTTAGTGCAAGAAAACACAGCGCAAGTACAAAAAGATTTACTAGCCTTCTTTTTGGCTAAATAAATAGCCCTTTGGGTGTAATTCATGCTTTTTATTCAACACATAGAAACATAGCTTTTATTTATAAAAAAGTTCTTAAAAAGAAACTAGTTTCTAACACATAGCCAACTATGTTTATTTTAAACAAGTGAAACGTCTTTTTTAACTTTCAAAAACTATGTCTCTATGTGTTGAAAATAATTACCCCGAACGAATTAAATAACAAAAATCATGAAAAAATTATTATTAATTCTATTGCTTTCTGCGGGCTTGTTAACTCAAGCCCAGCAAAAAGCTGATCTAATTATTTACAACGGAAAAATTGCAACGATGCAGAAACAAAACGAATTTGTTCAAGCAATTGCAATGAAAGACGGAATCATTTTAGACGTAGGAACTGAGAAAAACATTCTTTCTTCTTATAAATCTTCAACAACAAAATTAATTGATGCCAAAGGAAAAACGGTAATTCCTGGACTGAATGACAGCCACATGCACGTCATTCGTGAAGGTTTGAATTATAATTCAGAATTGCGTTGGGACGGTGTAAAAACCTTAAAACGCGCTATGGAAATGCTGAAAGAACAAGCAGCAAGAACTCCAGACGGCGTTTGGATTAAAGTTATTGGTGGCTGGAACGAATTTCAATTTGAAGAAAAAAGACAGCCTACAATTGAAGAAATCAATGCTGCTGTTCCTGATAAACCTGTATTTATCACTTATTTGTATGGAAAGGCTTTTCTAAACAAAAAAGGAATTGAAGTTTTGGGTTACAACAAAAATACTAAATATGAAGGAAGCCTTTTGGAACAAGACGCTAACGGAAATCTAACTGGTTTAATGTATGCCAAAGAAACTCCAAAAGCGATTTACATGACGATGGGATTGACTACAAAATTAAATCCTGAAGAACGAATTAATAGTTCCATTCAGTTTAATCATGAATTGAATCGTTTTGGATTGACAAGTGTAATCGACGCTGCTGGAGGAAGTCAAAACTTTCCTGCCGATTATGTTACTTCTTTGGATTTAGCCAAACAAAACAAGTTGAGTCTTCGTATTTCTTATTATTTGTTTGCACAGCAAAAAGGCAAAGAATTGCAAGATTATGAAAAATGGGTTGCAGAAACTCAAATCAATAAAAATGATAATCTGATTGTGGCAAATGGTTATGTTGAAGAAGGCGCTGGAGAAAACATTGTGGCTTCGGCTGCTGATTTTGAGAATTTCTTAGAGCCAAGAATTGTTTTATCTGACGAAATGGAAACTGACTTAGAGCCAATTATAAGGCTTTTGGCAAAAAACAGATGGCCTTTTAGACTTCATGCCACTTATGGCGAATCTATTGACAGAATGCTGAATGTTTTCGAAAAAGTAAACAAAGAAATTCCGTTTAACGGTTTGCGTTGGTTTTTTGATCACGCTGAAACTATTACACCTTCTGAATTAGAGCGTGTTAAAAAATTGGGTGGCGGTATCGCGGTGCAATTTAGAATGTATTATCAAGGCGAATTGTATAACAAATTGTATGGCGCTCCAAAAACACAGTTGCCTCCAATTAAAAAAATGCTTGAATTGGGAATTCCTGTTGGAATGGGAACAGATGCAACAAGAATTTCAACTTATAATCCTTGGATGTCATTGCATTGGCTTTTGACTGGAAAAACAATTGGAGGAATGCAGTTCTGGCCAAAAGATCAGGTCTTGGATAAATTCACCGCTTTGCAATTGTACACTTCTGGAAGCGCTTGGTTTTCTGGCGAAGAAAAAGACAAAGGAAAATTAATAAAAGGAATGTATGCCGATATGGCAATTTTATCAGATGATTATTTTGCTGCTAAAACTGATGATGTTCGAAAAATCGAATCGGTTTTAACGATTGTAAATGGCAAAATTGTTTACGCTTCCGCGGAATATAAAGCGTTGAATCCTGAAATTCCAGCTGTAATTCCGGATTGGTCTCCTGTGAAATATTTTGGAGGTTACCAAAAATAAAAACGTAACGAAATGAGAATTTCACGCAGATAATGCAGATTTGAGCAGATTTAAAAAGGATTTTATTTTATGAGATGATTCCAAAAAAGCGATTTCTCTCCCTTTAGCCCTGATCGAAGCGGCATCCTTTGCTTTTTTTCTTTAAAAAAGCAAAGATATAGCGGAGAGCAGGAACCATGAATCCAAAAATGCCAAATGTTTTGGCTTCTAAAAAAATTAAACATTGAAAAAAAAATATTCAAAATGAAAAATTATAAATCCATATTGATTACAGTACTTTTTGTGGTCGCATTTTTTTCGGCGCAAAATACGTATGCACAATTTCCATTGCCACCAGAAGTTCCAATTTGGGATGCCAATAAAGTGACATTGCAATTGCATAAAATCTCGGATAATGTTTATGCGGTTTCGCCATCAACAACTGAAACAGAGACTACAAAAGGGATTCCGCAAGCTACTTCTGCGGGATTTATTGTGGGCGAAAAGGGCGTTTTATTAATCGAAACCATGTTGAGCAAAAGATTATACGATCAATTATATAAATTGATTCGTTCTGTTACGCCAAAACCAATTATTTATGCGGTAAACACAAGCGATCACGGCGATCATTGTTTTGGAAATTATTTGCTTCCTAAGGAAACGATTTTAATACAAAATGAATTTTGCAAAGAAAACCTTTCTAAGAATTACGAAGGAATCAAAAGTTTTATGATCATGCTTTTTGGAAAAGATCGCGGGATCGAACAAAGTGTATATCGTCCCGCAGATCTTACAATTGCAGTAAATCAAAGCATAAAATTGGATTTGGGAGGAAATAAGATTGTAGAAATCATTAATGTAGGAACAGCTCAATCTCCAGCCGATTTGTTTGTTTTTTTGAAAGATTCAGACAAAAATGTTTTGTGGGCAGGAAATCCGTTTATTGCTGAAAGTCCTACGATTCCTTGGTTATTTGATGGTTATTTTCTGGAGCCTGTTCGTAATCTTCAAAAAATTTATGACATGATTGGAGATAATGATGTTGTTGTTCCTGGTCACGGCCGAATTACCAATAAAAATGGAATCAAATACACTATTGATTATGTAAATGCTTTGAAGAAGAATGTTGAAGATGCGGTGAAAAAAGGCGAAACTTTAGAACAGGTAAAAGCATCTGTAACGATGAAGGAATTTGATAAAGGTTATGTGCTTTTTAACTGGCTGCATTACAATTTCAATATTCCAAACGCTTATAACGATATTAAGAAAAACAGTTTAGGCAAATAAGCCATGAAAAAAATCATTCTATTATTTCTTATTTGTATAAAACTTCATTCACAGTCTTATCCCGATTTTAAACCGTTGCGATTTGACGAAAATTATGAGGTTTTACAAAAAGATACCGTTAAAAAAAACTGGTACAAAACCATGAAATATCTGCCTCTCTCCTCTTCGGGGAAAACTTATGTGAGTTTTGGAGGAGAAGTCAGGTATCAGTATTTCTATGCCAAAAATGAAAAATGGGGAGATGATCCTCAAGATCCTGATGGCTATATTTTAAACCGATTTTTACTTCACGCCGATTTTCATTCGAGTAAATATTTCCGAGCTTTTATTCAGCTTCAAAGCAGTAATGCAAACGGAAGAATCGATCCGAGTCCGGTTGATAGCAATCCGCTTGAAGTACATCAGGGATTTATTGATATTAATTTGCTTTCAGAAAAAAATAAACAGTTGATTTTTAGAGCTGGAAGACAGGAATTAAGTTATGGATCACAGCGTTTGGTTGCCGTTCGCGACGGACCAAATAATCGTCAGTCATTTGACGCAGCAAAAGCAATTTTTGGTTACCATAATTTTCGTTCCGATTTGTTTTACAGCCATTATGTAGTGGCTCAAGATGGTATTTTTGATGATTATTCGAATAAAAAAAGACAATTCTGGGGAAGTTATTTTGTAATCAATAAAATTCCAGCAATCAAGAATATTGATCTTTATTATTTAGGTTATGAAAGAGCAAATGCCAATTTTGATGATGCCAGCGGAAAAGAATTGCGTCATTCTGTTGGAACTCGTATTTGGGGAAAATATGACGAATGGCGCTACGATGCCGAAGCCGTTTATCAATTTGGAGATGTTGATTCTAAAGACATAAAAGCTTGGACAGTTTCTTTGAATACTGGATATCGATTTACATCTGTTGTTTTAAAACCTGAATTTGGATTTAAAGTGGAGTTAATCAGCGGAGATAAAACCAATGGTGACAATGCCTTAAATACTTTTAATCCGTTGTTTCCAAGAGGCGCTTATTTTGGATTGGCTTCTGTTATTGGCCCTTCAAATCTTGTTGATTTTCATCCGTCAGTCAGTTTTGAATTGGCAAAAAATATCGATTGGGTTATTGATTATGATATGTTTTGGAGATATAGCAGTGAAGACGGAATTTATGGTCCAAACACTATTATGATTTATCCAGGAAATGCAACCGATGCCAAGGAAATTGGAAAGCAGTTAGAAAGTGAAATTATCTACACTCCTAATCAATATTTATATTTCCGTGTTGAGGCAACTTGGTTTAAAGCTGGGGATTTTCTAAAAGCTGCTGGAACTGGAAAAAATATGTTTTTTACCGGCGTTACGATGCAACTTAAATTTTAAGTTTTTTTGAGCTGAGAATTGCTCGCAACGATAAGTTTTTTTTATGAATTGCCTCCAGCTTTAGCTGGAGGTGAAAAATAAGATCAGAATTGGCTTTAGCCGAAACCGCATATTTGGCTAAAGCCTTTTCATTTTTATCTCTGGAAATCTCCAGCTAAAGCTGGAGGCAATTCATAATACTTTGTGATTTTAGAAGATTAAAAATAACATAGATGAAAAAACTTTGGTAACATTAAAAAGATATAATGATGACAACACGAAGAAACTTTATAAAAATGGCGGGTTTAACAGGCGCTGCAGTAATGACAAATCCTGTTGATACATTTTCAAACTCTATAAAACAAGAAAAAATGGATGCTGAGATACAAAATAAATGGTTAGACGGATCAAGATTAGTGGTTTCGGTTTCTATGCAATTTGAAGCTGGCGGACAGCCTGAAAACGCAGAAAGTCCGTTTCCTCAAAACATGCAGAAAGGTTATCGTGATTTCCCTGCTGAAACTTGGTATCAATATGGTCATAAAGAGGGAATTCCGAGAATGCTGGACAATTGGGACAAACATGGAATAAAAGTTACTTCGCACATGGTTGGTTCTGCAGTTTTAAAAAATCCTGCGCTTGCTAAAGAAATTGTACAGCGCGGACATGAAGCTGCTGCGCATGGCATGAACTGGAGTTCAGAATATGCGATGTCTTACGACGAAGAAAAAAAGTTTATAAAAGACGGCGTTGATGCCATAAAAAATGTAACTGGTTTTACCGCTGTTGGATATAACGCTAATTGGCTCAGACGTGGTGAAAACACAATCAAAATTCTGCAAGAGCTAGGTTTTATCTATCATATAGATGATTTAAGCCGAGATGAACCTTTTATAATTCAAGCGAATAAAAAGGATTTTGTGGTTGTTCCATACACCATTCGATGTAATGATATTGTTTTAATTGAAGGCAAAAACTTTTCATCGGACCAATTCTTCAATCAAGTAAAAGCCGAATTTGATCAGCTTTATGCGGAAAGCGAATTTAAACGCCGACAAATGTCTATCAGCTTCCATGACAGAATTGGGGGAACTCCGCAAATGGTTAAAACTGTTTCAGAATTAATCAATTATATAAAAAAACACAATGGCGTAACTTTTAAAAGAAAAGATGAAATTGCAAAAATGACTCTTGAAGATAAAACGTCAATTCGTGAGTTTTAAAATTTAAATTAAGCTTTAAAAGTCTAGATTTTTAAAGCTTAATTAATAATGTTTACTCTTTCCTTATATTTGGATAAACTAAATCTCCTAAAGTTTCTCAGAAATGAGCAAAATCAGCACTTACTCACTCGAACATCATAAAAGTCTGTTTACCAATATAAACGACCAAAAAGATTATTTCTATGTCCAGATCGAAGATCATCCATACATTGATATTCCGTATCGTGCTGAAAGTTATGCGATAGAATTTCTCAAAAAGGGAAGCATTGTAATGCAGACGCGACTGGATAAAATTGTTATTGAAGCGCCTGCAATTCTAGCCCTTGGTCCAAATGTAATTAGAAGTTTTACGAAAAACAGTGAAGAGATTTTAATGGATATTATCTTTTTCAAACCTGATTTTTTTCTGGAAAATCAAGCCAATATCTTTTTCCTTTCGCAATATGATTTTTTTGAAAACAGTGATTTACATGTATTTCCTTTAGAGAAAAATACAAAGCCAAAATTTGAACAGCTTTTTTCTTTAATTCAGGAAACGTTAAGTGCAGATCATTTTCATCAAGCTTCCATTCTTAGAAGTTATTTGTACATTTTGATATTCGAATTGGATTCAATCAAACAAAATCTTCCGAATAAAGAAATTCAAAATCCTTTGTTTGAAAAATTTAAAGAACTTTTGGTAAAAGATTTTATAAAACACCGTTCGCCATCTTATTATGCAGATAATTTGAATGTTACCAGAAAATATCTTTCGGAAGTAATAAAAAACAACAGCGGCAAAACAACCCGCGAATGGATTGATGAAATGGTAATTTTGGAAGCCAAAGTTTTACTTCAAAATAAATCTTTAACAATCAGTCAGATTAGTGATACTTTACACTTTTCGAACCAATCTGTTTTTGGAAAATTCTTTAAAAACTACACTGGATTTTCTCCGTTAGATTATAGAAATCATCCATAAGTAAAACCGACTTTCTGACCAACATTTCAGACTTCTGTCCCTTTATTCATTAAACAAATAAATAGAGTTTTGCTTTTGATAATTCAATACCTAAAAACATGTCAAAAGCAGCACAATTTGTAGTCATTATAATGGATACCGCAACTTGGATGGAAAATCAAGCGAAAAAATTCTATTCCAATTTATTTTCATCCGAAGCAATTGGAGAAAAATATGTTTCTGAAACACTTTCTATTTCAGAACTTTTTAAAGTGCAAAATGATTTTAATATTGAAGTTTTAATGATTCATGAAAATGAAATTCCATCTTCTTTTCTCCAATTAAATTCTTCTCGAATTTTTAATGAAAATATTGAAGCTTCAAAACCAATTTGCATTAACCACATCGTTTATTTTAATACTGAAGAAATTCAAGTACTTTTTAATCGTGCGGAAGTAATTGCCAAACAAAGAAAACACGATTTGGTTTGGGTAAAACTCTTTGAATCTGATGCTATTTTGAAAGAGACTTTACTTTCTATGAATTATTCATTATTTGATTTTGACGGAAACGCAATAGAAAGTCTTCCTGAAAAACAGATTTTTCTAAAAAAGGAAATCATTTAAAATTTAGTGAGACGTTCATAAGACCTAAATATAGTTTTGAAAAAGCTGTCTAGAATTTAGACAGCTTTTTTTATAATCGTTTCATCAGATAATTCTTTTTGGGAGCAATAAATTATCTTTAAAAATGTTTTCTAAACACTTTTAAATCCCTTAGTTTTACTCCTCCAAACATTCCTAAACATGAAAAAAGTAATTTTCTTACTTTTACTAATTTTCTTTACCACAACCACTTTTAGCCAAAATGAAACCAATAAACTTAAGCTTCAGAAAGATAGATTGATGCTGCATAATGTGGCTATTTATCTTCGCAATGTTAATCAAGGTTCTATAGATATTGACAGCGCGATGATTTTAGCCTGCAAAGCTCACAAGTTACCCTACACGCTTGCCAACGATGAAGGTTTTAACGACGGATCAAACTTTCCGGGAAATAATTTAATTACCAATAATTATGCACGTGGAGCAGAATTGTTATTGCCAAGACTAAATACAATCGATCAAATTAAACTGTCATTGCAAATTGGGAGTTTTTATCTTTTTAAGGCTGGTGCCAAAAAAAATGATTTGGAAAATGCGCTTTTGTATATTAATAAAGCTCAAAAACTGGCAGAAAAATCCCAAATTCAAAAATGGTTATTTCAATCTAAATCTCTTCTAGCAAAATATTATTATCAAGCAGGCAAACAGCAATTGAGCAGTACTATTTTTTCGCAATTAGTCAATGCGGCGAGAAAAACAAAAAACGATAAATTACTAGCCGAAGCCATTGATAACAGAGGCACTTTTATGCCAAATAGTAATAAGGAAAAAGCGGTTATTCTTTCCGAAGCTTTGGCTATTTATAAAAAAACAGGCAACAAGGAAAAGGAAATTGAAACGTATATGAAAATAATTCCTGTGCATTTTTGGACAGGCGATATGAAATTGGCTAAAGAAGAACTTCTGACAAGTCTTAGTCTTCAGAAAAAAATAGGTTTTCTATATACGCAGTATACTGAAACGGCCATTTCATATATCGAATTATTCCATAACAATTATAAAAATGCACTTTATTATGCCTTGGAAAGTGTTAGTTCAATGGAAAGAACAAAAGATTATGCTTTTGCAGATAGCTTTTACATACGCTTGGGTAATGTTTATAACAACACAGGCTATTATGACGATGCTATTAAATTTTATCAGAAAGGAATTGAATATAATAAAAGGGAACTTAATGCAGGAACTTGGTATAAAAGCTTTTTTGGGGCTTTACGATCGCTAATGGATGCTTCTAAATATACCGAAGCTTTACAATATCTAGAAAATACTTCCAAAAAATATCCGCCAAAAAACGATTTGGATAATATGATCCTAAATCAGCTTAAGGCTTGCTGTTATGACCAATTAGGAAGGCTGAGAGAAGCTGAAGCCTGTTATGAAAAAGTTGATTTTTATGCTAAAAAATTAAATTCAGCAGAAACACTCAAAGATGTCGCGACTTGTTCTTCAATTATGGCGCTGTTTTATATCAAAATTAACAAACCTCAAAAAGCAGAAGAAATTACCAATCGTATTCTTGCTATTCCTCATAATACAGAAGGTTTTAGCCGTCATGTTTTAGAGCTTACCCTATATAAAATTGATTCCCTTAAAGGAAATTATCTTTCTGCAATCGAACACATGAAAAGCTATAACCGAATTCAGGATTCGATGAACAACATAAGTAAGAATCGGGATTATGAAAATTTAAAATTCAAATTTGAGACTAATGCCAAAGAACTAAATATAAAATCTTTAAAACAGCAGACCAAACTTCAGAAAAACCAACTGCATTCGTCCAGACTTCTAAACACTATTTCTACCAGCAGTTTATTTTTATTACTGATAATCATTATTTTATTGTACAATAGGGCAAAAATTAAACAGCGCAATACTAGCCGACTAGAATTAAAAGAAAAAGAAATTAAGCTCAAAAATGTAAAATTGGAACGTTTGCTTGAAGAAAAAGAATGGCTTTTGAAAGAAATTCATCATCGTGTAAAAAACAATCTTCAAACTGTAATTAGTCTGCTAAACTCTCAGTCGTCTTATTTGAAAGATGATTTGGCTATTTCTACAATAAAAAACAGTCAAAACAGAATTTATGCGATGTCACTAATTCATCAAAGATTGTATCGTGAAGACAATGTTTCTATGATTGATATGCCCGAATATTGCAACGAATTGGTCGAATATCTAAAAGAGTCTTTCAATGCAGAATACATTCATTTTGAAGTAAAAATTGATCCGATCGAATTAGATATTTCGCAAGCAATTGCATTGGGATTAATTATCAACGAAGTCATTACCAATTCGATAAAATACGCTTTTAAGGATAACGCAAACTGCATTATTAATCTGTCGCTGTCTGAGATTTCAGAAAACTGCCATAAGCTTCTTATTTCTGATAACGGAATTGGCATATTGGATATCGTAGAACTGCAAAATAGTGATTCATTCGGAATGACGCTTATCAACGGTTTAAGCAATACTCTTGAGGGCGATTTATTTATTGAAAATGAAAATGGCGTGAGCTTTCAGTTAATATTTAAAAGGATTTTAGATAAAGATTAAAACACTGAAAAGGAATCTCGCAAAGACGCAAAGTCGCAAAGTTATTTTTTTTTTAATAAAGGAATTAAAAAAGGATATGTTATAAACGTTGCGATAAAACTTTAATTAAAAAAACTTCGCGTCTTAGCGCCTTTGCGGCAAAACAAAAAAAACTTAGAGCCTTAGCAACTTTCTTATCTATCCATCCACTGTTTGAAGAAAGGCGTTTTTTCACGACTGATTATCACCTCTCGTTCAGGATCAAGTTTTAATTGGATTTTAAGTTTTGCGTTGAAGTAATTCGCAATAGATTTGATGCTTTCTGCACGAATGAAAAACTGGCGATTAGCACGAAAAAAGATATTAGGATCTAATTCTTGCTCCAGTTCTTCCATTGTATGTGGAATAGAGACCATTACACCAGATTTAAGAAATAAATTACTGGTTTTAAATTCTGAATATATAAAGTCGATATCGGAAACATCTACACTTTTATAGCCGTCGCGATACGTAACTAAAAAACGCATTCTGAAAACTGGTTTTTCAATCAGTTCTTTTAGAATTCCAGCAATATTGGTAACGCTGGTTTCGTTTTTATTTAAAGATTTGAATTTGGTTAAAGCAAACTCTAATTCGTTCTTTTCGATGGGTTTCATCAAATAATCGATGCTGTTCACTTTAAAAGCACGAATCGCATATTCATCATAAGCCGTGGTAAAAATTACAGGACAAGTGATGTTGATTTCATCAAAAATAGCAAAACTCAATCCGTCTGCTAAACGAATGTCCATTGTAATTAAATCGGGAGTTGGATTCGATTTCAGCCATGCAACTGTATCCACAACAGTGTCAATAATGCCTAAAATTTCACAGTTGGGTTCCAGTTCTTCTAGCAGCCTTTTTAAACGGCTGGCGTTGATGCTTTCATCTTCTACAATTAAAATTTTCATAACTCTTAAATTAATGGCAGACGTACTTCATAATAGCCGTTTGATTCGCTAAAAGTTGGCATTCTCTGAGATAAAATTTTATAGCGGAATTCAATGTTTTTATTTCCAATTCCTGTTGAAGCCAAACTTTTCCCCGCAGTTCTCTGCAAGTTATTTCGAACAATAATATCGCCAGAATCAGAAAAAACAGTAATAGTAAGCGGATTAGCCAACGTTGCCATATTGTGTTTTACAGCATTTTCCACCAATAACTGCAAGGTTAATGGTGGTAAATGAAGTGCAAACGAAGCAGCATCAACTTCAATATTCAAATCAATTTTGTCTCCGAGTCTTTTCTTTAGTAAATAAAAATAGGCATTCAGGAATTCGATTTCCTCTTTTACCGTAATGGTATCTTTATTTGAATTTGAAATCATATAACGATATACTCTCGTTATATTTTCTAAAAACGAAGCCGCTTCTTTCTGATCTTCATAAATCAATTCGGTCAAAGTGCTGAAATTATTGAACACAAAATGCGGATCTAATTGCATTTTTAAAGATTCTAATTTTGAACGTGTGACAGCTTCTTGAAGTTCTGAAGCTTTAACTTTTAATTCAGCCGTTTCGATTGCATTTAAACGCCATCTGTTCAGCAAAAATATTCCAGTATGAATGGCACTTATGAACAGCGAAATAATGGCTGCCATAATTTTTGACTGCCAAATGGTAACTAAGTCATTTTCTTGTAAAGCGGTACATGGATATAAATAATCCCAAAGACAAGAGAAAAAATAATTAAGAAGAATGTTTCCAGCAATAAGACAAATAAATTGTGCGATTGCCCGAAAAGCTGGATTTTGTTCCCAGCGAATATAATTATTTAATTTTCGACCAACAAACAAGGTCAGTTCTGTAAGTATGGCGCAATACAGTAAAATAATGAAGATATCGAAGGTTTGATCTAAATCGAGCAAACCTTCTTCTTCAAAATTTCTATACGGATTCAGAAAATAATAAGATGAAAGATAAACCAGAAAAACGGCTGGAATTACTATAACCCTGTAGTATTTATAGAAAAAATTCTTGCCCGATTTTTTATTCTTATTCTTTCCCTTCATTTATTCCCCTAACTATTAAAATCGATATTTTAGTGTTCCACTAAAATATTCTCTTCTACATTATCAGCTTTTACCGATCGAACGATTTTCTTCTCGCGCATTACGCCCCATTTTAAGCACGTTGCACCCCAAGAAAATCCTGCTCCAAAAGTAGTAATCAATACATTTTGGCCTTCCTTAAAATCAGCTGCAAAATCCCATAAACATAATGGAACTGTTGCAGAAGTTGTATTGCCGTAACGATCGATATTAACTTTTACTTTTTCAAAATCAATTCCTAAGCTCTCGCCTACAGCAGTAATAATTCTCAAATTAGCTTGGTGTGGAACTACCCAGTCAATTTGGTCCGCTTCTAATTCATTTTTCGCCAAAGCATCTTGCGAAACTTGGCTCATTGCAGCAACGGCTCTTTTAAATACAAAAGCTCCGTCTTGTTTTAAATAATGTGTTCTGTGCAAAAGACTTTGCATTGAAGTTGGATTTCTAGAACCTCCAGCTGGCACAGCCAAAGAAGAAACTCCGCTTCCGTCTGTTTTAAGAATCGTTTTCATTAAACCTGCATCAGATTCTGTTTTTTCTAACAAAACCGCTCCTGCTCCATCTCCGAAAAGAATACAAGTATTACGATCTTCATAGTCTACGATCGAGCTCATTTTATCTGCTCCAACGATGATTAATTTTTTGTAGCGTCCACTTTCGATCATGTTTGCACCCATTTCCAGCGCATACAAAAATCCGCTGCAAGCTGCATTCATGTCAATTCCAAAAGCATTTGTAAGTCCGCTTTTATCGCAAACAATACTTGCTGTTGGAGCTAAAATATGATCTGGAGTTGCTGTTGCTACAAGCAAAGCTTCAATTTCACTACGATCTACATTATAATTTTCGATAAGATTTTCAATCGCTGCTGCGGCAAGATCAGATGTTGCCGTATCGTCATCTGCGATTCTACGTTCTCTAATTCCAGTTCTTTTTATGATCCATTCCTCCGATGTATCAACTGTTTCTGAAATCTTTTTATTGGTAAGGATTGATGATGGTACGAAACCACCTATTGCTGTAATTACTGCGCCCATTGTTTTTGTTTTTGTTTTAAGCTTTGTACTCTTAGAACCCAATGCTTACTACTTTTTCTCTTCTTTTCAGCTCATTTAGAACTGACACAGGAAGCCAAAACAGCATCCTTAAAAGCCGATTAAATCTGTTGACTACAGCTCTTTTGAGAAATTAGTGTTTTAAAAAACCGAACAAACTAAAAACATTCTACAAAATCCAATTAAAATAAATTAAAAATCTACACCAAGTATTCTCTCGGTAGTGCTTGGTATAAAATCTTTAATTTATCTTATTTTTAAAATCATACAATGCTGTTTCAGTTTGTAGATAATTCCCAATTTTAGCTATTGCCAAACTGATAAAAAAACCTATCTGCATTAAGTTTTTAGAGTGCTACAAAATTAATTTAAAAATATCTGAAACAAGCAGGTAATTAAGAATAATTAACAAAACTGCCTGAAATGTTAAAATATAATTTTGAAATTCGGCAACAAGCGCTAAAAATTATAAAATCCCTAAAATCAAAAAAAATCTGTTAAAATTTATTTTGATAAAATTTCTTCAAAAAAACCTCTTAATTTTTATATCATTATTTTTAAATCAAATTAATCTTTAATAATTTGGAAACGACAATAATGGAATATCAAGTCCCGCTGCCAAAATCCTAGTTTTGCTTCTGTGAACCAAAGAATCCCAAAAACCGTATTTTTGAGGCACCATAATTAACAAATCGGCCTCATAATTTTTAATTTCTTTTCTAATTTCGTTGATTACAGCGTTTGATCTTACGGTTTTATATAAATATTTTACATCTTCAAATTCCTCTTCGATATTCGAACTCATCAAAATTCTGTGCTGTTCTTCTTTCAAATCATCCAACTTTTCATCTACGCTAAAAAATTCGATTTCTGCACCAAAATCTCCTAAAGTACTTTTAATCCAGCTGAACTTTTTAATAGCCGAAAAACTCAAACTGTCACATGCATAAAGCACTTTTTTTATACTTTGAAAACGTGCATTTTCAGGAACTGCTAAAACTGGAATATGAAGATTCTTGATCGCTGTTGTAGTTGAATTTCCAAGTAATTCTTGTTCAAAAGAACGTTCTGCCATTCCCATAACAACAGCATCTGCATTAGTCTGCTCAATTATTCGTGGAAGTTCGTCTTCTAAAAAGGAATAAGTGCAAATTGAATCAACTTCAATTTTAAACACATCGGCTGTTTCTTTAGCCAGATTTTCTAATCTCGAAATTGCTCTATCGATTTGCTTCTGCATCGCATCGGCCGTTATATGCGAATTGGCGCTGTGAACACTCAGAGAAAATGAATTAAATAAAACAAGCTTTGCGCCAGTTGCTTTTGCAAGTCCAGCTGCATAAGTAACAGCATTATTGGCAATCGTAGAAAAATTAGTAGCGGCGATTATAGTAAGAGGTGAAATCATAAAATAAAATTAGGCGTGATATTTTCTAGTAAAATTGCCTAATTATTTACTTCTGCATGAAATTTAGTAACCCAACTATCATTTTTTGAAGCTCAACCGTAAAATTTCATTCCTGAAAAAACAGACTTTCCTTTTTTGTTTCTTACTTTAAAAACGATAAAAAATAATAAGCTCTGACCGTTTTAATATTTATTACTTTTACTTTTATTAAAACTTCAGCGATGGATGCCAAATCTTTATTAAAAGACCATGTTTCTAAAATTGTCACCTTAACAGACGAACAGTTTGATTATTTCTTTTCGCATTTTAAAACAGAAACTTTTAAGAAAGGGCAAACTATTATTAGTGAAAGTCAGGACGTTGACAAAGAGTATTTTGTAATTTCAGGCTGTTTAAAGTCCTTTTATGTCAATGATGAAGTAAAAATGTACATCCTACAGTTTGCTATGCCAACTTGGTGGGCTTCTGATTATGCGGCGCTTTACAACAAAACTAAAGCTACTATTAATGTAGATTGTGTGTCGGATGTTGAAATTCTTTCTCTTTCAAATCAGGATCGAGAGAAAATCTGTAGTGAAATACATGAAATAGAACATTTTTTTAGATGGAGAACCAATCGCGGTTACGTGGCTTCTCAGAAAAGATTACTTTCTTTTATGAATAATGACACCAAAACGAGATACGAAGAATTACTTGCGCTCTATCCCGCTCTATACAACACCGTACCTAAACATTTAATTGCCGCTTATCTTGGTGTATCCAGAGAAACTTTAAGCCGATTGTACAACGCTTCTAAATCGCATTGACGAATGTGATCTACATCACGTAATCTATTTGGAATACCGCCATTACTTTGTACTATAAATTAATAACAATTTAAAATACAGAATAATGGAAACTAAAAATTTTAAAATTTCGAATACTGAAAGTCAAGTAAACTGGATAGGAAAAAAAGTTACTGGACAACACAATGGAACAATTAATATCGAGAATGGTAATTTCACTTTTTCTAATGACGAACTTAGTGGCGGAAATGTCGTTATAGACACTACTTCTATCTTAATTCTTGATGTTACCGACTCTGCAACAAATCAGCAGTTTGCAGGACATTTGGCTTCTGACGATTTCTTTTCTACAGACAAATTCAAAACTGCATCTTTAGACATTACGGCTGTTTCTAAACAATCTTCTTCAGCTTATTTTATCGAAGGCAATCTTACTATTAAAGCCATTACACATCCAATTGGTTTCAATTTGGAAGTGAAAAAAAATGAAAACGATTTGAAAGCTTCTGGTAAAATCATCATTGACCGTACCAAATATGATATGAAATTCCGTTCTGGAAATTTCTTCACCAATCTTGGAGATACTTTGATTTACAACGAATTTGAATTGGATGTTAATCTAACAGCAAAACTTGCTTAATACTTAGAAATCATGCCATATGTAAAAATTGAAGTAACTCGTGAAGGTGTTACAAGAGAACAAAAACAGCAGCTCATTTCTGGCATTACCCAATTAATAACAGATGTTTTGGACAAAGATCCGAGCCTTACACACATCGTGATTCAAGAAATAGAATTAGACGATTGGGGATTTGCAGGCGAACAGGTTTCTGTCTTGCGCGAAAGAGGCATTACGGCTCAAAAGAAATAATCACTTAAAATCAGGAAAAAATGAAAACAATTATAGTAACCGGTGCCTCAACAGGTATCGGTAAATCAATAGCTCAATTATTTTTAGAAAAAGGCTACAATGTAGTGATCAATTCTGCCAATTTGCAGAATCTTAAAACTACTTTTAAAGAATTAGGACATGCGAATCAGCTGGCAATGGTACAAGGTGATGTAAGCCGTATTGCAACCGGAAAAGAATTAGTTGAAACTGCTTTAGAACGTTTCGGAAGTGTTGATGTATTGGTAAACAATGCAGGGATATTTCAGCCACAATCTTTCTTAGATGTTGAAGAACAAGACTTAGATCGTTTTTTAAACATTAATTTAAAAGGAACTTATTTTACAAGCCAAGCGGCCGTAAAACAAATGCTGCAACAAGGTGAAGGATCAATTATTAATATCGGAACCGTTTTGGTAGATCATGCCATCGATGGATTT